>Ga0315903_10001262_pt1 | contig 38245 bp, 26 predicted proteins | sample LakEriMetagenome_7_FD_203524 | JGI IMG/M metagenome (GOLD analysis project Ga0315903, IMG submission 203524) | Freshwater fungal communities from buoy surface, Lake Erie, Ohio, United States - Buoy 2 MA119 | ecosystem: Environmental > Aquatic > Freshwater > Lake | place: USA: Lake Erie, Ohio... | reverse complement strand
GTGCGGTTTTCAAGGGCACCAAAGGGTTTCTCATCACGGATTACCAGAAGCGCATGCTCCTGCCCTACGGCAAGGATGCGGATCTCAGCTACTATCGGCCGCGCGCGAAGCAGGACCAGGAGCCGCCAATCACTGCCTTCCACCAGAACTGGATCGACGCCTGCAAGGACCCTTCGAAGGCGACCTGCTGTGATTTCGAGTATGGAGCCAACATGATCGAACAAATGCTGTTAGGCCTCGTCGCCTACCGCGTTGGCAAGAAACTCGAGTACGACGGCGCGACCGGCAAGGTTACTAACGCCCCCGAGGCCAACGAGTTCATCAGCCGCAAATACCGCGACGGCTGGACGCTCAACGGTTGAAAGCAGGGCGAACGCCTTCTTTGGGTGCCGGACGATATCCTTGGCGCCAGGGAATCAAGCGCTGAATCGCCCCGACTTCACGCATGGTCGTCCCTGTGCCATTCCACCCGTTGCGCAGGCTCTGGTCGCACGAAGACTCATCAGTCTCAACACGGCCGCCGATTTCCGGCCATTTCACACCGCAGTCTGTCCCGTTTTGCTCCGTCGCCCACACGGGCGATTTTGTGCGCTGACAACCCGGAATCCGTGGGGCAGACTGTACCGACCGATGGGAAACACCCGGTTGTAACTGATGAGCAAACCATTCCTGAAATCGCGGCTTCTCCTGATCCTGCTTGGCGCTGCCATCCCGGCCGTCGCCGCTCCGCCCGATCTCACCAACGGCGGAGTCCCCGGTGACACGATCAGCTTCAATCTGGGCCCCACCGGCGCGCGCGGCTGGGTTTACCACACCCGCGAGAATACCTCGGAAAGCCGGCAAATCCAGATCAAGTCGGTGGCATCCGGCTCTCCTGCCGCCGGGATCCTGGCCGCCAACGACGTGATTCTCGGCGCGAACGGGACCGGGCAGCCTGCGGTGAATTTCACCGCGGATGCCCGCAAGAGCCTCGCAAGAGCCTCGCAGGGGCCATCGCCGCGGCCGAGGCGCGAACTCCCGCCACCCTCAGCCTGATCCGCTGGCGGGCCGGCGTGACGGCCACGGTCACACTCACCTTGCGCACCATGGGAGCCTACAGCGCCACCGCGCCTTATAATTGCCCGAAGTCGGCCAAAATCCTCACGGAAGGCCTCGCCTACATCATGGGAACCAATGCCCTTGGCCAGACGGTCACCCCCGAGTCGTCCGGACGATACTCCTTCGGAGTCCTGAGCCTGCTGGCTGCCAACAACCCGTCCGACCCCGGCAATGCCGCACGCATGGCGCGTGCGCAGACGGAGGCGCGTGCCCTGATTCCATCGGCCGCCACCAGAACCCAGTTGATGGCCGACGAGCGCGACTCCGCCTCGCAGATCACCTGGCAACGCGGCCACACGCTCATCGTTTTGGCAGAATACTATCTCGCCACCGGGGATGCCCAGGTCCTGCCAGCCATCGAGGCCTATGCGGTGAATATCGCCAGAAACCAAAGCATGTTCGGCACCCTTGGCCACATCTACGCCGAAAAGAACCCCGACGGCAGCGACAACGGTCCGATGGGTGGTGTCTATGGGCCGGTGAACTCGACCGGCATGCCGTGTTTCCTAGGTCTGCTGCTCGCGCGGGAATGCGGGTTGAATCACCCCGGTTTCCAACCCTCCACCGCGCCGCGGGTGGAGGCCGCCATCGAACGCACGAGCCGTTTCTTCGCCTACTACGCCGGCCGTGGAGCGGTGCCCTATGGCGAACACGAGGCATATTGGCAGGGCCATGAGTCGAACGGAAAAAGCGGGCTCGCCGCGCTCTGCTTCGCCCTCCAGGACAACCGTTCGGCGGCGGAGAGATTCTTCGCAAAGATGGCCGCCGCCGCCGCCAGTGAGCGGGGCGAGGGACACACCGGCGCCTTCGCCAATTACCTATGGGCGCCACTCGGTGCCGCAACCGGTGGTGAAGAGACCGCCGCATCCCACTTCAGCCGGATTTCCTGGATGCTCGACCTCAACCGCCGCTGGGACGGCGGCTTCGATTACGACTGCCTCAGCGGCGAGGGTTCTAACAGCGGAGCCCAATGGTATGACTTCCGCATGAGCACACCGGCGCTGCTCGCCTATGCCCTGCCGCTGCGAAAACTTCACATCACCGGACGCGGAGATGACCCGGCCCGCCACCTGACCAGCACCGATGTCGCGGAAGCCGCCGCCGTGGACGGCTACGTCGCCACCTCGCGCAGCACCGGCGAACTCGTCGCCGACCTCGGCAATTGGTCGCCATTGGTCCAGCGCCGGGCCGCCGAGCAACTCGCCACCCGCAGCATCGATACCACCCTCCTCGCCCAAATCACCACTCTCGCCACCGATCCGAACAGCACATCGCGCGTGGGTGCCTGCTACGCTCTGGGAAGAATCACCACCAGCACCACCGCCAATGCCCGCGCCGCAACGCTCGCAGGCCTGCTCGCCGATTCCGACAACAAGGTCCGCTTCATGGCTGCCGAGGCCATGCGCTACCTCCCGGACAGCGCGCGGCTGAGCCAGCTCAACGCCATTCTTTCCGCCGCGGCCAGCACCGCCAAACCGTTGATGCCCTTCGACGGGGAAGACCCGCTGCATTTCGCCCACGGCCGCCTGGCGATGCTCCTCTTCTACAGCGGCAATGCCTATGGTCCCAAGGGGGTCATCTGGGGCAGCAAAATCAACAGCCCGACCGTGATCAACCGCAGCCTGCTTTACCCGGCCATCCGCGCCGTCGCCGCGAACCCGGTCGGCCAGGCCCGCAGCACGCTTGCGGAAACCTATAAAAATCTAACCGCCGCGGATGTGAACGCACTGGCTGATACCATGGTCGATTCCATCCAGTTCCGCGCCCCGGCGGACAAGATGTTCAGCGCGGGCCTGCGGGATGGCGGACTCATCGCCCTGGAAAAATACAACATCGCCGAGGGTGTGCCGGCCAGCATGGTGTACATGATCGAGGACGGCCGGGCCGATGCCTACACCAGCGCACTCGGGATACTGAAGAACTACGCGGGCACCTGCACCACCGTGGTTCCCGACCCGGATGTGATTGGTTTTTGCAAAGCCCTGCTCAGTGGTTCCCAAGCCACCGCCGCCCAAGCCGTGCTCGATGCGATCGCCGCCGACACCAATCCGGTGGTGGCCACGCCATTCAAGAGCATCCAGTCCATGGTCGCCGATGCACCCTCGCTCAACCTGCCTTCGCGATGGACGACACTCCGGGTGAGCGCCACCGACCTCGCCAAGGGCGACAGCATCTACACCTGGCGCAAGGTGCATGGCCCGGGCGCGGTTTCCTTCACGCCCAACGGAACCGCCGCCAGCAAGAACACCATCGTCTTCTTTGACGGCACTCCCGGCGAATACCTCTTCGAGGTGAAAATGTCCGACTCGCGCGGCTTCACCGAGGTTTACAGCACCGTCTCCGTGAATCTCCGCAATCCGGACGGCACCTTGCCATCTAACAATCCGCCAGTGGCGAATCCGCAATCACTGGCCATCGGCCAGTCCACGCCCACGCCTGTCACGCTCAGCGGCAGCGATCCCGAGGGCTACCCGCTGCTGTTCGCGGTGACCGGCCAGCCGGCCCATGGCACGCTCACCGGCACCCCGCCCTATCTCGTTTACACATCGGATTTCAATTACACCGGCAGCGACGCATTCACCTTCAAGGTGACCGACAGCAACGGCCATGTGTCTTCGGCCACCATCGGGATCACGGTGGCGCCCATATCCGGCATCGGGTTGGCGATCTACGAGCCGTTCATCTATCCCGCCGGGGGACTGGCGGGAAAAGGGGGATCAACCGAGGTGGGCCTGTCGGGAACCTGGGCCGCCAGCACATCGGCCAAGGTCGTCGCTGGTTCACTCGCCTATGGCATCCTGCCCACCGCCGGCGGCTCGATCGGCAACCTGAACGGCGGCAGCAACAACTACGGCGGAACCCGCGCGGTGAGCGCATCGGCCCTCGCTGCCAACGGCCTGCTCAATGACGGCGCGACACTCTGGTTCAGCGTCGTCATGGGCTATGGCACCAACTACGCCGTCGATCCTCCCGTTGCCGCCAACATGACCAACGCAAGACTGGCCTTCGCCCTTGCCAACAGCAACTTCAGCACCAGCAACAACCAATACTTCATCGTCAACGAAGGCTCGCAACCCGGCAGCGGACTCGGCGTGACGCTCGGCCGCTTCGATGGCATCAACGGCAAGGTTGTCGCCACCCAGTTCCGCGATTCGAGTTTCGGAACCAGCGGCTCCGCAGGCAATCTCTTCGGGAATGTTCCCGGCTCCGTCATTGGCGCCAATTCGCAACGCCTGGTCGTCGGCAAGATCACCTGGGGCCCCACAAGCGACACCATCCAACTCTACGAACCGGACACCGATCTGAACCTCGGTGCCGTTACCTCGACCCTCACGGCCAACGTCAACCAGTCCGCCTTCGATGCCATCACCTGGTGCCGGGGTGACACGGTGACCATGGACGAGATCCGCTTCGGGCCGACCTTCCACAGCGTGCTGTTAGGCAGTGTCCCGATGACCGTTGATACCAGCCCGCCAACACCCAACCCGGTCGCCTTCCATTCGCCGCCGGCGCCTTCGGGAAGATCATCCATCACGATGGTCGCCGCCACCGCCTATGACCCGGTCGGTGTGGAGTATCTGTTCACCTGCACCTCCGGTGGCGGCCATTCCAGCGGTTGGCAGGACAGCGCCACTTATACCGACACCGGACTCACACCGGGCGTGACCTACAGCTACACCGTCACCGCGCGCGACAAGAGTCCGGCACGGAACGCGGCCGCTCCATCCGCCGCCGCATCCACAGTGATCCCCACACAAACCACCGTGCCGGATGTGGTCCTCATGCCTGAGGAAACCGCCGTCTCGATCATCTCCGGCGTCGGTCTCGTGGTTGGCAATGTCACCCGTAGCTATCAGCCGTCCGTGCCCGTGGGGCAGGTGATCAGCCAGAATCCCGCAGGCAATGCCACCGCAGCCGTCGGCTCCGCGGTGGATCTGGTGGTTTCCTCCGAAATGGACACGGCGGCCCCGAACCCGAACCCGATGACATGGGCGAGCGTGCCCGCCGCGGTTTCGGAAACCTCCATCAACATGACGGCGACAACCGCCAGCGACCCGAGCGGCGTCGAATACCACTTCACCAACGTCACGGTCCCCGACGGCTCACATGACAGCGGATGGCAGGACAGCCCGGTGTTTACCGATACCGGACTGAATCCCGGCACCAGCTACACTTACGAGGTCAGGGCCCGCGACAAGTCGTCCGGCGCCAACACGACAAGCCCGTCGGCCACAGCCTCGGCAGTCACCTTGTTTGCCGACGTTTCACCACCGGTCCCGAATCCCATGACCTTCGCGGTGCCGCCCCATGCCACGGGAATGACCAGCATCGCCATGACCGCCGCCACCGCCAGCGATCCCAAGGGCGTTGAATATTATTTCACATGCACCGCCGGTGGAGGCCATGACAGCGGTTGGCAGGACAGCCCGGTCTATCAGGACAACAGTCTCACTCCGGGCGGTTCGTATGGCTACACGGTGATGGCGCGGGACAAGAGCCCGAACCTGAACGCCACCGCTCCATCACCCGTGGGCATGGCGGTCACCGATCCGCTCAATGTGTCCGCCCATGCCGCCGCCGACATCGCCGTCTCCGGCACGGTGACCGGGACTTATGCTAACACCCACGCCAGTGACAATATCTATCAGGATCTTGAGGAAACCGAGTCCGGCGGAAACCCGAACAACCGTTACAGCTATCTGGAGCACAAGTGGTCCTTCAACGTTGTCGCCGGAGGCACCGTCACCTTCCATGTCGAGGCGCACCACACCTCGAACACCGAGAACGATCATTTCACCTTCGCCTACTCGACATCCGGAGTGAACGGCCCGTGGCAGAACATGCTGACCGTCGTGAAGACCAGCGATGACAACACCACCCAGACCTTCGTCATGCCATCCGGCACCACCGGCGCGGTCCATGTCCGGGTCATCGACACCGACCGAACGATTGGCAACCGGTTCAAGGACAAACTCAGCATCGACAGGATGTTCTTCCAATCGGTTGCAGGGCCGGCCGCAACCACCGTTCCGAACGTCACCGGGCTCGCGCAGGCATCGGCGGAGTCGGCCATCATCGCCGCGAACCTGACGGTCGGAGGCATAACCACGCAGAGTGACGCCGAGGTTCCGGCAGGCCATGTGATCAGCCAGAATCCGGGAGGCACCACCAGTGCCGCAGTGGGATCCAGTGTCAACCTGGTGGTATCACTCGGCCCGGCGATGACCACGGTGCCGAACGTCACCGGCTTCGCGCAGGAAGCGGCGGAGTCCGCGATCATCGCCGCGAATCTCATGGTCGGCAGCGTGACCATGCAGAACGACATGTCGGTTCCCGTTGGCAATGTGATCAGTCAGAACCCGACAGGAAACACAAACATCGAGGAGGGATCGAGCGTCAACCTGGTGGTTTCGCTGGGTCCGGTCATGACAACCGTTCCGACCGTGACAGGCCTCGCGCAGGCAGTGGCGGAGGCGGACATCACCGCCGCGAATCTGATGGTCGGCGAGGTGACGACTCAGCACGACGACGAGGTTCCGGCAGGCCATGTGATCAGCCAGAATCCGGGCGGGGCAACGAGCGCCGCGGTGGGATCGGCCGTCAACCTGATGGTTTCACTAGGTCCGGATTTCGCCGGCGATTATGCGGTATGGTCGGCGGCCTACGAATCCGTGGATCTAACCGATCCCGCGGCGGATCATGATGGCGACGGGTTGAAAAACCAAGAGGAGCGCCTCTGGGGTTTGGATCCCACAAACGCCAGTTCATTCAATCCGATCAGGACCCTGCTTGATGCGACCAACGGCACCTTCACCTACACACGTCGCAATCCCGCGCTCACCGGGTACGCCTACACGGTTCTGACCTCGGAGAATCTGGTGGCATGGCATGAGGATGCCGGCGCGCAGCAGGCACCCGGAACTCCGGATGCCGATGGCGTGCAAACCGTGGCGGTCACCTTGAGTCCCGAAGCACGGGCTGGGGGAGGACGCCTGTTTGTGAGGGTGCGTGCCTTGAAGGCCCCGTGATTCTCTCCAGCCGCACATGGGCGGATCAAATGCCCACCACCTCGCGCCATTTGTTGGCCATGGTGGCGTGTCCGGCGGCGGACGGGTGGATGCCGTCCCACAGCCAGAATTCCGCGGGCGCGGCTTTCACGGCTTCATCGAACATCGACTGGAACGGCACGAAGGTCAGCTTCATTTCCTCGGCAAGTTTCTTGGAAACCGCGCGGAATTGGGCGAGCGGCTTGAACTCCGGCGAAGTGCGGGTGGTGAAGGGTTCGCAGATGACGATCCTGACGCCGGGCACTTCCCTTTGAGTGCGTTCGATCAGCGCGCGATAGCCGGTTTCATAGTCTCCGATGGTCGCCTTGTACTTGCTGCCGAAGGCGAAGGTGTGCCAGAGATCGTTGACTCCGATCATGATGCTCAGAATGTCCGGCTTGAGCGCGACCACATCCTGATCCCACCGCGCGGCGAGATCGGGAATCTTGTTGCCGCTGATGCCGCGATTGAAGCACTTCAGTTCCATGTCGGGGTAGGCGAGCAGGACCTGCCCTGAAATCATCGCGGCGTAGCCCCTGCCGAGCGCCTTGTTGTCGTTCGCTAACAGGACATCCTTCTTGCGCCCCTCGTCGGTGATCGAATCGCCCTGGAACAGGATCACCCCGCCTTTCCTCACCTTCGCCCGGGATGACTCATCGGCGCGGGCGACAGTTCCCATGGTTCCGAGCACGCCAAGCGAGGCGGCGATTTGAAGCGCGTTGCGACGGGACATGGATGATCGGTCGGAAGGATTCATGATGGTATGGCTCAAACGTGATCGTGCACCATCCAGGCTCGTTTGCAACCCCGCCGGCGCCCTGCCTATCGCCAACCGGCTGGAACTCCGGGTTTGGCGCGGATTCTGCCACGGTGATCGCGGCCGGCTCCGCCAGGAGATCGCGGGCAAGCGGCATGCCTGTTAGAGCCGGACCGGACCAGCCGAGGTGACGCCGGCTGGACACGGGAAGATTCGAATCGGATGGGAATGGCACGGGATTAAGCGCGTTTTCATTGTTAGACATTCGATCAAAGCATTGGAATCCCATGGTAGGCCTAACCGGCCCGGTGAGCCGTAGATTCCGCCTCCGGCGGCAAAATCGGCTCCGCGAGGCCGCGTCGCCCTACCGTTCTCGGATAAGGGACCGCCTCAAATTGAATCAAACGAAATCATCCTTAATCCCGTGCCATTCGAATCGGATGGCATGGCATGATTGGAACCTTTGGCTTCCATGGTGATTTGGAGATACCGCCAATCCGGATTCATGTTCCGGCTCCCGCAGTCACTTCAGCATTCCAAGATTGGCCTCGGCGAAGTGCCTGCCCATCAGGGCGAATGTCTTGGCACAGCCGAGATAGTGGTAGCCGGCATTGGAGGCTCCGCGTTTCCACAAGGCGAGTTCGGCCGGTGAAATGAGATCGGCCTCGTATTTCCTGAGATATTCCTTTTTTTGATCGTCCGTCATTTTGCCATCCGCGTTCGCATGGTCCTTGTGTTTCGAATCGAGGAACCAGCCCATCTGGCTGATCTGCGCGCGCTTTTCATCGATGGCACCGAGTTCATCCGACCAAAACGGCGCGGTCTGCACGGCCACGACATTGCACTTGAACTCGGGCATTTCGGCAGGAACCGCCATGGCCTTGCGGAATGCCACCATGCCGGCGGATTGATCCCTGAGTCCGCCCACACCCATGACACCGATCACGAAAGGCATCGTCGGCGCGTTGAAATCCTTCCGCACATCACGGATGAAGTGGGCAAGCAATTCCGAGTAAAGGGCGTAACGATCCGGCTTGTTGTCATTCGGATATACGTGACCGTCGACCATGTCGTTGAAACCCTGAAGCCATGCGAATCCGGCGATCTCATAACCCTGAGCCGCATCATAGTCCGGGATGACCTGTTTCGGATCGGCCAGAACCTTCTTCACATGCTCGATCAACAGGCGGTAGTAAACCCCTGTGGCCTTGGCCTTATCGGCATGCCACTTCGGGCGTTCCTCGGCCTTGGGAATTCCGTGCGCTCCCTGCGGATGCTTGTCCCAAAGTTCCTGCGTCTCCCTTGGCATCACGTAAGGTCCGGCGCTTGGCGGACGGAAATCGGTGTGCAGGCTCTTGCCTCCCCAGGCCGCCTTGATGATGAGCACTGGTTCCTTGAACGCCTTATCCATCATCAAACCGAAGGTGAACTCCGGTCCGATCCTGTCACCGGGTTTGGAAGGATCCATCCCCCACATCGAGCCGTAGCCCGCGGTGAGTTTGCCGTTGAGCGTGAAGTTGCTCTCACCGGCACCCGTGAGATAGGAAATCCAAGCGCCCTCGCAGACTGTGGGTTCGCCATCGGTCCCGCGCATCATCTTCAACAAGGGCGCGGTGGCCGGATCATCGCCGATGTAGTCAAAGGTGCCGATGCTCGCCGGCCCTTCCATGTTCGATTGTCCGGCGAGGATGAAAACCTTGACCGGTTTGGCTTCCGCTCCCGCCATGACGAGAAACGAGGTGATGAGGAAAGTGGTGATTGGTTTCATGAGGTTCTCCGGCTTGTATCCGAACTCTTCGATTGCGATCATTCTCGTGCGGCGGCACCGAGTTGCAGGGCAATGTCCCGAAGACTCTTTGGCCATTGATCGAAATTCACAGACTTGGAGTTTTCAATTTTCGGCGCAGTGACGCCAGGTGCCAGCATGGCGGTGGGTTGGGCGTGGAGGAAGGACACTTTTTCCAATCCGTACGTAGCCGGCAAACTTGCGGCGTGGATTTCCAGCTCCGCGGAGTAGTCGGCAGGCGAGTATCCGAGATTGTTCTGGCCGGGCACCCAAATTACGCCGGACACACCGATTGGCGTGAGCGGGCTCACGCACCAGTTGTAGGCGAAGGTGGGAACGGTGTCGGGCTTGATCTCGCTGTTACGGCCGGGTTCCGGGAACGCGGGAAACTGCAGCGGCGCGGCGGACATCCTGGCACCCCCGGCGGCCATGCCGGCAACCTTCGCCACCTGCGCCTTCACCGAATCCAGATATCCGGCGATGGCTTTTTTGGAAACCCCGGAGTTGGGATCCTGGAGGAGCAGCGCATCGAGACGGGCGCTGAACGCGGGATGCTTCACCTCCTTGACGCCGGCGAACGATGTCCACGAAAGCGGCGAGGCCATTTCCTTTCCTTGTCCGGATGACATGCTCACGAAACCCTGCGGAATGCCGGGACGGTTGAGCGCCTTGGCAAACTGATAGGCGAACATGCCCACGCAGTCGTCGGGGTTTTTGAAATCGGCGGTGAGCCAGATGGAACGATACTTGCGGTCGCCACCCACCTCGAATCCCCGCTTTCTCGGGGTGGGATGGGTGCTGGCTGCGGTTCTCCGCCTGAACTCGCGCACCAGCGGCATGGCCTCGGGAACAGTGGCTTTCGGATCGCGCTTGTCATAGGCCGGCTCGGTGGTCAGGAGCGTGCTTCCTGTCAGAAACCAAACGTCGCCGACGAGGATGTCCTTCACGGTTCTGCCGCGGTCATGGCTGGTCCTCACTTCCAAGCTGATCGGCTCTGCGGACGCCTTGAGCGCGGGAAACGAGACCGACCACTGCTGGCGGTCGTTCGCCAAGGCGGTTTGAGGGACGCCGCCAAGCGTAACGGTCACTTCAACGCCCTTGTTGGCAAAGCCCCACACGGGGATCGGTTGGTCACGCTGGATGATGGCTCCATCGCGGTAAATCGCCGCCACTTCGAAGACCGGATGATCCGGATCGGCCTGGGCGGCGGACCTCGCCTTCTTCGCCGCCACCTTTGCCGCGTCGTCCTCTTCAAAGATCGGCTTGCCGTCGATCACGGCGAAGGGTGTGGCTGGAAGGCCGGCCTTGTTGTAAAGGTTCGAATTCATCGGCGTCGCGCTGTAGGCGTATTGCACGCCGACCGGCTCGGGCACGTCCTTCGATGTCATTACCACGGTATCGCCGACGATCACCGCCTCCGCGGCATGCCATTTGCGGTCCTTGCCGCACAAACGGAAGTGATTGAGCTTTTCATTGGGTGTCGGCACCGCCGGTTCGACATACTTGCCGGGTTCCCTGCTGTCTTTTTCCAGTCCCTTGCTGCCCACCATCAGTCCACCAAAGAGACTTTCTTTTTCAAACGAAACGACCGCTTTGTTTCCCTCGATGACGGCTTTCTCGAAGATGGGACCAGTGTAGGCAATGTCGCGGCCGTAGTCTTTGGCCAGCGCCCAGCGAGCCAATCTCATGCCGGGATGCAGTTTGTTCTGATAGTGGATGGCCCCTGTGGCGGCGGGGTTGAGATCCGTCTGGACCACCATGCCGACATGATCGCGGTTGTTCATGAAAAACACGTGCTGGGCCTGACGGACATCGGCCATGCCAAGCTCGTCGGGATCGGTGGTGCCATAGCCCTGCATTTGCGTGAAGTGGAACGGCATGTCCGGCATCCCCCAGGCGTCCCGCCAACCGCGGACGAGCGCCTCCATCCGGGCCGCATACAGTCTGCCATCACCATTGTTCGATTCACCCTGGCACCAGAGCGACCCGCGGATGGCGTAGGGAACGACCGGCGCGATCTTGCCGTTGAAGAACTGCGAGGGACCCCGCCACTCGCCGGCGATTCCCGGCAGGTTCGGGCGTTGGAGCGGCTTTTCTAACGGAAATCCCAACTCCGCTGACGCCCTCTTCCAGGCTTCCAGATCGCGATAGTATTTTTCGAACGCGGCGCGGCCCTGCGCCATGGTGACATCTCCGTCATGCATCATGGCGGCGTCCGCCTTGAGTTCCGGATGGGACTCGATCGCCTTGCGTTCGGTGAATGCCTCGACACGCGTGTTGCTGTGGGATGTGAGAAGGATGCCAATCGGCACTTTGAGTTCCTTGTGGAGTTCATGGGCGAAGGCAAGGGCCAAGGCCGAGAAATCCCCCGCCCTGCGGCTGGTTTTCCATCCCGCCTCTGATGTCACCTTTTCCTGCGGATAAAGGGCGGACACGGTATCGGTCCTCAACTCCCGGATCGGCAGTTCCTCCTGCGCCTTCGACAACTCCTGCGCCAAGGCCGTGCAATTCGACTTGCTGGCAAACCACTCCATGTTGGACTGGCCGGAGGCGTGCCAGACCTCGCCGACGAGGATATTCTTGAGGACCAGTTTATTCCCTGACTCCTGAACCACCATTTCCGCGGGCTCGGCGCTGGCCGTTAGCGGTTTGAGTTTGAGCATCCATTTGCCATCAGCCCCGGCCTTGGTGCTGTCTTTTTGTCCGGCGAATTCCACCGTGACCGTGGCTCCGGGCTTGCTCCAGCCCCACACGGGCAACGGCATTTCGCGCTGTAGGATCGCATTATCCAGAAATGGCGAGCCGAGTTCGATGGCGGGCGGCGATTGCCCCTCCGCGCCTGAAGACGCGATGGCCGAAAGCAGCACTGACGCGATGACGGGAAGGAACGCTGTAATGGGGTATCGCTCTATGATCATGGATAAGGGTGATCATTACTCGTTGGTAAAGCCCCGACTGTCATCGGCTGCCGAGTTGATGGAGCCGGAATCTCGCTTGCACACTGACGCCCAAGGATGACGGTGTGATCCAAACGGTTGCATTGACTGCGTTTCCCGTCCGGATCACGGAATTTCCCACCTGTAAGGCGCGCGGGAAATCAGCTCGCAGCCGCCGGGGACGACATGCACCACATCCTCAATGCGGCAACCGCCGAGGCCGTGATAATAAAGTCCGGGTTCAACCGTGACCACCATGCCCCTGCGGAATTTCCATGAGGAACCCGCACGCATGACCGGAGCCTCGTGGATTTCCAATCCCACACCATGGCCGAGTGCGTGGAAGAAACCTTTCGGATCCCTGCCATTGCGGACGGTCTCGTAACCTTCCTTATCGAAGAAAGCTTGCACCGCATCATGCACCTTGCCGCCCGTCACGCCCGGCCGGATCATGTCGATGGCCATCTTGTGCGCTTGCCTGACGGTCCGCACCAAGCGGCGCTGGGCGTCGCTCGCCCGGCCTTTCAGATAGGTGCGTGACATGTCACCCCAATAGCCATCCGCGACACGCCTTGGGAAGATGTCCACCACGAGCAACTCGCCCGCGCGGATCGGTCCGTGTCCGACGCAATGGTTGTCCACCGCCTGATCACCCGGTGAAGCGATCGTGTGGAGCGCCACTCCGCCGGCATCAAAAGCCGCGTGGCTGATCAGATCCCGCAGGCGCTCCGACGTCAGGATGCTGCCGCCGTGAACCAGTTTGCCGTTGCGGATCTTCGCTTCGGCAAGTGTTTTGGTCACCATGCGGAAACCGGCCTCGCTGGCCTTGTTGCCTTTGCGAAGCGCCTCCACTTCCGCGGCGGTTTTGATCTGCCGTTCGGGGAAGACGCCTTCATCACCTGCGATTTCGAGGATCATGCCCGCCTCACGGAGCTTGCGGGCAAGACCGACGGGAAAGCGCGGGCTTACCCGGAAGTTGGGGATTCCATGGATTTCGGCCAAGTGGATCACCATCTCGTGAGTGGCGGGTAACTTGCCCTTGGGGAGCTTGAAACGTTTGGCCGCGCCCTCCCGGACCTCGCCGAGCAACAGGATCTCGTCGAAGGCGGACTCCTTGACCATCCGGCCGTATTCCGACTCATGCGTCACCGCGAAACGCCTGCCGTCCACCGAGAAGGCGAGATAGGGGTCGAAGGCATTGAATCGACTGAAATAGAGCATGTCCGGATCGGTCGCCTCAGCATGAAACAACACCGGGAGGCCCGCTGACCCGGCCCTGCCGGACGATGCGGACTTGCGGCCGGGAAACGTGATTTTGGGGGCTTCCTTGAAGTGGTTCATGGGGGCGTGGGGCGTGAAACAGGGGCGGGTTTAGCAGCGGGGCGGGAGTGGGGAACCAGCCCGCCATTGCCCGGAACCAACGTGACGGTTCCCTGCTTGAGGCAAATCGCCGGGAAATTCAATGCTTCAATTGGCACTTTTGCGGGGCGGTGTGAGTTACGGGGGCAGACGCCTTCCCGGGTGTGATTCCGGACATGGGTTTACTCGACGGCGACGGCCACATGGAGGCGGACTGCGCGGGGTGTTTTTCCTGACGTTCCATCATGGTCCTGCGATGCAACGACAGTCGTGGCGCTCAGGAAGGTAAGGTTGCCCGGGGAAAAGGCGCCATCTAGACAATAATCGGCGCACTCATGGTTCTTTTTGGGTCAGGTTTCCACGGTTCCACCGACGGATGGGCGCCGGGGCATGGGTCAGGGATTTCCGAACAACTCGGGATGGCGGCGGCGGATGAGCGCCTGGTCATCCGGGGCCAGGCCACTGATCTCCACCGGCTGGTCCTGCGGGCGGACGCCCTTCTGGTTGATGCGGTTCATCAGGCTCCAGTTGCGAGAATTCTTGCCCGGTTCGGGATCAGCAGGCTCCTTGACGCTCAGGTCGTAGCGGGTGAAGTCGATGACCCGCTCCGGTCGGTTGTTTCTCCAATCCCGCAGCAGGGCGAGGCGGAAATCCTTGTTCATGAACCAACGGATCTCCTTGTCGGCTTCCGAGGCGCGGATGCCGCAGCCGCGGTGCACGAAGCGGTAGTCGAGCGCGTCGTTGTTCTTGAAACGCGCACGCCAGAGTTCGCCGAACTCTCCCTGCGTGATGAGTTTGGCGTCGGGCCAGCGCTCGCGGATACCGGTGAGCCAGAGATGCAGTCCCTCCATTCCGTTGCGGCCGCCGTAACCATAGATTTTGCGGGCCTCGACGAGACTCATTTCCCAACCGCAGGTCACCCATGCGAAACCATTGCGTTTGAATCCATCGTCGAAGTGGCTCGCGGTGGTGGCCATCATCGCTTCGAGACCGCGCTCGGCGCCCATGTCTAACAGCGTCTCGATGGGACCCACCCCCTGGCGGCTGCGCCAGCGTTCGCCATCCACTTTCTTTGAACCCGGAATGCGCGCACAGAGGAAATCGACCGTCCAGCCGTCGAGGTTCACGATGTCAATGAAATCATCCTTGCCGCGCGCCGGTTTGCAGAAGTGCTCGCGCGACGGGTAGTAGGGATAGCAGATCGAACCCTCGCCGTCGCCGTTGTCCACGGCGTATTGGCTCCAGATGTTTCCCTGGCAAACATGGATGTTTTCCGTTTCCGCAAGGTAGCGGAGGTTGTCGGAGGAGAGGAATCCGGCGACCACGCTTTTCGGCCGATAGCCATCACCGACGAGTTCCGAAACGCGCTTCAGTCCCTCATGCAGGTCCTTGTTCACCTGTTCGCGGGAGTTATACATGTTGGAGAAATACGCTCCGGGGATGAAGGTGATCTCGTCGCCGAATTTCCTGTGATAACTCACAACAAGCTCGCGCAGTTCGCGATACGTCTCGCGCTCGTCGTGGAGCGCGAGCCAACTGAATGCCCAGGTGATGCGCGCCCCGGGCCACGCCTTGTCGATCGCCTCGCGGAACGCGCGCGCCTCGGCGGGCGTGTGGACGCTTGATTCGTCGGGGCCATGGGCGGTGTCGCGCGTGACTTCGATCTGGCGCACGCGGACGATGGTGTTGAGCGTGAGAAAACGGTTGCCCATCAGCGAATGGGGCTCGCCAGGGGACATGGCCGTGACAGGGGAAAGCACTATGGCAAGTACGAAGAATAGGGAATCTAACGGTTTCAAGGAGAGACGGATCATGACAGAATGGACGGCGCTGCCTATACCCGCGACAGCGGGAGAATCTTTCCGGACACTCCCGATCCGTCGGATGGCATGGCGACAAAACCTTGCGTCCGCGGATTTTTCATCGCCGCCTGCCAAAAAACAGGGCAGGTTTGGCGTATGGCGATGGTGCGCTTCCAAAGCAAGATCGAGCAGGTGGCGGAACACTTGCGCGGCGAGTTGCGGCGCGGGCGATGGGGAAGGGAAATCCCCGGCAGAAACCTACTGGCGGCGGAACTCGGAACGAATGCCAAGACGGTGGAGGCGGCGCTGCGGCTGATGGAACAGGAGAATCTCCTAATCCCACAAGGCGCGGGAAGGCGGCGACGAATCGCGGTTTCGGATGCGCCTCCGTCCGCCCTGAGGGTGGCGGTCCTGCATTACGAGCCGGCGGCCAGAGGCGACAACTACATGATCGATCTCCAGCACCTGCTGACAGAGGCGGGACATATCGCCTTTTCGCCCGGAAAAACGCTGCTGGAACTCGACATGAAAGTGCAGCGGATCGGCAAATTGGTTGCCGAGACACAGGCCGACGCCTGGATTGTCACTAGCGGCTCACGCGAGGTCTTGAAATGGTTCTCCGCACAACCGTTTCCGGTCTTCGCCCTGTTCGGGCGGCGACGCGGGCTGCCGATCGCAGGCGTCGGGCCGGACAAGCCGCCGGTGATGGCACAAGTGGCGAAGCGCCTGATCGCGCTCGGCCATCGCCGGATCGTGATGCTGGCGCGAGCCGAAAGGCGCTTGCCAGAGCCGGGCGCAACCGAGCGGGCCCTCCTCAACACTCTCGAAGCCCACGGGTTGAGAACCGGATCGTATCATCTTCCTGACTGGGAGGAGACCGTCGATGGTTTCCACCGCTGCCTTGAGGAACTGTTCCGCCTGACCCCGCCGACGGCGTTGATTGTGGACGAAGCACCGCATTTCACTGGCGCCGCCCAGTTTTGCTCGAGGCACGGAATCCTGGTGCCTGAGGACGTCTCGCTGGTCTGCTGCGACTCCGACCCGCACTTCGCCTGGTGCAAGCCGGCGGTCACGCACATCGGTTGGGATAGCCGACCGGTGGTGCGACGAATCGTGCGCTGGGCGGCAAACGTCAGCCGCGGGATTGAGGACCGCCGCCAGAGCCACACCGCCGCCGAGTTCTTTGAGGGCGGAACCATCGGGCCGGCGAAACGCTGAGTTGTTAGAGCGGATCAGCGCTTGGCAAGGGCCTCAGCGAAGGCTTGGCCGATCGGGCCTAGGATTTTCGCCGCGCCAAGGTAGTGGAACTCCTGATTGGAGATGCCCTTGGCAATTTCCTGCTCCTCAGCGGTGCGGTCCTTTTTGTTGCGGATGGCTGCGAGTTCCGCATCCCAGAATTTCTCGGTGAGAACCGCGTGCACGTTGCCCTTGAACTCGCTCATGGATGCCGGCGCGGCCTGTGCGGCTCGGAAGTTTTCATAAACTGACTTGTAGCGCGGAGCCATCGTATCCGCCGGACCGCCGACCCCCAGGACGCCGATGACGAACGGCATCTTCGGCGCGTTGAGATCCTTCCGCACGTCGCGGATGAAGTGCGCCATGTTCTCGGTGTACGCGTCGTAGCCGCCACGCTCGCCACGCTTTGGATAGGTCTTCTGATCGACGAGATCGTTCCATCCCTGGAACCAGACAAAGCCGGCAATCTCGTAGCCATCGCTCTTGTTGTAGGAAGGCACGATTTCCTTCGGATCCTCGAGCACCTTTTTGACGTGCTCGATCATCAGTTTGTAATAACGCCCGGCACCTTCGGACGATGCGGAAGGCGGCCGGAAATCGGTGTGCAAACTCTTGCCACCCCATGCGGTCTTGATGATTAGAATCGGCTCCCTGAGTTGCTTCTCCATGGTGATACCGAAGGTGAACTCCGGGCCAATGGCTTCCGGCCGCGCTCCGAAACCGGCAGTGAGCTTGCCTTCGCGAATGACAGGCTCTTGGCTGCGGCCTTCCGAGAGATAATTGATCCAGACCTTGTCACAAACGACCGGCTTGCCATCCTTGTCGACCATTTCCTTGTGTAGCGGCGCGGTCTTCGGATCCTTGGCCATAGGGTCGATGGTGCTGATATTGGCATGGCCTTGCATGTTCGACTGACCAGCGAGTACGAATACCTTGAGCGGCGCGGCGTGGAGCGACGCTGGCAGCATGGCCGCGGCAACAATCAGGGAACGGAGGGGGCGTGGGATCATGGCGGTGGTGGATGGAAGCTGGCTTACTGAGGAGGCGATCACGTCGAGTTCGCCATCCCTCTGACGGATAACGAGGATAAAGGCACGGATGTTGCAGAGAACCCGCCCGTGGCATTATTCCATGCGCTCCGGCGGCATTCATCGGATCGTCTTCGCAACGCTCAGCCAACTCCCCGCCGCAAATCCCTCGCGCTCCACAGCAGCCCCGCCGCCCCGGCGGCGTTTCCGCGAAGCTTCCGCGCACCGCTCCGGCGCCTCGGCCCGAAACGGTCCCGGCACCGCGCGAACAATTCGTCCACAAATCCACGACTCCCCAGCACCGCACCATCCGTGAAATACCTCAGTTTCCATCTTAACATCCGGCTCAACGCCACATGCCCCGTGGCTGGAACAACCTGGTCAAGCCCGTCGATGGAACAACCTGTTCCCTCATCCCTTCGTATCGGTTTGATCCCTCTCCTCACCACTTCCGTCACCCGTTTCCCCTTTTCATCCACCACCTCACGCGTCTTCTCCATCCCCTCCGCCAGCAGCATCAGACGATACTCCTTGGATATCTTGCCCGACCACTTCCGCGCGTCTGCTTCCCAGCCCTTGTGGGCCATCCACGCGCGCACCAGCCCGGCCTTCGCCTTCGCGCCGCTTCGACCCGTGGCCCCCATCGCCTCGCCATAGCTGCTCCAGCGATATTCCGCAGGATCTTGCGCCAGCCCGGCCCGAACCGGATTCAGGTCAATATACGCCGCCATCGTCCGCGCCGCCAGGCCGTCCTCCACAATCACGCTCTTGAACGTTTCCTCCCACAGGTTTCCACGGCGCTTCGTCCGCGTGTTGTGCCAGCGCGTGAAGCGCTGCAGCAAGGTCTTCATGAACTCGGACAGGTCATGCATCCGGTAGGTGAAGCGCTCGTGGATGCGCTGGACATACTCCTCCCCATTCACAGCCCGGCCCTCCGCCACGACTTGCCGCGCTTCGGCCAGTTCCTTCGCCACCGCCGCCACAAACGCCTTCGGATAGAGCCCGCCCAGCCGTTTCAACAGCTCCCCATCCGTCAACCCCGCCTTCGGCCGCGGCGGCACCTCCAGCAGCACATGGAAATGGTTGCTCATCACGCAGTAAGCCAGCACCCGGCAGCCGCTGAAATTCTCCATCATCCGCAGATACATCCGGAACCGCTCCTTGTCGTCGGACCCGAAGGCGAACCGCTTGTCCACCACCCGCGCCATGCAGTGGTAGATCGCCGGCTTCGTCTCCGAATCCGCCCAGGGAACAATCCATCGCGCGCGCGCCATGACCGGAGCAATACGCAAATGGCGAAGGACTGCAAGCGCATTTCGATAATTTGTGTCTCCTTTTATCGATTGATTGCCACACGTCGCGTCAGGGCATGCGGGAGATGCGGACTCGCAGAAACCCGGCCGTGGGCGACAGGCCGCTGGCGAGGCGGAAGCTGCGGTAGTTCCAGCCGGCATCCAAATCGGGCATGCCGTCCGCCATGGCGGGGACGACTTCCTCAACGGCGCTTTCAAACGCGCCAAGATCCACGGAGCCCTCGATGGCATAAACGAGGTCATCGACCGTGGCCGACTTGGCGGGCGCGCCACCGAAGGCCGGAGCGCCGCGCACGGGCAGTGTGAGCACCAGCGAGGGTGTCCCTGCGACGTTCTCCGTGCGCGTTCTGAGAAAACCGCCGCTCGCGCCATGGAAAGGGTGCTCGTGGAGGGCGAACTCGGTGAGATTGTTCCGGCCGTCGCCATCGGCATCGCCCGATTCCGTTAGATCAACTTCGGGATTCCCGGCTTCCTCGAAACCAGTGATCCACGCGGCGAACGGATGGCCAGCGACGGAGGCGATCCGCATGGAACCGAAGGGTTCCGCGTCAGTCGGCCAGACGTTCACACCGGAGGTTTCGAAACCATATTGCACATGGCGGCCGGCACCGGCGGCGGTGTCGAGACTGACACGGAACGGACCCCGGCGCAGAGGCCGGGAAGCCGCGTTCGATGAGGCGTAATTCGGATCAAAGTCGCGGATGAAGGCTTTCACCTGATGGGCTTCGGTCAGGCCGTCCGCCGTCACCACACCGGTGAAGACCACTTGTTTTCCCGAGAGTGCACCGGTTCTTTCGACATACATGCTGGCCGCCATGTGCTTGTTGCCGGGCCGGCCGGGTGCCCCGCCGCCGACATACCAATAGGTCGAAGGATCGGCGATGGAATTGGGCCTCAAGACCAGTTCGCCACCCTCGAAGGCGGCACGCAGGTCGGCGGGATTCCAGACGCCACCAAAACGATACGCCCCGCCATTGGCGGGAAGTTCGGAGACGTTCATGTAACCGTTCCAAGTCTGTCCCGCATCCACGCTCACGCGCTCCGGAGGCATGATCGAGGAGTAAACCCTCACGTAATCGACCGTCATGCGCTGGGGGAAAACCGTCGTCGCGTCCGGACTTCCGGGCCAGTTGCCGCCGACGGCGATGTTGAGGATGAGAAACTGCGGCTTGTCGAAGACCCAGGCCGCGCCGTTTGGCAGCGATGCGGGTGTCGCGGTGAAATAAGGCACGCCATCGAGAAACCAGCGGATGCGGTTTTCCTCCCATTCGATGGCGTAGATGTGGAAATCGTCGGCCAGCGCGCCGCTCGGCAGGTTGACCGATCCGGAGACGCCGTTGGCTCCGGAGTAGCCGGGCCCGTGAATGGTGCCATGCAACGTGGCGGGCACGGAACCGATGTTTTCCATGATATCAATTTCACCACAGGCGGGCCAACCGACGGAGCTGATATCATTGCCGAGCATCCAGAACGCGGGCCAGATGCCGCGGCCGCGCGGGATCTTGATCCGGGCTTCCATGCGGCCATAAGTCCATGAGGCCTTGTTGCGCGTCAGCAAGCGGGCCGAAGTGTAGTTTCGGCCGCCATAACTTTCAGTGCGCGCCTCGATGACCAGACCGCCATTCTCGATGCGGGAGTTCACCGTGCGATCCGTGTAGTATTGCAGCTCGTTGTTCCCCCATCCGCCGCCGCCGGTGTCGTATCCCCACTTCGCGGGATCGGGCGGTGTGCCGTCCGCGCCGGAAAACTCATCGGACCATACCAACTTCCAACCGGGAAGGTCCGCCGCCGCGATGGCGGGGAAGCAAACCGCGACGGCAAGTGGCAGCATGGTCCGCATGATCATGGAGTCGATGAAACCCGGGCGCGGAGGAAACCTCTCGGCCCGCGCGGGGTGAGTCCGCCGATGTCGCCATCCAAGCGGAAGCTGCGATACGACCAACCGGGATCGGGCGCGGGCAGACCGGACGCATCGGCGGGCGCGACCTCGCTGACGGCCTGATCGAAAGTCATGAGTCCGTTCGATCCCTGGATGGTGTATTCGACGCCATCGGCCGTGCCGGTTTTCGCGGGGGTGCCGGTGAAAACAGGAGTCGCGCGTACCGGGACGGTAAGCACCAGCGCCTGGCCGCCGCCGACAGTGGTGGTTCTGGCGCGGAACCTGGGCGACGCGGTCGAAGACGCCGGATTGTCGTTGAAAGCGAACTCCTCGAGGTTGGTTTTGCCATCGCCATCGGGATCGCCGCCGGGACTGAGGTCCGGGTTGACGTAGCCGGAGAAATTCTGGCCCGCGATCCACAGCGCGAAGGAATTCACCGCCGTGTTGGCCACCTGCACCGAGCCGAAGGCGGGCGCATTGTCCTTCCACACGTTCGGGCCGATCATCTGGAAACCGTATTGCACATGGGTGGTGGGATTGCCGCTGATCGCAAGGCTGATGTTGAACGGCCCCGGAGTGAGGGGCGTGGAGCTCACCGTAAAGCTGGAGTAATCGGCCGCATACTCCTTGATGAACGCGATGGCGGTGTGCGCGGAGGTGAGCGTGTTGGAAAGCACGGTGCCGGTGAAGTTCACGGTGAGTCCGGACAGGCTGCCGGGAATGGCCTCGACATACATGTTGGCGTCCATCTTCTTGTTTCCATCCCCGTCACCCTGATACCAGAAGGTGTCGGCAAGGCCGGTCGGCGGATTGATGTTGTTAGGCGCGAGCGTGAGAACCGGTCCACCGAAGGTCGCGCGAAGATCCGGAGGCGTCCACACGCCGCCGACACCGGGGAGAAACGCGCCGTCGCCATCGGGTGCGGGCAGGTTGAACACATTCATGAAGCCGTTCCATGTGGCGGCCGGATTCACGTTCACGTTCGGGTTCCCCTGAGTCACCGGAATGGCCGCGATATTGACCGAGCCAAAAGGCCCGACGTTTGTAACCCAGACGTTGGCGCCTTTCACCTGAAAGCCATATTGCACGATGCGGCCGGGAGTCGGATCCGTATCCAAATCAATCGCAAACGGTTCGCCGTCCACCAGCGGGGCGGAGATTTCATTGACCGAGGTGAAGCCCGCGCTCCAATCGCGGATGAAGACGATCGCGTCGTGCTCGGTGAGGGTGTTGGAGTTGACCGTGCCGGTGAAACTCACGTTCTGGCCGGAAAGGCTGCCGTCCGACTTCTGCACGTAGAGGTTGGCCTCCATGGTCTTGTTGCCTGTTCCGTTCGGTTTGTACCAGAAGGTGTCGGCAAGGCCGTTGGGCGGCGCGATGGTGTTCGGAGAAAGGTTGAGCGTGGAGCCGCTGAAGGTCGCGCGCAGATCCGCGGTGCCCCAGGCGCTTCCAAAAACGTATCCGCCGCCGCCTTCCGGCAGCTCGAACACATTCATGTAGCCTTGCCAGGGGTCGCCGGCTTTCACGGTGAGAACGGTGTCGGCGTGTGAAAAGGCGGCAAGGCCGATCGCGCCGGCGAAGAATGCGATCCTGAGTGTTGGTGTCATGGGTTTGACGGGATTTGGCGTTTTTTTACTCTATTGGTTTAACAGACGAAATCCATCCGGCGGGAATGCCGGATGGATCGCATCGTTTGTTGGGTTTTCAACCGGGAATCAAGGGGTAGTCTCGCTCACCTGATAAAACTTGGCGGGCGGCGTGATCGTGTCGGTGACGGACCAGATGTTGCCATCGCCGGTAATCGCGGAGCCGAAGTTCGTCCAGCCGCCGAGGGTGGTGGAACTGCGCACCTGGTAAGTCGAACCCACCAGGGTGTCCCAACTGATCCGGACTCCGGGCGTGGTGGTGGCCGGCAGGGTGCCGATCGGGCCGCCGCCGGAGGCGACGGGCAGCGAGACATTGTCGATGAGGGTGACCCACTGCCAGTTGGCTCCCGCGCCCACGGCCTGGATGAAGCCGATTTTCACGAAACCCGCATTGGCTGGCGCCGTGAAGTTCTTGGTGACGGTGGTCCACGACGAGCCGATTGTGTTGAAGGACTCGAACGACATGCTGATGAAGTTGTTGAACTCATCCTCAAACAGAATGTAGAACTGCGGGTTTCCTCCGCCGATTTTCACCGGATGCGCGGCACGGAAGCTGAGGGTGTAGGACTGGCCGCCGGTGATTTCAATCTGGTCGCTGCGAACGTTGATGTCGGGAGCGGGAACCGGGTCGACCGGCCCGGTGGCCGACTCGATGATTAGCATCTGGCTGCCGGAGTCCGGAACGAATCCACCGGTGTAGGACGATCCGGCGGAGGCGCTGCCACCATTCAGCGCGACGATATTGGTCCATCCGTCGGCCGGACTGGCGTTGGTGTCCTCGAAGCCGGGGTTGAACACGCCGTTGACGAAGGCGGGGGCGGATTCGACCACTTGGTAATAGGGCGACTTGGTGGCGTCGAAGGCGGTGGTCACGGTGTTGCCGGTGATGGGAGAGCCCACGTTGGTCCAAGTGGTATTGTTGGTGGATTCCTGGACCTGGTAGGAGTTTTCCGTCGAGGTGGGAGTCCAGTTGACGAGGGTTCCCTGCTCGATCGTGGCCGAGGGCGGCGGGGGCAGGAGGATTCTGACGTTGTCAAAGGCGACCGTCGATCCAACGCCCCAAAGCGGGACAACGAGGATCTGCGTGCAGGTTGGCGGGAGGGTGACCTGGAACGAGTAGGTGTTCCAGGAAGTCACGGGGTTTGGCAGCGCGGCGATTTCCGCAGGAGACGGCCTCAGGTCGCCCGAGGCGGTCGGAACGAATTCGACCTTGAGCCCGCCCGGATTGGTTCCGGCCAGCACTTTCATGTCCATTTGGAAGGTGTAGGTTTTCCCGGCGGAGAGGCCGAGGGAGGCGAGCGTCATCGGGGCATTGCCATTGGACACAAGCACGCCGTAGCCTCCGGGGCCGGTAGCGTCGATGACCGCGTTGCCATTGGGATTTCCGCCGGTGGCCGGATAGGACAGGCCAAAGCCATCCGTGAAGTAAGCCCAATTCGCACCACCGGGAATCTCGAAGCCGCTGTTGGGAATCACCGGTTGAATGACGAGCGGGGTGTTGTCCACCCCGATGTTGTCGAAGGCGACCTGTTCGTTGGCGGTCCACAGCGGAACCATCTTGATATGAGTGGCGGCGGGGTCGATCACGTATTCTTCCTCGTAGGTGGCCCAGCCGGTCCCGGCGGTGGTGCGGCGGCGTTCACCGGAATTTCCTAGCGGGGCGCCGGCGGTCCAGGACTCGATCTTGATCCCACCTTTGTTGGCTCCGGCCGTCTGGCTCTTCATGTCGTAGAAGAACTTGTATTTCTTGCCGGCCTGGAGCCCGAGGCTGGCAAGCGGCAACGGGTTGTTGTTGTTGGAAATCAGCACAGCATACCAGGTCTCGGTAGCTAGGGTTCCGTCGATCACCGCGTGTCCGTTCGGGTTTCCGCCTGTGGCGGGGTAAGCGACGGTGTGGCCGTTGGCTTGATCGAATCCCCAGTCGGTGCCGCCGGACTCGAAGTTGCCGTTCGGGAACAAGACCGGGGCGGCCATGGAGAACCCGGACAACCCAAGCAGGGCGGCGGGCAGGAGGTTCTTGATACAGGTGTTCATGGATTTTTCGTGGATTGGTTTTTTCAGGCTTTCGGGATGCAAGGAAACGGCTGGGCGGCCGTCAAGAAATTTTATGCAATTTCTGTTTGGGGACGATTCTACGGGTGGGTTTGGATGGGCAAATCAAGGGGGAGAAGCGACTTAGTTTCCGCTTCTGCGGGTGCCGCCCCAGAAAACATTGTTGATGCCGCCGAAGCGATCGAAGCGCTTCATGTCGTCAACGCTGACGGTTTCGGTGTGGCCGTCGTAAAACACGACGACCGCCTTGCCTTGGTGGCGGTAGGCGATCTTGCTGTCGTTGCTTTTCCCCTCTTCGGGTGACTTCAGCCAGAGGTAGCGACCGCCGTAGTTGGCGATCCAGTCGGTGGCGGTGATGAAGGCGAAGGATTCGCTGGGGTTTTTGACCGAGTGGATAGTGTGGGCGCGGGAGGTTCCGGGCTGACCCCAGCCGCCACCGGGGACGTTCTCGTTGTTGTAGGCGAAGCTGGCGGAAATCCGGCTCCAGTAGCGTTTTTTCGCCCGCACCACGACCGGATCGAGGATCTGTTCGGGCAGCCCGTCCTTGCCTTCGAATTCCTCGGCGTCCTCGATATCGAGGGTTTCACCGATCAGGGCTTCGAGAAACGTGGGATTGAAATGCCAGGGGATGCCAGCCTGTCCGTCCTCGTCGAAGGAGTAGGCGGGGACGTATTTTCCACCGTTATCGACGGCATAGAGCGAGTTGGCCTGGGCGTAGGCGGCGATGCGCGTCATGGCGGTGGTGGTGTCCGCGCTGGCCCTGAGTTTTTTGGTGAGAAAGGCCGCAAGCGTGGCGAGCACGACGATGATGGTGAAAGTGATCAGGACCTCGATGAGGGTGAATCCTGCGGTCTGGCCAAGGCGGGAAGGTCGTTGGGTCTTCATCACGGAAGGAATGGTCTGCGGGGTTTTCGGTGCCTAAGAACAATGGTGCCGCTATCGGAAAGCATGGGTTTTGTCGAGATCGGCGGCCGACAAGTGAAGAATTAGCATCGGGAACGGGAGGGCGCAAACAAAAAGTTGCATAATTTTGCAGGATTTTTTTCCCGGTGTTCTCAGACGGGAAACGCTCAGGGACGGAGGGTGACTGAAAGTTTCCAAGAGCGGGTTTCGCCGGGAGCGAGAAGAGAAGGGTGGCCGGGCGCGTGGATGTCGGACAAACGGTCCACCGGGGCGTTGGTGGGCTCGATGGCCCAGTGGTGCAGGCCTTTCCAAAAGCCGCGGGTAATCCAGACGCCCGCATACGGGAAGAGATCGGCAGGCCAGTCGAGTGCGAGTGATTCGCCGGTGCGCGAGTGGATTTCGGCATGGCCGCGGTCGAGCGGACCCGCGAACACCTTGGCGGCGGGTGTCGCTCCCTCGGGGAACCCGGCCCGAGAAAGATCGACCCCCGGTGCGGGATGGGGCCATGGGACGCGCTCGGTGCCGCCCGGGTGAAGGCAGGTGTCCACGGTGCGTGGGAAACGGATGCGGTCACCCGGTTTCCACGAAAAAAGCGGATGCCAGGCCCAGAGGAAGGGGGTGGGCCTGCGGTCGCGGTTCGTCAGGCGGTAGTCGAGGACCATGCGGTTCCCCTTGAGGGTGAGGCGGCGCTCGAAATCGAGCGGCAGGCACTCGAGAGACCAGCACGAGGAAATCCCGTGCGCATCCGCCCGCAGTTCCGGGCGGCGGTTCCAGAGTTCACCGTGATCGGGAAGTTTCCTCCGCCCGACGGCACAGGGCAGAACCGTGGGCAGGCACTCGTCGATCCCGGCACCCGGTCCGGTGGCGAAGTCCGAGGGATCGGACGGATGCCAGAGCCGGCGCCTCGAGGCGGGCGACCAGCCGTCCAGCCATTCGCGGCCGGAGACGCGGTCGGACAACGAAACGATGCGACCACCCAATTCCGGAGCGACGGTCACGGAGATCGCCGGATTCGAAAGCGTGAGGATCCCGACGCCGCGGCATGTCCTTCTGCGGAGACGCTGGCTCATGATATCATTTCGCTTGTGTTGAAACGGCGGTGGATCGCGGCGGGACGCTGAGTTTCACTCCATCCGAAAAGGCAACGGTGATGGGCGCGGCGCCGAAGTTATGGGCGGCATGGGTCTTCCCGCCATCGCGGGTGAAGACATTGAAGAACGGATGATCGGCGGTGACCGAAGCGTCGTTGGTGCCAAGCTTGTCGAGCGTGCCGATCCAGTGGTCCATGAAGGCGTGGAGGTTGCCGCCCTCGATCTTGCAATCGGGATTGGCCTCGAACCACGCGCTGGCCATGGCGGGATCGGTCAGGGCGTTGAACATGACGACAAGATCGCCCCATCCGGTGTTGAAATCGCGCGCGCCCGGACGTTTCGAGATGATTCGGTCGGCATTGCGTTTCACATAGTCCGGGTGACGGCCCATGTAAATCGAAGCGGGTGTGAATGGCAGCCAGTTGATGCCATGGATGCAGTCGATATCACCGGAAAACCAGGTGGCGAAAGCACCCTTGCCACCCCACACCATGCCAAGCGCCACTTGCGGGAAATCCTTGGGAAAATTCGTATCGGACACATCAAACCAGTATTCCTCGACAGCCGTTCGCTCGGTATTGAAAAGATAAACCCCGAAGTCGCGCAGTGCCTTGTCCCCGGTGGCCTCGCCCCACAGCATCATGCCATACCAGGCGTTGAGCGATTCCGATGAGGACTCCTGGTTGTTGCCATCGGCGAAGTTCGCATCGCCGGATGCCCACGAGTGGCCCGCGTAGCGGTCGAAGCAGCGGAGATGGGGAAACATCGGGTCCGCGCGGTCGGGCGAGGCGATGTCGCGGATGAGCAGTTTGACCATCGGCCCCCACTTTTCCGCCCATGCGGGCTCGTGGCGCGCGACCTCGGCGGCGGCGCGGATGAAGTAACCGTAGTGGAAATGGTGATCGTTGAGCGGCATGTCGCTGCCATAGGACGGCTTGCTGCCGATCATCGACCCCCAGGTGGAGTTATAGTGAAACAAAGGCTCGGTCTCGCCGGGCGAAGCAGTGAACCAGTTCTCAAGCCGGCGCTTGATCTCGGCGGTGAAGACATCGCGAAGTGATAACTCGCCCATGGCATCGGCGATGCCGCTGAGAGTCGCCAGCTTGCCGAGATACTTGCCTTCCCAGTAGGTATCCGCGAACGGCGCGAACTTCGCGGCGGCTTTCTTCTTGAGAAACCCGAGCATGCGCTCCTTGTCACGGATGCCTTCGACGGGCAGCGCCGGAAGCACCCCCTGCACCGGCACAGACGTTTTGAAACCCGTGCCTTCGCCGAGTTTCATCAATCCGCGCACGGAGTTGTATGTTTTGCCGGACAGTGAAAGGTCCGTGTATTTCCACTGGTGCGGATAAAGCGCGAACAGGGTGCCGCTCCCCTCCCCTTCCATGGCCTTGGTCACGAAGCGGTGGTCCACCTCGACCTTGCCGCCTTGAACCCGGTGGCTCACACGGGTGTCGGTCACATGGTGATGCGCGTATTTGGCGAACAACGCCAGGGTTTCCGCCTGGTTGTCGGGCAGCAGCGCGATGGAAAAATATCCCTTGTCGTTCGAGTCGTTGGTGAGCGCCAATCCATCCGTCCCCGACCAGGTGCTGCCACTTGCGCCGAACAATCCGTAGTGCCGTCCGCGCACCGTGATGCCGAGGGTCGGGCCCTGCTTTTCCGCCGACCACAGCACCGGCTTCTCAGCAAGGCGAATGACCGGGGCACCGCCGCGGATCGTGCCATACACGAACGGGCTGCCATGGCCGAAGGTCGTGCTCAGCACCGCGTCGCCCTTTTCAAAAAGCGCGGTCACAAACCAATCCGAGTGCCCGCCGCTCACCGTCTTGGGGAAATCCGAACAGGCCGAGTGCGAGATTTTCAGGTCGCCGTTCTGATCCACCCCGCCGCCCATGATGGCGTCCGCGGAGGCCACCAGCGCCGCCCCCGGATAGGTGACCGCCAATCCGTCCGGCGTGCAACTCATTCCCAGCGGATGTGGGAAAAGATTCGCCGAATGCTCCTGCCACAGCAGCGAACTCCACCACTGGCCGGTGGTCACCGGACCGCGCTGGGCGGCGCTGCGGTAAATGGTCGCGGGCAGTTCCTTGCAGGTGTCCGGCCGCCGGGTGGTGTAGCTGCCCGCGCCGCAGGCAACGATTTCCGCAGCGGCGGAAGTCCAGCTCAGGAACACGGCCGATCCGCCAACAAGGAGCGGGCGGGAAAGCACGGAAAATCCGGGGTTTTTCATCAAGCGAGTGGGTTGGATTGGGTTCATCTGGCCGTCGTAAACGCCGGACGGTTGGAAAAAATTGCATTTTTTTGCAATGAATGTCGAACAAAATGTTCCGGGGTTTCCCGGCCCCTGAGTGCGCGCCGTTCCCGTCCCTTTTGCCAAGCGCAAAAACCGCTTGGCGGCGGTCCGAAGATTGGCGCTTGGAAACCTCCGCGGCACCCGCTATCCCACGCGGCCATGCACGATTCACGCATTGACGCTCTCGCCCGCCAGTTGGTCCGTTACTCCACCGCGCTGAAAAAGGGCGAGAAGGTGCTCATCGACCTCCACGAGGTGCCGGACTCCATCGGCATCGCCCTGATCCGTGAGGCCCGCTCGCGCGGCGCGCTGCCCTTCCTGCGCGTCCACCACGGACGGCTCTCGCGGGAGATGCTGATGGGTGCCAGCGACGATCAGTATGCGGTGATCGCCCGCCACCTGCTCGCGGAGATGAAGGACATGGACGCCTACATCGCCATCCGCGGCAGTCACAACATCGCGGAAACCTCCGACGTTCCCGCCGAGCGGATGAAACTCGCGATGAAACACATGCGCCCGGTGCTCGACCACCGCGTGAAAAAAACCAAGTGGTGCGTGCTGCGCTGGCCGTCTCCCTCCATGGCCCAGCAAGCCGGCATGAGCACCGAGGCCTTCGAGGACTTTTACTTCAAAGTCTGCCTGCTCGATTACAAAGCGCTCATCCCCGCGATGAACGCGCTGAAGAAACTCATGGACGCCACCGACAAGGTCCACATCACCGGTCCCGGCACCGACCTGCGTTTCTCCATCAAGGGCATTCCCACGCTCACCTCCGGCGGCAACTACAACGTCCCGGACGGCGAGGTCTTCACTTCCCCGGTGAAGGACTCCGTCGAAGGCCACATCACCTACAACGCCCCCACCATCTATCAGGGCATCCCCTTCGACTCGATCCGCCTGGAGTTCGAGAAGGGGAAAATCGTCAGGGCCGATGCCGGTTCGAAAACCAAACAGCTCAACCAGATCCTCGATAGCGATGCCGGCGCGCGCTACATCGGCGAGTTCGCGCTTGGGTTCCATCCGCACATCCGCGAACCGATGCGCGACATCCTCTTCGACGAGAAGATCGCCGGCTCGTTCCACTTCACTCCCGGCCAGGCCTACGAGGATGCGGATAACGGCAACCGCTCGCAGGTCCATTGGGACATGGTCAGCATCCAGCGCAAGGACTACGGCGGCGGCGAGATCCGCTTCGACGGCAAGCTCATCCGCAAGGACGGCGTGTTCCTGCCCAAGGCTCTGGCGAAACTGAACGGTTAGACCGCAATCGGCGTTCAATCGCGATGGATCGCGTCCGGCAGTTCGTCCGGATTCTCCCCATCGCCTGCGGGCCAGTGCCCGGCCATCGTTTCGCCAAGCGCGCGGATGGTTTCCGTGAGCGCTTCCACCCGGCAGCCCTCGCGCAGCCGCGCTGTCATTTGCTCCGCGAGGCGGCTCCAGTAACCGGCATCCACCCGCGAGTCGAGTCCCTCGTCGCCGATGATGACAAAGGCGCGCATCCGGACAAACAGCACGATCAGCGCGCCGTTGCGATGTTCCGTGCGCCGCATGCCGAGTCGATCGAAGAGTCTCCACGCCTTGCGCTGCCTGAACCACACCCGGCGGGTGGTGATCACCACACGGATCTCACCACGGGTGCGCGACTCGGCGGCGCGGATGGATTCGACCACCTGCCGCTCCTGTTCGGTTGTTAGAAAGTCCTTCATGGTTCGCATGCTTTCACCATCCGCCGCTCGCGCCGCCGCCGCCCGACGAGCCGCCACCTCCGGAAAATCCGCCGCCACCGCCCCAGCTGCCGCCTCCACCGCCCCAACCACTTCCACCACCCCAGCTACCCCAGTCATCGTGGCGCGAGCCGCGGCGGGTGATGATCACGTCGGAATGCCGGTCGCGAATGGTCCGATAGATCGAAATGGCGATGATCACCGCAATGATCAGAACCGGCAGCGGGATGGAGATATCACGCCGGTCGAGATTGGTCTTTCCGGTTCCAACATATTCGCCCCTGGCGGCGGCGATGATGGACTCGACTCCGCTGCGGATCGCGCCCTCGCGGTCGCCGGAGCGTAGCTTCGGCGCGATGTCGTCGCTGATGATGCGCTTGCAGACCGCGTCCGGCAGCACGCCTTCCATGCCATAGCCGGTGTGAATGCGCAGTTTGCGATCCTCGGCGAAGGCGAACAGGATCACGCCATTGTCACGGCCCTTTTGCCCGGGTTTCCAAGCCTCGAAGACCCGCTGCGAATAGTCCACCATCTCCGCGTCCGGAGGAACCCGTTTGAAGACGGCGACAACCAGTTGAATGGACGTTTCCCGCTCATAGGCCTGGAGCCGCGCGTCGAGATCGCGGAAAGCCCCGCCGCCCAGCCAACCCGCTTCATCCAGGATGTAATGCGGCTTCGGACTCGGCGGCACCGTGACCGCCGGCGCCGCGGCTGTTAGAAAAAACGCCGCAAGCACCGGCAGCGCCAGCCATGTTGGCCGGGAAATCATTGGCCTTGTGTCTTGCCGCCGAAGTCGAAGTTCACTTCAGGTGCTTTCTCCGCGCCCGACTCCGCCTGGAAATACGGCTTGGGATGAAACCCGAGCATGCCGGCGAACAGGACCGTCGGGAAACGCCGGATGCCGGTGTTGTATTCCTTCGACACCTCATTGAAGCGCCCGCGCTCGACCGCAATCCGGTTCTCCGTCCCCTCAAGCTGCGCCTGCAAGTCGCGGAATCCGGCGCTCGCCTTGAGATCCGGATAGCGCTCCGCCACCACCAGCAGTCGCTGCAGCGCGCTGCCGAAGGCACCCTGCGCCTTCTGGAACTCCTCCAACTGCGCCGCGGTTTCCGGAGCCTTGCTTGCGTCGATGCTCATCCGTCCCACCGTGGCCCGCGCGTTGGTCACGCTTTCCAGCGTGCTCTTCTCGAAGTCCGCGGAGCCCTGCACGGTCTTTACGAGATTCGGTACCAGGTCCGCGCGGCGCTGGTATTGGTTCGACACTTGCGCCCACGCCGCATCCACGCCCTGCTGCTTGCCGACAAGCCCGTTGTAGGTTCCCACCGCTCCGAGCACCAGCGCGGCCAGCAACACCACTATCACGATCAATGCCTTTTTCATGGTGCTTCTCAGATAGAGAGACGCGCACCGCATGTCGATTGGAAACCAACGGATTTTGTCTGATTGTCACCTCAGCTCCTCGGGCAGCAGCGGCGTGAGGTTCTTGATCGCATCGGCCTGATGGCGGCTGGCGACGAGCAGCGCGTCCTCGGTTTGCACGACGATGAGGTCATCCACACCGAGCAACGCGACGCGGCTCTGCGGGCGGGCGTTGAAGACGATGTTGTTGCCGGATGAAATCTCGGTGAGCGGGGTGTTGGAGCGGTTTTCACTGCCGAAGGCTTCGAGATACTTGGCCACGGAGATCCATGAGCCGACGTCGTCCCAATCGAAGGTGGCGGCGATGTTGAGCACGCGGTCGGCCTTTTCCATCAGCGCGTAGTCGATGGAGCGGGCGTGGAGTTTCGGAAACTCCCCAACCACCGTGCCTAACAGATTCTCCGCCGAGCGCAGGGTGGCGATGAAGTCCGCGAGGTCCGGCGCGTGTTTGGCAAGCTGGGCGGTGACGGCCGGGATCGACCAGACGAACATGCCGGCATTCCAGGTGAATCCGCCCTGGCGCAGGAAGTCCTCCGCCACTTCGGGGCTGGGCTTTTCGCGGAAGCGTTTCACTTCGAATGGCTCGTGGGCAAGTCCCTCCATGGCGGCGGATTCGCCGCGCTCGATGTAGCCGTAGGACGGGCAAGGCCACGTGGGCTCGATGCCGATGGTGACCAGCCCGCCGGTTTTTTCCGCAGCGGTCAGGGCGTCGCGCATCACGGCCTGATAGGACGCGGTGTCGCGGATCATCTGGTCAGCGGGCAGGACCATCATCAGGGCTTGCGGATCGCGCGCGGCGATCAGGCCGATGCCGAGGGCCACGGCCGGGCCGGTATCGCGCTTGGCCGGCTCCGCGAAGATGTTTTCCGCGGGCAGTGAGGGGACGTTCTCGCGAACCGACTGAACCTGCTTTTCGTTGGTGAGAATGAGGATGTTTTCCGGCGGCACAAGGCCCTCGAGGCGACGGACCGCCTGGGCGAGCAAGGTGCCGTCGCCGAAGAGATCGAGGAGCTGCTTCGGCTTCGCGTCGCGGCTGAGCGGCCAGAAACGGGTGCCGGAACCACCGGCGAGGATGAGGGCGTAGGTTTTGGAGTGAACGGCCATGGGCGGGCGCAGTGTGCGGGTTTCCACGGCCGAGGGAAAGCCGCAACCACGCGAACATTTTGCTTTCCGGGATTGTCGCCGGGAAAACGAGCCGCTAGATTCGCCCCATGTCTGACGAGCATTCCGAATCCACGCCCGCCTGGGTGGAAACCAGCGCCCTCACCGCACCGGCCCTGCTGGGCGCGGCCGCCGGTCTCCTGCTCGGCGATCTGATGCACCGCAGCGCCCGCCGCGGTGTGGGCATCGGCCTCGGAGCGCTCGGCGTGGCCGCGTTGCTGCCATTCGTCGTCGGCGGCGTGAAAGGCCTCGTCACCGGCCCCCGCAGCAAGGTCGGCGTCCGCCGCCGCATCCAGCGCATCCGCGATGCGGGCATCGGCGCGCCGGACTACGACGATGTCGATGCCGAACTCCGCGACCAGGGATTGCTCTGATCGCCCGATGCGCGTCGCCATCACAGGCACCACCGGCCGGGTCGGCGCGGCACTCGCGGCACACCTTGCGCACCGCCACGAGGTGATCCCGCTGCCACGCTCGGATTTCGATCTGGCGGACTCCGCGATGATCGAAAACCGCCTGGCCGCTCTCGAGTGCGATGTGTTTCTCAACCCGGCCGCCATCACCAGCCTTGAGGCCTGCGAGGATGATCCACGCCTCGCCATGCGGGTGAACTCCGCCGCCCCCGGGAAAATCGCGCTCTGGGCCGCCGCCCGCGGCGTGCGCGTGATCCACTTCAGCACCGACTATGTGTTCGATGGAGAAACCACCGTTTCCCTAACAGAACCAGTGCCTGCCAAACCTATCAGCGCCTACGGCCGCAGCAAACTCGCCGGCGAGCGCGCCGTGCTCGCCCATCCAGGCCATCTCGTGCTCCGCGTCTCGTGGGTCTTCGGCATGGAGAAGCCCTCATTCGTCGATCAGGTCTTCGATTCCGCCCTCGCCGGCAAACCCCTCGCCGCCGTGGCCGACAAACTCTCGCTGCCCACTTCCACCGCCGACCTTTCCGCATGGGTCGCGGAGTTGTTAGAGACCCGCGCCGAGGGCCTGCTGCACGCCTGCAATCCGGGAACACCCGTCAGTTGGCATGGCATGGCCGGGTTTGTCCTGCGGGAAATGGTCAAACGCGGAGTCTTGCCCGAGGTTCCTCCGGTCGCCGAGCAAACCCTGGCCGGAATGGCCGCATTCCGCGCGCCGCGTCCGCGTTTCACCGCCATGGATGCCTCCCGCCTCGCCGCCACCCTCGGCCACCCGCTGCGCCCGTGGCCCGAGGCGCTTGCCGAACACGTCGCCCTCCGCTGCGCCGCCTCCCGATGAAAGCCGCCGCGTCCGCCGCCGGTATCCCTTTCACCGGATGAAACCGTTTCTCACCGCCTGCCTGCTCGCGGCCATGCCCGCCGCCGCTCTAACAGAAAAGCCGGCGCCGCGCGTCGCCGCCACGCTGGACATCGCGCCCGTCTGGTCCGCCCACCCGGTGGGCTTCGCCCTTCTCACCCACGCGCCATGGCAGTTCGTTGCCTACTATGACGACGAGCGCCGCATGACCGTCGCATGGCGCAAGCTCGACCAACCCGAATGGCGCTTCCATACCCTGCCCATCACCACCGGTTGGGACAGCCATAACTACATCGCCCTCGCGCTCGACCAAGGCGGCCACCTGCACCTCAGCGGAGATATGCATTGCACTCCGCTGCGATACTTCCGTTCGGTGAAACCCTTCGATCCATCCACCTTCGAGCGCCTCGACCACATGACCGGCGACCTGGAAAACCGCACCACCTACCCGCGCTTCATCGACGGCCCGGACGGCGAACTCATCTTCACCTATCGCGATGGCGGCAGCGGCAATGGCAATCAGATCTTCAACCGCTACGATCCCTCCTCCCGCGCGTGGACCCGCCTCATCAACACACCGCTCACCGACGGCGAGGGCAAGCGCAACGCCTATTTCCACGGCCCGGTCAAGGGACCTGACGGATGGTTTCACCTCGCATGGGTCTGGCGGGAGACTCCCGACGCCTCCACCAACCATGATCTCAGCCACGCCCGCAGCCGCGATCTCCGCCATTGGGAAACCGCGGCCGGCAAGCCCCTCAAGCTGCCCATCCGTCTCAACGATGGAGCCATCATCGACCCCGTGCCCACCGGGGGCGGACTCATCAACGGCAACTCCGCCATCGGCTTCGACCATCTTGGCCGCGTCGCCATCAGTTATCACAAACATGACCAACGAGGTCACACCCAGCCGTGGACCGCGCGCTTCACCGACGGCAAGTGGACCTTCCACCAAATCGCCGATTGGCCCGCGCGCTGGGAATTCGGCGGCAACGGTTCCATTCCTTTCGGCATCCACATCGGCGCCCTCACCGCCGGGAATGGCAGCCTCACCCAAGCGTGGAGCCACTTCCAATTCGGCCGCGGCATCTGGACCATTGATCCCGACACCCTGCGCGCGACCGGATCCGCGAAACATCGAAGCATCTCCGGCATCGGCCGCGTTGAGGGAAGTTTCCCCGGCCTGCAGGTGAAATCGCAAAGCGACTCCGGCCAGAGCGGCACACCCGGCCTCACCTATCAACTGCGCTGGGAAACCCTCGGCGCCAACCGCGACAAACCCCGCACCGGCGAGCTCCCGCCGCCATCCATGCTCCGCCTGCTCACCATCCGCGAGTGAGGGGTGATCACCTGGCGAATCCTCCGCTCATGCCCGGCGATTGTTACTTCGCGCTCGACCACGCCACCGTCTGGCGCGGGGATCACCGTGTGTTCCGCGATCTCTCGCTGCGACTGCATCTCGGAGAAAGCGTCGCCATCCTCGGCCCGAACGGCGCGGGCAAGAGCACGCTCATCCAGCTTCTAACAGGCGGCCTCCGCCCCGAAGCCAGGCCGGAAACCCGCTGCACGCTCTTTGGCGAGGAGTTTTATGCCATCGCCGATCTCCGCCACCGCATCGGCATGGTCATGCCCGACGATCTCCAGCGCCTCCACCCCGCCGAGACGGCGCTTGATGTCGTTCTCTCGTCGTTTCGCGGCGCCTACGGCCGCACCCGGGACATGCGGTTTTCCCAAGCCGAGAAATCCCGCACCCACGACGTGCTCGCACGCCTCGGCGTTGAGCAACTCGCCACCCGCGAGTTCGGACGGCTCTCCTCCGGTGAAAAGCAACGGCTGCTGCTCGCCCGCGCGCTGGTCCATGATCCCGCCGTGCTGGTGCTCGACGAGCCCACCTCCGCCCTCGACTTCGCCGCCGCCACCGGCTTCGCACAAACCATGCGCGAACTCATCCAAACCGGCCACACCCTCGTCCTCGTCACCCACCACCCGGCCGAGATCCCGCCCGAAATCCCCCGCGCCGTCCTCCTCCGCCATGGTGCCATCCATGCCGACGGACCCAAACGCCGCGTCCTCAGCTCCGCGTCCCTTTCCGATCTCTATCAGATTCCCCTGCAGGTCCGCTGGCCCGGCGGCTGGTGCCACGTCCAGCCCGCCTGAGGGCTGGCGCGCCGAATCGGGAGTTCTGGGTGATTCCGGTTGACGGCGTTTGCGCGGAGCCTTGGCGGATAAGGGATGGATCCGGTGCTTGAGGCATCCGCAACCGAAGAGCAACGCAGAAATCGGCATTCACAGGCCGGAATAGTGAAATCCCTCCCGCGCAGCGGCACAAACACCACACCCTAATCCAAATCCGTTTCGGTAAGGACTTTTGGCAAACGGTCTAATCCATCTTCGGATAGGAGATGCCATAATCCGCACTGATAGCCACGACTCTCTCCATGTCCGGACCGCCCTCGGCCTGCCACTCGGCGGTGATCGCGGCGAAGAAATCCTCGAAACCGGACGGCGCGGTATGAATCAACTGCCGCAGTGTCGTGTTACCCACATTGCGGAAGCAATGGATCGAACCCCGCGGCGCGAACACCGAGCTACCCGCCTCGACTTTCGTCCACTGGCCGCCCGAGAAAAACTCGACCTCGCCTTCAAGGACCTGAAACCATTCGTCCTCCCGCTCGTGGACATGGGGAGGAGGGCCGCCACCGGGCGGAGTTTCGACCAGAAACGCCGTGTATCTTCCACCCGTCTCCCTCCCGGTCAGGCGGAACGTGACGCGATCTCCAAAGGCCTCCATCACCTTCATGTCCGAAGGCTTTACAACAACGCAGGGAATGATGTTTTCGTTCATGACATATCGATGGATTGCACGATCGCGGCTGCGACTCTCAAGGCACCGCGGATCGCTCGCCAGCATGAAGACATATCACGCTCGAATTGGCAATCCAACGAAAGATGGATTGCCCGGCGACTGCTGAAATGACCACCATGGCCGGGCATGAAACTCGAACTCGTTCCCGCAACCGAGGACCGGATCCCGCTTCTTGGCGACATCTGCCACCGCGCCTTCTCGGCGCTTCACGACCGCTTCGGTGTGGAGCGGGACATCCCGGACGCCGAAATCGGCACCATGATCCTTTCCCAAACGGTCAAGCGTCCGGATTACACCGGCGTGATGGCCGTGCTCGACGGCCACATCGTCGGATCGAACTTCCTGACCTTCGCCGATGAGGTCGCGGGCGTGGGACCCATCACCGTCGAGCCCGGGCTGCAATCAAAGGGCGTCGGCCGGGCCTTGATGCAATGGGCGGTCGATGAGGGTAAGCGCTCAACAGAGCACCTCTGGCATTTTTGCCAGAGGTCTGGTGGCTCTGGCATCTATGCTACCCGGCTCTCGATGGTTTGGCAGGCCGCCGGGCGGGTTGCGAGCCAGTTCGCAGGCAGGA
>Ga0315903_10001261_pt1 | contig 38262 bp, 48 predicted proteins | sample LakEriMetagenome_7_FD_203524 | JGI IMG/M metagenome (GOLD analysis project Ga0315903, IMG submission 203524) | Freshwater fungal communities from buoy surface, Lake Erie, Ohio, United States - Buoy 2 MA119 | ecosystem: Environmental > Aquatic > Freshwater > Lake | place: USA: Lake Erie, Ohio... | reverse complement strand
GCGGCCTCTCCCCCGGATGCCCGGCTGCGCTCGACGAGGGCGGGGACCACCGTCGCATCGGTGGTGATGGGATCGGGAAAGACGAGCCCGTGGCGTTCCCGGATCTCGACGTGGTTGTCGATGTCACCGTTGAGCACACCGAACGCCACCGGACCGTCGGATTCCCCCGCGACGGGATGGGCGTTCGGTTCCGAGATGATGCCCACGCTCGCCCACCGCGTGTGCCCCACGACCGTGGCACGGGCTCCCGGCAGGGCGACGACCGCGGCGAGCTCGGCGTCGGCGACGAGGGCCTCGCGGAGGGCGCGAGTGTTGTCGCCGAGTTCACCGATCTCGGCGGCCTGCTTGTAGACGAAGGCCACGGCGGCCGTTCCCCGTCGCACGCTGCCGTTGCCGAGGAGGGGGTCGGCGGCGCGGGCGTCGAGAGCTGTCGCCACGTCGACACCGAGCACACCGGGATCGGCGAGACGGACGATGACGACGATGCCGGCCGAGTCCCGACCACGCACCTCCATCCGGTCGATGGCCGACAGGGCCTGGTGCACCGCCAGCCAGCAGTGCAGTGCGCCGTCCCCTGCATCGGGACCGGCGAAAGAGACGACGGATTCGGCCGCCCGCAACCTGTCCCGGCGCAGCGCCCAGGCGGCGTCACGCACACGGGAGATGCGGGCCCAGGTGGCGTCGCGATCGATGGACCCGGACACCTCCGTCTCGAACGAACGGGCGGCCTCATCGGCGAGTGCATCGACCTCGTCGAGACGCGACACGATGCCGTCCCTCAGCAGGGCGTCGCGCACCATCGCCACGATGCCGGCATCGCCGCGCAACAGGGCGTCGACCTCCTCGAGGAGGCCGGCGGCGGTGTCGAGATCGCTCGCGCAGGAGACCGCCGCGTCGAGGCGGGACAGCACGTCGTCGCGGTCGGGAACGCCACGACCCGGGGGACGGCTGAGCACCGCGACGATTCCGCACATGTTCTGCAGGCTACCCAGCGCCCCCGGAGGGGATCAGTGGGAGGTCTCCACGGTGCCGCCGTGGGCGGACGCGACGGCCGCAGCCACCGTCCGCGCGACGGAGTCGGCGAGGTCGATCGTGGGCGCCTCGACCATCACGCGCACCACGGGCTCGGTGCCCGAACTGCGCACGAGGATCCTTCCGTCGCCCGCGAGCGCGTTCTCCGCCGCGACGAGGGACTCCCCGATTCCGGCGAGGGGATCGTCGACGCGCCCGGACGTGCGCACGTTGAGGAGCACCTGGGGCCACCGCTCCATCACCGATGCCGCGGTCACGACGGTTCCGTAGTTGCGCACGACCGACTCGAGGAAGAGGACGGCCGCCAGCAGGCCGTCTCCCGTGGTGGCGTGTGCCGCATGCACGATGTGCCCGCTCTGCTCGCCCCCGAGCACGAGGTCGTACTCGGCGAGGGCGGTGAGGATGCCGCGGTCGCCCACCGGGGTGACCACCACATCGACATCGAGTTCCGCCATCGCGCGGTGGAAGCCGAGGTTCGACATGACGGTCACCGCCACGGCCCTGTTCCGGAGCAGGCCCCGCGCCACGAGATCGGCCGCGGCGGCTGCCACGACTGCGTCGCCGTCGAGCAGGCTCCCGTCCGCGGCGACGACCACCAGTCGATCACCGTCGCCATCGAGGGCGATGCCGGCATCGAGACCGCCCGCCCGGACGGCCGCGATGAGCGCCGCTGGATCCGTCGCTCCGCATCCGCGGTTGATGTTGCGTCCGTCGGGTGAAGCGGCGAGAACCGTGACCTCCGCACCGCACGCACGGAGCACCCGCGGAGCCACCTCGTGCATGGCGCCGTGGGCGCAATCCACCGCGATGCGCAGACCCGCGAGCGCGTCCGGGCCGGCCACTGACATGCGGTGCTCGACGTACTCCCCGAGCACCGCGGAGGCGTCGTGCACGGTGCCGATGCCCACGGCCGTCGGCTCGGATGACAGCGAGTGCCAGACCCGCTCGATCTCCACCTGGTCGTCATCGGAGAGCTTGGTCCCACCGGGCGCGAAGACCTTGATGCCGTTGTCGGTCCAGGGGTTGTGAGAGGCGGTGATGGCGATCCCGGCCATGTCGCTGCGCTCGCAGGCGAAGGCCACGGCGGGGGTGGGTGCGACGCCGAGGAGATGGACGGGGACTCCCTCGATGGCGCATCCCTCGACGACCGCACGCTCGAGCGCGGGTCCGCTCTCGCGCGTGTCTCGACCCGCGACCACGGCCGGGACGCCGAGCACGCGGACCGTCGCGCGCACGAGGTCGCGCACGAGATGGGGAGTCAGTTCCTCGAGTGCGACTCCCCGGACGCCGTCGGTGCCGAAACTGAGCATGATTCGGGGACGACGACGCGCAGCGGCGCGACGCCGATCAGCGCTTGGTGAACTGCGGCGCCTTGCGCGCCTTCTTGAGTCCGTACTTCTTGCTCTCCTTGCGACGCGAGTCGCGGGTGAGCAGGCCGGCCTTCTTCAGGACTGGGCGGGACTCGGGGTCGATCTCGATGAGCGAGCGGGCGATGGCCATGCGCAGGGCTCCGGCCTGTCCGTTCACACCGCCGCCGAAGATGTTGGCGTCGACGTCGAAGGCGGTCTCGCGCTCGGTGATGCGCAGGGCCTCCACCACGGTCATCCGCTGGGCGGCCGTGGTGAAGTAGTTCTCTATCGGACGTCCGTTGACGGTGATGCGACCGGTCCCGGAGCGGACGACGGCGCGGGCGACGGCTTCCTTGCGGCGGCCGGTGGTCTGGGTGAGAGGTGTCTGTGCCACGGTGATTCCTTCTTCGTCGGGTCGGCCGGTCAGCGCGCCCTGGCGCCGACGATGTCGAGGGGCTTGGGAGCCTGGGCGGAGTGCGGGTGCTCGGCACCGGCGTAGACCTTCAGCTTCTTGATCTGCTGACGACCGAGGGGACCCTTCGGGAGCATTCCCGCCACCGAGCGCCGGATGGCATCGGCGGGCTTGCGGTCGAGGAGGTTCTGGTAGGTCTCGGACTTGAGGCCACCGGGGTACCCCGAGTACGTGTGCACCATTCGCGTCTCGGCCTTGCCGGAGGTGAGGACGACCTTGGAGGCGTTGATGATGACGACGTGGTCACCCATGTCCATGTGGGGGGCAAAGACGGGCTTGTGCTTGCCGCGAAGGATGCGCGCGACCTCGGTGCAGAGACGACCGAGCACGAGGCCCTCGGCGTCGATGACGAACCAGTCGCGCTGGATCTCGCTGGCTTTCGGTGTATAGGTGGGCATGAGAACTTTCCTTCGAGGGGTCGAGAAGACCGCCGGAGACCCCCGCAGGGACCTCATGAGGATAGGGGCGGCCCGGCGGCATCTCCAACCGAGCCCGCGGCTCAGGGATGGACCCGCCGACCGTCGTATCCCACGTCCACCAGTACGAGTCCGTGGGGTGGGGCGACCCGGGACCCGTGGTTCCGGTCCCGGCCGGCGAGGACCGCACGCATGTCGCTCGCTGGACGCCGCGTAGCCCCCACGTCCACGAGGAACCCGGTGAGCGAACGCACCATCTGGTGACAGAAGGCGTTGGCCCGGATCTCGAAGACGAGGATGCCCGCTCCCTCCTCCCGCCAGGCCGCCTCGAACACCCAGCGGTGCAGTGACGGCTCCCTGTCGCCCCCGGCGACCGGGGGACGACGACAGAAGGAGGCGAAGTCCTGCAGCCCCAGCACGGGATCGCAGGCCAGGTTCATGAGCGGAATCGACAGGGGTGCCCGGATGTGCCAGGCCCGGTCGACGAGAAGGGGATCGTGGACCGCGGAATTGAGGACCGTGTAGCGGTAACGCCGCCACGTGGCGGACGCGCGGGCGTCGAAGCCGGGCTCGGCCCATTCCATCGAGCGGACGGCAACCGACGGAGCGCACAGGGCGTTGAGACTCCGTGCGAGCGCCTCCAGGTCGGTGCGGAGCGGGAGGTCGAAGCTCACCACCTGGCCGCTCGCGTGGACCCCGGCATCGGTGCGCCCCGCGGCACTGATCCGCTTTGACGTCCCCGTCACGCGTCGGAGGGCGTCGGAGAGGGTTCCCTCGACGGTGACCACGCCATCGCTGGCTGCGAATCCGTGGAAGTCCGCGCCGTTGTAGGCGACACGGGCACGAACGGTGCCCGTCGGCGGGGCGTCCGTGTCGTTCATGTCCGGTTCGTCGACCGGGAAGGAGTCAGACGAGTTCGATGCGCGCCATGGGCGCGGCGTCACCCTGGCGGGTACCGAGCTTGAGGATGCGCGTGTATCCGCCGTTGCGGTCGGCGTACTGACCGGCGACCTCGTTGACGAGCTTGGCCGTCATCTCCTTGTCACCGAGGTAGCCCTGGATCTGGCGGATCCGGTGGATGCGCATCGGCGAATCGCCCTGGGCCTTCTTTGCCTTGGTGATGAGCTTCTCCGCGATGGGACGCAACGCCTTGGCGCGGGCCTCGGTGGTGACGATGCCGCCGGAGGCGAACAACGAGGACGCGAGGTTGGCCATGAGCAGTCGCTGGTGGGCGGCGCTTCCGCCGAAGCGAGGGGCACGTCGTGGGGTTGCCATGGTGTTCTCCGTTTCCGATCCGCGGGCGTCAGCCGCGCAGGGTGAGGCCGCGCTCGTCGAGCTTCTGCACGATCTCGTCGAGGCTCTTCTGGCCGAAGTTGGGGATGTTCATGAGGTCGTCGATGCTCTTGAGGAGCAGTTCGCCGATGGTGTTGACCTGGGCCCGCTTGAGGCAGTTGCGGGGACGCTCGCTGAGGTCGAGGTCCTCGATCGGGAGGTCGAGGTCGGGCACGCCGACGCTCGCACCGATGGGCTCGCTCAACTCGAGCGCGCGGGGATCCTCGGAGAGGGTGGCGATGAGGTCGACGAGCGACCGCAGCGTCGCGGCACCCGAGGCGAGGGCCTCGCGCGGGGAGACGGAACCGTCGGTCTCGATGTCGAGGACGAGACGGTCGTAGTTCGTGCTCTGTGCCACGCGGGTGGGCTCGATGTCGAACGTCACGCGGCGAACCGGCGAGAAGATCGCGTCGATCGGGATGACCCCGATGACCCGGCTCTCGGCGTCACGGTCGGTGGAGAGGTAACCCCTGCCCGTCTCGACGGTGAGGTCGAGGGCGAGATGGGCACCGGCGTTCAGCGTGGCGAGCTCGAGGTCCTTGTTGAGGATCTCCACATCGGCCGTGAGCGGGATGTCGGCGGCGGTGACCTTCTTGGGGCCCTTGACGTCGAGACGCAGCACGACGGGCTCGTCCGAGTGGGAAACGACGACGAGGTCCTTGAGGTTGAGGATGAACTCGGTGATGTCCTCGGTCATCCCCTTGATGGTGGTGAACTCGTGGTCGACGCCGTCGAACTTGACCGTGGTGACGGCGGCACCCGGGATCGAGGACAGGAGCGCCCTGCGCAGCGAGTTGCCGATGGTGTGGCCGAAGCCGGGCTCCAACGGACCGACTGCGAAACGCTGCTGGGTGGGATGGTCTTCGCCGAGGGCCTCGACGGAAGGACGCTGGATGACAAGCATGGGGATCTCCTGGGGAAGGGGTCTTACTTCGAGTAGAGCTCGACGATGAGCTGCTCGCGGACGGGGACGTCGATGTGGTCGCGCTGGGGCAGGTCGCGCACGGTGACCTGCTTCTCACCAGCCTCGAGCCAGCCCACGAGGGGACGGTCGATCGTGTCGATGTTGTGCTGGATCTGGATCATGTCGCGTGCCTTGATCGACAGGGCGACGACCTGTCCGCGCTTCACGCGGAACGAGGGGATGTCGACGCGCTTGCCGTCCACGGTCACGAGGCCGTGATTGACGAACTGGCGGGCCTGGGGACGGGTCGAGGCCCATCCGGCACGGAACACGACATTGTCGAGACGACGCTCGAGCAGGCTGAGCAGGTTCTCGCCCGTCGGACCCTGGAGGCGGTTGGCCTCCTCGTAGGTGCGGCGGAACTGGCGCTCGAGCAGACCATAGATGTACTTGGCCTTCTGCTTCTCCTGCAGCTGTGCCAGGTACTCGCTGCCGGCGTTGCGGCGGCGGGTGCGGCCGTGCGCGCCCGGGGGGAACGGGCGTCGGTCGAGGGCCTTGGAACCCTTGGCGTTCTCGAAGATGTTGGTGCTGAGGCGACGCGAGACGCGCACCTTGGGTCCGGTGTAACGGGCCATGATCAGCTCCTCCGACGCTTCGGCTGGCGGCATCCGTTGTGCGGAACCGGGGTGACGTCCTTGATGCCCGACACTTCGATGCCGACGTTCTGGATCGAACGGAGCGCGGTGTCGCGACCCGAACCCGGGCCCTTCACGTGAACCTCGGCGCGACGGAGACCGTGCTCCATCGCCGCCTTTGCGGCCTTCTCCGCGGCCTGCTGCGCAGCGAAGGGGGTCGACTTGCGCGAGCCCTTGAAGCCGACGCCACCCGAGGACGCCCATGCGATGACGTTGCCCTCGGTGTCGGTGATGGACACGATCGTGTTGTTGAACGAGCTCTTGATGTGAACGATGCCGTTGGTGACGTTCTTGCGTTCGCGCTTGCGCGGACGACGTCCGCCTGCCTGTGTCTTGGCCACGGGATTACCTCACTGCCTTCTTCTTGTTGGCCACGGTCTTCTTCGGGCCCTTGCGGGTACGCGCGTTGGTGTGCGTGCGCTGGCCGCGCACGGGCAGACCCTTGCGGTGACGGACGCCCTGGAGGCACCCGATCTCCATCTTGCGCTTGATGTCCTGCTGCACGTCGCGGCGCAGGTCACCCTCGACGCTGACGTTCTGGTCGACCCAACCGCGGATGCGGTTGACCTCGTCCTCGGTGAGGTCGCGGACGCGGACGTCGGGGCTGAGTCCGGTCGCATCGCAGATGCGGCGGGACGTCGAACGACCGATGCCGAAGATGTAGGTGAGCGAGATCTCCAGGCGCTTCTCGCGCGGGATGTCGACTCCTGAAATACGTGCCATGTCTCGTTGCCTTCCTGGTGGATCAGCCCTGGCGCTGCTTGTGTCGCGGGTTCTCGCAGATGACCATCACGCGCCCGTGGCGGCGGATGACCTTGCACTTCTCACAGATTTTCTTGACGCTGGGTCGGACCTTCATTGCAGACTCACTTGAAGCGGTAGGTGATACGACCCCGGGTGAGGTCGTAGGGGGTGAGCTCGACCTGGACCTTGTCGCCGGGGAGGATGCGGATGTAGTGCATGCGCATCTTTCCCGAGATGTGCGCGAGCACCTTGTGCCCGTTCTCGAGTTCCACCTTGAACATTGCGTTCGGCAGTGATTCGAGAATCGTGCCCTCGAGCACGATCGCGTCTTCCTTCGGCTTGGCCAGGGTCGGCTCCTTGTCGTGTGTGGATTCCGGGTGGGAACCCTTCTTCCCCGCAAACCCGTTGCAGGGACGAAGGGTGAGCCTATCGGCGCCTTTCCCGGGCGCCAAGCGGCGGTCAGCGGCGGTTCTCGATGGCCGAGGTGATCCGCTCGAAGACCTCTTCGGGGGTCCCCACGCCGTCCACCTGGACGATCCGGTCGGATTCCCCGTAGAAATCGATCAGGGGTTGCGTCTGGGACTCGTAGAGATCGAGGCGCTGATTGATGGCCGTGGGGGTGTCGTCGTCCCTCTGCACCACGTCCCCGCCGCACACCTCGCAGGTCCAGGGTCGGGGATCGGTGCCCGTGGACTGGTAATTGGCGCCACAATCGCGGCACACCCGGCGGGCCGAGAGGCGCTGGAGCACCATCCCGCGGGGGACCTCGAGGTCGATGACCGTCTCGAGCGGGGCGGTGCCGCTGATGCCGTCGAAGGCCACCGCCTGGGCCACCGTGCGGGGGAAGCCGTCGAGGATGTAGCCGCGACTGCGCGCGTCGTCCTGTCCGAGACGCTCGGCGACGATGCCGATCATGATGTCGTCACCCACGAGGCCGCCCGAATCGATGACGCTCTTGGCCATGCGGCCGAGTTCGGTCCCTTCGCGCACCGCCGCCCGCAGGATGTCGCCGGTGGAGATGTGGGGCACGACGTAGTGACGGGAGAGGCGGACGCACTGCGTCCCCTTCCCCGATCCCTGCCGCCCGAGCAGCACGATCCGGATTCCCGCTATCACCGATTCACCTCGCCCCGTGCGGGTCCCCGCCCTCCCGGGCCGAGGATCACTTCAGGAAGCCCTCGTAGTTGCGCAGCATCAGCTGGGAATTGATCTGACGCATGATCTCGAGCGCGACGCCCACCGCGATGAGCACCGTCGTTCCCGCGAAGGGGAAGGACTGCACGTCGCCCACCCACAGGATGATGTAGGGGACGATGGCGATGAAGGCCACGAAGAGCGCGCCGGGCAGGGTGATGCGATTGACCGCCTTGGCCAGATACTGCTCCGTCTGGGGTCCGGGACGGATCCCGGGGATGAAACCGCCCTGCTTGCGCAGCTGATCGGCCTGTCGGATCGGATCGAAGGCGATCGAGTTGTAGAAGTAGGCGAACGCCACGATGAGGCCGAAGAAGCCGGCGATGTAGACGAGGTTCTGGCTGTTCACGAGGTAGTCGTTGACGAACGAGGCGATGCTCCCCCGCCAGCCCTCGCCGCTACCGAGGACGTTCGAGAGGAGCACCGGGAGCAGCAGGACCGACGACGCGAAGATGATCGGGACGATGCCGGCCTGGTTGACCTTGAGCGGGATGTAGGTGCTCTGCCCCATCGTCATGCGGCGGCCCACGACGCGCTTGGCGAACTGCACCGGGATGCGGCGCTGGGCCAATTCGACCCGCACGACGGCGAAGAGGATGACGAGAGAGACGGCCACCAGCACGGCGAACACGATGAACTTCCTGCTCTGGAGGATCGAGTAGTAGCTGTAGGGCAGACCCGCGACCACCGAGGCGAAGATGAGCACGCTCATGCCGTTCGAGATGCCCCGCTGGCTGATGAGCTCGCCCACCCACATGAGCAGGGCGGTCCCGGCCACGAGCGTGGGGATGACGAGCAGGGCGCGCGGCATGAACGGGTCGAGCAGGACGACGTCGGGTGCCTGGGCGGCCGCACCGAGGAAGGCCGAGCCGTTCCCCTGGCCGAAGATGAAGGTGAGACCGGAGCCCTGCAGGAGGGCGATGACAATCGCCACGTAACGGGTGGTCTGGGTGATCTTGCGCTGCCCCACCGCGCCCATCTCCCGCCATTCCTGGAGCTTGGGGATGACCACGTTGAGGACCTGCATGATGATGCTGGCAGTGATGTAGGGCATGATGCCGAGCGCGAAGATCGAGAACGATCCGAACGCACCACCGGAGAACAGGTTGAGGAAGCCGAGCGCACCCTGGGAATTCGCCGCCTCGCGCAACTGCGACACGGCCACCGGGTCGACTCCGGGCACGCGCAGGCCGGAACCGGCGCGGTACACCAGCACCATCGCCAGGGTGAAGAAGACCTTCTTGCGCAGGTCCTCCACCATGAAGATGTTCTTGACGTTCGTGAACACGTCGACTCCTTATTTCCGGGGGCGCGGACGACCCCGGTTCAGCGGTTGGTGAACTGGTTGCCCTGTGCCGGGGGACGGACCTTGTGCGGCAGCGGCAGGAGGGTCACCGAACCGCCGGCGGCGAGGATGGCCTTCTCGGCCGACTTCGACACGGCGTGGACCGAGACCTTCACCGGGATGGAGAGGGTGCCCCGCCCCAGGACCTTGACGAGCGTTCCCTTGTGGGCGACACCGCGGGCCACGAGGATCGTGGGGTCCACCTCGGGAAGGCCCAACTCCTGAAGGGAGTCGAGGTTCACCCCGTGGTACTCCACGCGGAAGGGGTTGTTGAAGCCCTTCAGTTTGGGCACACGCTGCTTGAGCGGCATCTGGCCGCCCTCGAAACCGCGGGCCACCGTGTTGCGGGCGTACTGACCCTTGGTGCCGCGGCCGGCGGTCTTGCCGCCCTTGCCGGCAATGCCGCGACCGACGCGCTTGCGGCGCTTGGTGCTGCCCGGTGCGGGTGCGAGTTCGTCGACGCGCATGTCAGTTCTCCTTGACTTCGATGAGGTGGGGAACCCGGGCGATCATGCCACGGATCTCGGGACGGTCGGGAAGGGTGTTCGTGTCGCCGATACGGGTCAGGCCGAGGGCCCGCAGCGTGCCGCGGGACTTGGGCTTGATCCCGATGCGGGAACGGCGCAGCGTCACGGTGATCGTCTTGTCGGCCACGGTCAGTGCACCTCCCCCGCCGCGAGCGCGCGCTCGCGGTCGGTGTAGGCCTTCAGCATCCCCTTGGGCACGAACGAATCGGCCGGGATGCCGCGGCGGCGGGCGACGACGTCGGGACGCTGCAGGGAGCGCAGACCCTCGATGGTCGCACGGGCCACGTTGATGGCGTTGGCCGAGCCGAGCGACTTGCACAGCACGTCGTGGATTCCCGCCTCCTCGAGGATGATGCGGGCGGCACCGCCGGCGATGACGCCGGTACCGGGGGCCGCAGGCTTGAGGAGCACGCGACCCGCACCGCACACACCCAGAATCGGGTGGGTGATGGTCGGGCCGGCGAGTGCGACGTCGAACAGGTTGCGCTTGGCCTCCTCGGTCCCCTTCTGGATGGCGAGGGGCACCTCCTTGGCCTTGCCGTAGCCGAGACCGACGCGGCCGTTGCCGTCACCCACCACGACGAGCGCGGTGAAGGAGAAGCGGCGTCCGCCCTGGACGACCTTGGCGACGCGGTTGATGTGGATGACCCGCGACTCGCGCAGGCCCCCCGGCTCGGTCGTTGCGTTGACGTGTGTGTTGCTCATCAGAATTCCAGTCCTGCCTCACGGGCGGCCTTCGCCGCGGCCGCCACGCGGCCGTGGTACCGGTAGCCGCCGCGGTCGAAGACGACCGCCGTGACTCCCGCCGCCTTGGCGCGCTGGGCGATCATTTCCCCGACCTTGGTCGCGGCATCCACCGTGGCGCCGCTGGTCGAACGCATGTCCACCTCCACCGAGGACGCGGCCGCCACGGTGTGGCCGCGGTCGTCGTCGATGAGCTGCATGCTGAAGTGCTTGTTGGTGCGGTGCACCGCGAGTCGCGGTCGCGCGGCGGTGCCGTGGACCTTCTTGCGCACCCGGCGGTGACGGCGGAGCCGCGAGTCGCGGCGGGTCTTGGAGATGTTTGCCATGGTCGTCTACCTGTGTCCCTGGGTCACTTCTTGCCGGTCTTGCCGGCCTTGCGCAGGATGCGCTCGTTCAGATAACGCACTCCCTTGCCCTTGTAGGGCTCGGGCTTGCGGATCGACCGGATGTTGGCGGCCACCTGGCCGACGACCTCCTTGTCGATACCGCGCACGATGACGCGGGTCTGGGCCGGAACCTCGAAGGTGATGCCCTCGGGTGCCGGGACGATGACGGGGTGCGAGAAACCGAGCGCGAGGCGCAGGTTGGTTCCCTGGGCCTCGGCGCGGTAACCCACGCCCACGATCTCGAGTTCCTTGGCGTAGCCGTCGGTGACTCCCACGACCATGTTGTTCACCAGCGTGCGCACGAGCCCGTGCAGCGAGCGGTTCTGCCGCTCGTCGTCGGGGCGCTCCACGAGGAGTACGGACTCCTCCTTGCGGACCGTGATTTCGCCGGGGATCTCCCGGGACAGCTGTCCCTTGGGACCCTTCACCGTGACGGTGCGACCGGCGATGCTCACCTCGACCCCGGAGGGGACGGTGATGGGGGCCTTTCCGATGCGTGACATGTCTCTTCCTACCTTCCCGTCACCACACGAAACAGAGGACTTCGCCGCCGACCTTGCGCTTGCGCGCCTCGCGGTCGGTCATGAGCCCCTGGCTGGTGGACAGAACGGCGACGCCGAGGCCGCCGAGGACGCGCGGGACCTCGGAGGAGGCGCGGTACACGCGCAGACCGGGCGTGGAGATCCTCGTCAGGCCGCTGATCGTGCGATGGCGGTCGTTCGAGTACTTCATGTGGACGGTGAGCTCGTTGCCGGGACCCTTGCGGGCGGGCGCGACGGAGAAGCCGTCGATGTAACCCTCCTTCTTGAGGATCTCGGCGAGGGCCACCTTCTGCTTCGAGGAGGGCATGACCACGTTCTCCTTCAACGCGGTGTTCGCGTTGCGGATGCGGGTCAGCATGTCGGCGATGGGATCGGTCATCATGTCGGTTACCTCACCAGCTCGCCTTGGTCACGCCCGGGATCTCGCCGGCATGGGCCATCTCGCGGAAACACACCCGGCACAGGCCGAACTTGCGATACACCGAGCGGGCACGTCCGCATTTGCGGCAGCGCGTGTAAGCCCGGACGCGGAACTTGGGCTTGGCGTTCGCCTTGTTAATCAGTGACTTCTTTGCCATTGTCCTCTACCTGTCCTACTTCTTCTTGCCGCCGCGGGCAGGGCCCTTGGCCTTCTTGCGCGCCGGGGGACCACCCTCGTTGCCGCGCTTGAACGGGAAACCGAACGCATCGAGGAGGGCTCGGCCCTGCTCGTCGCTCACGGCGGTCGTCACGATGGTGATGTCCATGCCGCGGGGAGCGTCGATCTTGTCGTACTCGATCTCCGGGAAGACCGTCTGCTCGGCGAGGCCGAACGTGTAGTTGCCGCGACCGTCCCACGAGTGGGCCGGCAGGCCGCGGAAGTCGCGGATTCGCGGGATGGCGATCGAGAGGAGTCGGTCGAAGAACTCCCACATGCGGTCGCCACGCAGCGTGACCTTGCAACCAATCGCCTGGTTCTCGCGGAGCTTGAATCCGGCGATCGAGTCCCTCGACTTGGTCACGATGGGCTTCTGGCCGGAGATGGCGGTGAGGTCCGCCACGGCACCGTCGAGCAGCGACGGCTGCTGGGTGGCCTTGCCGACGCCCATGTTGATCACGATCTTGTCGAGCCTCGGGACCTGCATGACGTTCGCGAGCCCGAGCTGGGCCATGATCGCCTGCTTGACCTCGGCGTCGTAGCGCGCCTTGAGGCGCGGAGCGGTGGTGGCGGTCATCAGACTTCGTCTCCCGTGGTCCTGGCGATACGGATCTTCCGGCCGTCCTTCTCGAGGCGGAATCCGATGCGCGTGGTCTTTCCCTTGTGGACGAGCATGACGTTCGACGCGTCGAGGGGCATGGCCTTCTCGACGATGTCGGGCTTGTCCCCCGCCTTTCGCGCCTTGGTGTGGCGCTTGGCGAGGTTGACGCCATCCACGATCACCTTGTTGTCGGCGGGCATCACACGCGAGATGGTGCCCTCCTTGCCGATGTCCTTGCCCGCGATGACACGGACGAGGTCGCCCTTCCTGAGCTTCATGGTCACAGCACCTCCGGTGCGAGCGAAACGATTCGCATGAACTTCTTGTCGCGGAGCTCGCGACCCACGGGCCCGAAGATGCGGGTGCCGCGGGGCGTGAGGTCCTCCTTGATGAGGACGGCGGCGTTCTCGTCGAAGCGGATGTAGCTGCCGTCGGGACGACGCTTCTCCTTCTTGACGCGGACGACGACGCAGCGCACGACCTCGCCCTTCTTCACGGCGGCACCGGGGATGGCGTCCTTGACGGTTCCGATGAAGACGTCGCCGATCGAGGCGTAGCGGCGGCGCGTGCCACCGAGCACCTTGATGACGAGCACTTCCTTGGCGCCGCTGTTGTCGGCGACCCTGAGACGGGATTCCTGCTGGATCACTTCGCACGCTCCAGGATCTCGACGATGCGCCAGCGCTTCAGCTTGGACATCGGGCGGGTCTCCATGACGCGGACGCGGTCGCCGACCTGGGCGTCGTTGGCCTCGTCGTGGGCATAGAGCTTCTTGGTGCGCATCACGAACTTGTCGTACTTGGCGTGGCGGACGCGCTCCACGACGGAGATGACCGCGGTCTGGTTCATCTTGTTGGAGACGACGAGGCCCTCGCGGACCTTGCGGGCCTTGCGCTCGGCGGTGTTGTCGGTGCTCATGTTCCCTGTCACTTCCCTGCTGCCTCGGCCGCGGCGATCTCGCGCTCGCGGATGAGGGTGTTGATCCGTGCGATGCGACGACGGACCCTGCGGATCTCGTCGTGCTTGTCCAGCTGGCCGGTGGCGTTGCGGAACCGGAGGTTCAGCGCCTCCTGCTTCGCGGCGCGCAACTCGGAGACGAGGGCCGCGAGGTCCTTGTCCCTGAGTTCGGCGATGGTGTTCTTCTGTGCCATGTCTGTGTCCGTCCTCGTCAGATGGGCTCGTCGCGCGAGATGACGCGGGCCTTGATGGGGAGCTTCTGCACGGCGCGCTCGAGAGCGGCGCGTGCGATGTCCGGGGTGGGATAGCTGAGCTCGAAGAGGATGCGGCCGGGCTTCACCACGGCCACCCAGAACTCGGGGTTGCCCTTGCCCGAACCCATGCGGGTCTCGGCGGGCTTCTTGGTCACCGGCTTGTCGGGGAAGACGTTGATCCACACCTTGCCGCCGCGCTTGATGTGGCGGGTCATGGCGATACGTGCGGCCTCGATCTGGCGGGCGGTGATCCACCCGGGCTCGAGCGCCTGGATGCCGTACTCGCCGAACGCCAGGGCATTGCCGCCCTTGGACGTGCCGTTCATGCGGCCGCGCTGCTGCTTGCGGTGACGGACCTTGCGGGGCATCAACATGGTCAGTCCTCCCCTCGGAGCTTGGGAGTCTCGTGCGACTCGTGGATGCGACGCTCGATCGCCTCCTCCTCCTCGAGGAGACGCTCGAACTCGGGGTCGGCCTCCTTGACGAGGGGCGCGACCTCGGTCTCGACGAGGTCGGCAGCGGTGCGGGGACCGGCAGAGGACACCACGCGGCGTCCGGCTGCGGCGGCCTCGGGGGCGGCGGCACCGGAGGTGTCACCGACCGCCATGGCGGCCTCGCGGCTGATCTTGTCCTGGGACTGGCTCTTGTAGGGGAGGATGTCGCCCTTGTAGAGCCACACCTTCACGCCCACGCGACCCGAGCCCGTGCGGGCCTCGCGGAACCCGTAGTCGATGTCGGCGCGCAGGGTGTGCAAGGGCACGCGGCCCTCGCGGTACCACTCGGTGCGGCTCATCTCGGCGCCACCGAGGCGACCCGAGCACTGGATGCGGATGCCGAGCGCGCCGAACTTCTGCGCGTTCTGCACGGCACGCTTCATGGCGCGACGGAAGGCGATGCGGTTGACCAGCTGGTCGGCGACGCCCTGGGCAATGAGAGCGGCGTCGAGCTCGGCCTGCTTGATCTCGATGATGGTGAGCTGCACCCGGTTGTTGCCGGTGATGCGGGCGAGACCGGCGCGGAGTTCGTCAGCCTTGGCGCCCTTGCGTCCGATGACGATGCCTGGTCGTGCGGTGTGCACCTCGACCTTGAGCTCACCGGGCTTGCGCTCCACCTCGACGCGGCTGACAGCCGCGTCCTCGAGGGTGGTCATCAGGTACTCGCGGATCTTCCAGTCCTCGGTGAGGAGGTCCTTGTACTCGCGCGTGCTGAACCAGCGGCTCTTCCAGTCGGTGGTCACGCCGAGGCGGAACCCGTACGGGTTGATCTTCTGACCCATCAGTTCTCCTGGTTCTCTCCGGCAGCCGCGTCCTGGGCGGCGTCCGTATCGGGGGTGTCGACGACCGGGGCCTCGGCCTCGGCGACGGTTTCGTCGACCGGACTCTCCACGGGGGCGATGTCCTCGGGCGCGGTCTCCTCCGCCGGCGCGGCGGCGCGACGGCTGGCCTGGACGCGGGCACTGCGGCTGCCCGCAGCGGTCCGGGATCCCTTGGCCATGGTCTTGGCGTCGCGGACCTTGATGGCCTCTTCCGGCATCGTGTCGACGATGACGGTGATGTGGCAGGTGCGCTTGTTGATGCGACCGGCACGACCCTTGGCGCGGGGACGAAAACGCTTGAGCGTCGGGCCCTCGTCGGCGAAGCACGCCTTCACATAGAGGTCGTCGGCATCGAGTTCGTTGTTGTTCACCGCATTGGCCACCGCCGAGGCGAGAACCTTGCGCACGAGGGTCGCCGCCTCTCGGTCGGTGAACTTGAGGATCTCGTCGGCGGTGGCGACGTCCTTGTCGCGCACGAGGTTGAGCACGACGCGCACCTTCGACGCGGACGAGCGGACGTAGCGCGCGCTCGCGCGCACGCCGCTGCTCGATCCCGCGACGCGGTTGGCCTCGTTCAGTTTGGGACCGGTCACTTCCTCGCCCCCTTCTCCTGGCCCGCGTGGAAGCGGAAGGTGCGGGTCGGGGAGAACTCCCCGAGCTTGTGTCCGACCATGGATTCGGTCACGTACACCGGCACGTGCTTGCGGCCGTCGTGGACGGCGATGGTGTGTCCGACCATGTCGGGAACGATCGTCGAACGACGCGACCAGGTCTTGATGACCTTGCGGTCGCCCGCGGCGTTCGCAGCGTCGATCTTCTTGAGCAGATGCTCGTCGACGAACGGGCCCTTCTTGAGACTGCGCGACATGGGTGGTTACCTCCGTCCCTTTCCGGCGCGTCGGCGGCGCACGATGAGCTGCTGCGACGACTTCTTCTTGTTGCGGGTTCGACCCTCGGGCTTGCCCCAGGGCGACACCGGCGGGCGACCGCCCGAGGTCTTGCCTTCGCCGCCACCGAGCGGGTGGTCGACGGGGTTCATGGCCACGCCGCGGGTCTGGGGGCGCACGCCCTTCCAGCGGTTGCGGCCGGCCTTGCCGATCTTGACGAGTTCGTGCTCGGAGTTGCCGACCTCACCGACCGTGGCACGGCAGTCGAGGAGAACGCGGCGCATCTCGGTGGAGGGCAGACGCAGGGTGGCGAAGTCGCCGTCCTTGGCGACGAGCTGCACGGCCATGCCGGCCGAACGGCCGATCTTGCCGCCGCCCCCCGGGCGCAGTTCGACGTTGTGCACCACGGTTCCCACCGGCATGAAACGCAGCGGCAGGGCGTTTCCGGGCTTGATGTCGGCACCGTGTCCCGACTCGACGTGCATGCCGACCTCGAGGCCCTTCGGGGCGAGGATGTAGGCCTTGGTGCCGTCGGCGTAGTGCAGCAGGGCGATGCGGCAGGTGCGGTTCGGGTCGTACTCGATTGCCGCGACCTTTGCCGTCACGCCGTCCTTGACCCGCTTGAAATCGATGATGCGGTACTGGCGCTTGTGGGCACCGCCCTTGTGACGGGCCGTCTTGCGACCGTAGGAGTTGCGTCCACCGGTGTTGGTCTTCGAGACGAGCAGGGTCTTCTCGGGGGTCGACTTGGTGATCTCGGAGAAGTCCGAGACGGTCTGGAAACGACGCCCGGGACTCGTCGGCTTGCGCTTGCGGATTGCCATGGTTCTCTCAGCTTTCGAACAGCGGGATCTTGCTTCCCGCCTCGAGGGTGACAATCGCCCGCTTCGTGGACGGACGCTTGCCAAGACGGTTGGTGTTGCGGGTGCGCTGGAACTTGCCCTTGCGGTTGAGAGTGTTGACCTTGAGCACCTTGACGCCCCAGATCGCCTCGATCGCGTCGTGGATCTCGGGCTTGGTCGCGTCGACGTGCACCTGGAAGGTGTAGACGTCGGTCTCCATGAGGCCGTAGCTCTTCTCCGACACGACCGGGGCGATGATGATGTCGCGGGGGTCCTTCATCGGGCCTCCTCCTTCTTCCGGGCGGCGGGCAGGGTCGCCGAGGTGAAGACGATCCACTCGTTGCACAGCACGTCGTAGGCGTTGAGCTCGGTCGACAGGATCAACTGCACCTCGGGGATGTTGCGGAAGCTGCGGATCGCGGTGTCGTCGGCGGTGTCCACCACCACCAGCGAGCGACCCGTCACGCCGAGGGCTGCGAGCGCCTTGAGGGCCTCCTTGGTGCTCGGGGCGCCGAATCCCCACGCATCCACGACCACCACGCGCCCGGCCGCGGCGCGGTCGCTGAGGGCGGACGCGAGGGCCAGACGGACCATCTTGCGGGGGGTGCGCTTCGTGTACGAGCGGGGCTTGGGCCCGAGCGCGATGCCACCACCCGTGTAGTGCGGGGCACGGGTCGAACCCTGACGGGCGCCACCGGTCCCCTTCTGCCGGAACGGCTTCTTGCCTCCGCCCGACACCTCGGCGCGGGTCTTGGTGGACTGGGTTCCCGAGCGACGATGGGCCAGCTGTCCCGTCACCACCTGGTGCATGACGGGGACGTTGGGCTGGACGCCGAACAGCTCGTCGACCAGTTCGGCGGTTCCCGCGGATGCGCCCGCGACGTTCTTCACTGCAATGGATGCCATGGGGATCACTTCGCCTTCACTGCGTTGCGCACGATGACAACGCCGCCGTTGGGACCGGGGACCGAGCCCTTGATGAGGAGGAGTCCACGCTCGGGATCGGCCTGGACCACCTCGAGGTTGAGCGTGGTGACCTGCTCGTTGCCCATGTGGCCGGCCATGCGCAGACCCTTGAAGACGCGACCCGGGAACGAGCAGGAACCGATCGAGCCGGGGGCACGGTGGTGCTTGTGGTTGCCGTGACTGGCGCCCTGACCGCTGAAGTTATGGCGCTTCATGCCACCCGCGAATCCCTTGCCCCGGCTCACCGCGGTGACGTCCACCTTCTCGCCGGCGGCGAGGAGGTCAGCGGCGATCTCCTGGCCGACCTCGTAGCCGTCGACGGACTCGAGGCGCAGTTCGACGACGCGTCGACCGGCCTCGACGTTGGCCTTCTCGAAGTGTCCCCGCTCGGGCCTCGTGAGCTTCGCCGGATTCTTGTGGCCGAACGTGACCTGGAGCGCGGCGTAGCCGTCGGTCTCCCGGGTCTTCACCTGAACGACGCGCACCGGCTCGACGCGCAGAACCGTGACCGGGATGACCTTCTGGTCATCCCCCCACACCTGTGTCATGCCGACTTTCTCGCCGACGATCGCTTTCTGTGCCATGGCGGCATTCCTCTTTGTTCTCGGGTTGTTCACGCAAATGCTCCGACAACATGGCTGTTGCCGGAGCACCGGAGATGGGTTGTGCCGTGCGGTTCCGGCGATGTCGCCGGCCTTCACGGACGTCGATTTTGGGATATTCGACGATCGATCTGACCTGCCGGGCGAACCCGACAAGCACGGAGAAGGAACTCTATCGGGGAGGTCGCGGGGCCACACAGGCCAAGCACGGTCCCGCCGGCCCGGGGCCGGGACGAACCTGTGTTCGGTCCGAGGTCCCCGGAACGGGTCCGGTCATCCCTGGTCGGGGCGGGCCACGAGAGTGGCCGAGAGCACGAGGCGTCGCCCCGACCGCTCCACGACGATGGAGATCGTCTCCCCTGGCGCGGCATCGCGCACGATGCCGATGAGGGCCCCCTGACCGGTGATGGTCTGGTCGTTGATCTCGAGGATGATGTCCTCCACCTCGAGGCCGGCCTTCTCGGCGGGGGAATCGACCTCCACCTCGACGACCACGGCGCCCGATCCCCCATCCCCGCGACCGGTGAGCGAGATGCCGAGGTAGCCCTGTTGGCGGGCCTCGCCGTCGGCACTGGCCCGCAGGATGACGAGCACGCGCTGCACCTCGGCCACCCCGATGGCGAAACCGATGTTGTTGGCGGTCGAGGAGATGCCCCCGGTGGCCACCGCGGTGTTGATGCCCACGACCTCGCCGCGCAGGTTGATGAGCGGGCCACCCGAGTTGCCCGACGAGATGGCCGCATCGGTCTGGATGAGACCGTTGAGGGCCCCGTTGTCGTCGGTGAGGGTCCGATTGAGTGCCGAGACGATGCCGGCCGTGACGCTCGGACCCCCGTCGAGGTTCAGCGCGTAGCCCACCGCGACGACGGGATCGCCCACGGCGACGGAGGCCGCATCGGCAAAGCGAGCCGCAGTGAGACCGGAGGCGTTCCGGAGGCGCAGGAGCGCCAGGTCGTTGCCCGCGTCGGTGGCCAGCACGTCGGCGGCCACGGCCGAGGTGGCACCGTTGAGTCGCACCCGGACCTCCTCGGCCCCGGCGACCACGTGCTCGTTCGTGACGATCTGGCCGTCACTGGAGATGATCACGCCGGTGCCGATGGACTCGCCCTCGGCGCCGACACTGTCGATCGTGACGACGCTCGGGGCGATGGCCGCCCAGGCGGCGGCCACGGCGGTGTCCCCGATCTCGGAGGCCTCGACCGGAGCGGCGGTCACGAGGGGGGACGAACCCCCGAGGCGATCGGCCGAACTCGAGCCCACGATGCCCCCGAGGAGGCCAGCCCCGAAGCCCATCGCCAGCACCACGACCACGGCGACCACGCGGGCGCCTCGCGGGGTGAACCCGTCGCGACCGTCGCGGGAGGGGGGAACATTGATCCAGTGCGCATCGGACATGGCTCTGTTCTATCGGCGGCTCCGCGGACGAGGTCCGCGGGGTCGCCAAGAAAATGGAAAGAATACGCCCCAGGAAAGGCGAAAGGGGCGGCTCACGCCGCCCCCTCCACCCACAGGAGAGTCCCGTTCGGACCGATCAGCCCTGGATCTTGATCTCGATGTCGACGCCAGCCGGAAGGTCGATCCGCTGGAGAGAATCGATGGTCTTGTTGGTCGGCTCGACGATGTCGATGAGGCGCTTGTGGATCCTCATCTCGAAGTGCTCGCGCGAGTCCTTGTCGACGTGGGGTCCGCGGATGACCGTGAAGCGGTGCTTGTCGGTCGGCAGCGGGATGGGCCCGCGGATCTTCGCGTTCGTGCGCAGGACCGTCTCGACGATCATGCGGGTCGACTTGTCGATGATCTCGTGGTCGTAGGCCTTGAGCCGGATGCGGATGCTGTTGGTCGCCATGTCCGGGATCCGTTACTTGATGATTTTCGTGACGCGGCCCGCACCCACCGTACGGCCACCCTCGCGGATCGCGAAACGCAGACCCTCATCCATCGCGATCGGCTTCCCGAGCTCCACCGTCATCGCCACGTTGTCACCCGGCATCACCATCTCCGTACCGGCCGGCAACTGGATCGTGCCCGTCACATCCGTCGTACGGAAGAAGAACTGCGGACGATAATTGTTGAAGAACGGCTTGTGACGGCCACCCTCCTCCTTCGTCAACACGTACACCTGACCCTCGAAATTCGTGTGCGGCGTGATCGAACCCGGAGCGCACAGCACCTGACCGCGCTCCACGTCCTCCTTCTTCGTGCCGCGCAGCAGCGCACCGATGTTGTCGCCCGCCTGACCCTCGTCAAGCAGCTTGCGGAACATCTCCACACCCGTGCACGTCGTCTTCTGCGTGTCACGCAGACCCACGATCTCGATCTCGTCACCCGTGTGGACCTTGCCCTGCTCCACCTTGCCGGTCACGACCGTGCCACGACCCGTGATCGTGAAGACGTCCTCGATCGGCATCAGGAACGGCTTGTCCAGATCACGCTTGGGCTCCGGAATCGACGTGTCGCACGCCTCCATCAGCTCCATGACCTTGTCCTGCCACGCAGCATCACCCTCGAGCGCCTTCAGGGCCGACACACGCACCACCGGAGCGTCGTCACCGGGGAACTCGTACTCGTTCAACAGCTCCCGGACCTCCATCTCGACCAACTCGAGGAGCTCCTCGTCCTCGACCATGTCCGACTTGTTCAGGGCCACCACGATGTAGGGCACGCCCACCTGACGGGCCAACAGCACGTGCTCACGCGTCTGGGGCATCGGACCATCGGTCGCAGCGACCACCAGGATCGCACCATCAACCTGGGCCGCACCCGTGATCATGTTCTTGATGTAGTCCGCGTGACCCGGCATGTCCACGTGCGCATAGTGACGATTCGCCGTCTCGTACTCGATGTGAGCGATCGAGATCGTGATACCACGCGCCTTCTCCTCCGGCGCCTTGTCGATCTGGTCGAACGGCGTGTAATCCGCCAACCCGCGATCAGCCAACGTCTTCGAGATCGCCGCCGTCAACGTCGTCTTGCCATGGTCGATGTGACCCATCGTTCCGATGTTCACATGCGGCTTCGTGCGCTCGAACTTTGCCTTGCTCATGACTGTGTCTCTCTCTCGTGTGTTGATCTCGGGTTGTCAAGGTGCCGTGTCGCGACTCCGGGCTATTCGCCACGGACCCGCTTGACGATCTCCTGCGCGATGACTTCCGGCACCTGTTGGTACGAATGGAACTGCATCGTGTATGTCGCGCGCCCCTGGGTGCGCGAACGCAGGTCGGTACTGTAACCGAACATCTCGGAAAGCGGAACCTGGGAGCGCACGACCTGGGTGTTCCCCCGGGCCTCCATTCCCTCGATCCGGCCGCGACGGCTGGACAGGTCGCCCATGACATCACCCATGTACTCGTCCGGGGTCACGACCTCGACGGCCATGATCGGCTCGAGCAGCACCGGGCGGGCCATCTCGGCGGCCTTCTTGAAGGCCATCTGACCGGCGATCTTGAAGGCCATTTCGCTGGAGTCCACGTCGTGGTACTGGCCGTCCACAAGGCGGGCGCGCACGTCCACCGTGGGATAACCCGCGAGCACGCCGTTGTCGAGTGCCGCCTGGATGCCCTGATTGGTCGGCTGGATGTACTCGCGCGGGACGCGACCACCGGTGATCTCGTCGACGAACTCGTAGCCGCCACCGGGCCCGGTGGGCTCGAGCGAGATCTTCACCACGGCGAACTGTCCCGAACCACCCGACTGCTTGATGTGGCGGTACTCGACCGACTCCACCGTCTTGGTGATCGTCTCGCGATAGGCCACCTGGGGCTTGCCGACGGTGGCGTCGACGTTGAACTCGCGCTGCATGCGGTCCACGAGAATCTCGAGGTGCAGCTCGCCCATGCCCGAGATGACGGTCTGACCCGTCTCCTCGTCGGTGCGGACGCGGAACGTCGGGTCCTCGTCGGAGAGGGACTTGAGGGCCTTGCCGAGCTTGTCCTGGTCGTCCTTGGTCTTGGGCTCGATGGCTACATGGATCACCGGCTCGGGGAACTCCATGCGCTCGAGGATGACGATGCTGGAGCGATCGCACAGGGTGTCACCCGTCGTGGTCTCCTTGAAGCCCAGGCCGGCGACGATGTCCCCGGCCATGGCCACGTCGAGGTCCTCGCGCTGGTTGGCGTGCATGAGAAGGATGCGCCCGAGGCGCTCCTTGCGCTCCTTGGTGCTGTTGTAGATCTCGTCACCCTTGTTGACGGTTCCGGAGTACACGCGGAAGTAGGTGAGCTTGCCGAACGGATCGGCCACGATCTTGAAGGCGAGGGCGGCGAAGGGTCCGTTCTCGTCGGCCTTCACGTGTACGACCTCGTCGCCCTTGTTGTTCGTGCCTTCGGCCGGGGGGATGTCGAGCGGGCTCGGAAGGAAGTCCACGACCGCGTCGAGCATGGGCTGCACACCCTTGTTCTTGAACGCCGAACCGCACAGGATCGGCACGAAGTCGAAGGCCAGCGTGCCCTGGCGGATGGCGCGCTTGATGTCGTCCTCGGTGACCTCCTCGCCACCGAGGTACTTCTCCATGAACTCCTCGTCGCTGGTGGCGATGGTCTCGAGCAACTGCTCACGGTAGGTCGCAGCCTCGTCGGCCTGGTCGGCGGGGATGTCCACCTCGTCCCACTTGGCGCCGAGCTCCTCGTCCTGCCAGATGAGGGCCTTCATCTTCACGATGTCGATGAGCCCGATGAAGGGCTTGTTCGACTCGGGACCACCGGCACCCACGGGGATCTGGATGATGGCGGGAACGGCCTGCAGGCGGTCCTTCACCATGTCCACGGTGCGGTAGAAGTTCGCGCCGATGCGGTCCATCTTGTTGATGAAGCACATACGGGGAACCCGGTACTTGTTGGCCTGACGCCACACGGTCTCGGTCTGGGGCTCGACGCCCGCCACCGAGTCGAACACGGTGACCGCCCCGTCGAGCACGCGCAGCGAGCGCTCCACCTCGACGGTGAAGTCCACGTGGCCGGGGGTGTCGATGATGTTGATGCGGTGGTTGTTCCAGATGCAGGTGGTGGCGGCCGATGTGATGGTGATGCCGCGCTCCTGCTCCTGGGCCATGTGGTCCATGGTCGCTGCGCCCTCGTGCACCTCGCCGATCTTGTAACTCTTGCCGGTGTAGAAGAGGATGCGCTCGGTCGTCGTGGTCTTGCCGGCGTCGATGTGGGCCATGATGCCGATGTTGCGGGTCCTCTCGAGGGGGTATTCACGCTTGGCCATGTGGGTTCACCTTGTTCCTGGTTCGGGGGGTCTCGGGTCGATGGGGACTCCCCGCGCACGAAGCACACCGCGACCTGGGTCGATGGTGCGCGCGGGGACGGGGATTCAGCCGGGGGGCGTCACCAGCGGTAATGGGCGAAGGCCTTGTTGGACTCGGCCATCTTCTGCATGTCGTCGCGCTTCTTCATCGCCGCGCCGAGACCGTTCGCCGCATCCATCAGCTCGTTCGCCAGGCACTCGGCCATGGTCTTCTCTCGACGGTCGCGGGAGTAGTCCACGATCCAACGGATGGCCAGAGTGGAGGCACGGCGGGGCTTGACCTCGACGGGGACCTGGTAGGTCGCACCGCCGACGCGGCGGCTGCGTACCTCGAGCGGGGGCTTGACGTTCTCGACGGCCCGCTTGACCGTGGACAGCGGCTCGGAACCGGTCTTGGTCTCGATGAGCTTCATCGCGTCGTAGACGATCTTCTCGGCCACGCTCTTCTTGCCGTGGAGCATCACCTTGTTGGTGAGCTGCGTGACGACGAGCGAGTGGTAGACGGGATCAGCGATGAGTTCGCGTCGCTGTGCGGGACCCTTGCGCGGCATGGCTTCTCCTTACTTCTCGCGCTTGGCGCCGTAACGGCTGCGCGCCTGCTTGCGGTTCTTCACGCCGGCGGCGTCGAGCGCACCGCGGATGATCTTGTAGCGCACGCCGGGAAGGTCACGGACGCGACCCCCGCGCACGAGGACGATGCTGTGCTCCTGCAGGTTGTGGCCCTCGCCCGGGATGTAGGCGGTCACCTCGACACCGCTGGAGAGACGCACGCGCGCCACCTTGCGCAGGGCCGAGTTCGGCTTCTTCGGGGTGGTGGTGAAGACACGAGTGCAGACGCCGCGACGCTGGGGCGAACCCTTGAGCGCGGGCGTCTTGGTCTTCGTCGTCTTGCTCGTGCGACCCTGGCGGATCAGCTGCTGGATTGTGGGCACGGGTACACCTCTGTGACTCGATATGGGATGAAACGAGAACGTTTCGGCCTCCCGGACCGGATGGTCCGGGGGCCAAGAGCGTCTCAGGCTATGAGGGCACCCGCCCCGACGGCAACCCGTCGCGGCTCAGGAACCCGTGGATTCTGCGGGACCGTCACCGTCGTCGGCGGGGGCTTCCTCGCCATGCCATGCGGCATCGGCCTCGGACTCCTCCACGGAGGCTTCCTCGCCGTGCCATGCGGCATCGGCCTCGGGAGCCTCGGTGACGATGCGGGACTGGACCGCATCGATCATCGCGTCCTCGTCGGCAAGGTCGGCCTCGGGCGTGTAGGTGCCCTGGATGCCGGCCAGGTACGCCGCGGGGTCGGCCTCCTCGGTGGAGAAGTACTCCATCGGGACGTAATCCGGTGCGTAGATGTCGAAGCTGCGGTAGGCCTCCATGCCGGTTCCGGCGGGGATGAGCTTGCCGATGATGATGTTCTCCTTGAGACCCACCAAGCTGTCTGCGCGGCCGTCGATGGCGGCCTCGGTGAGCACCCGGGTGGTCTCCTGGAACGACGCGGCCGACAGCCACGAGTCGGTGGCCAGCGATGCCTTGGTGATACCGAGGATCTCGGGGCGACCCTCAGCGGGACGCTTGCCATCCTCCACGGTGGCGCGGTTCCGATCGCGGAACTTCTTGGCGTCGACGCGCTCGCCGGGCAAGAAGCCCGAGTCACCGGGTTCCTGGACACCGACGCGCCGCGTCATCTGGCGCACGATGAGCTCGATGTGCTTGTCGTGGATGTGCACGCCCTGGTCGCGGTAGACGACCTGGACCTCCTCCACGAGGTACTGCTGCGCCTGGCGGATGCCGAGGATGTCCATGATCTCCTTGGGATCCCACGGACCGTCGGTGACGGGCTCGCCCGCCTCGATGTTCTGGCCGTCGCGGACCTTCGGGCGGCTGCCCGTCGGCAGGACGATGGAGTGCTCCTCGCCCTTGTCGTCCACGACCACGACCGGGATGCCCTTGCCCTCGTCCTCGCCGATGCGCACCTTGCCCGACGCGCGGGCCAAGCGGGCCGAACCCTTGGGGGTGCGGGCCTCGAAGAGTTCGACGACGCGGGGAAGACCGCCGGCGATGTCCTTGCCGGCGACGCCTCCCGTGTGGAAGGTCCGCATGGTCAGCTGCGTGCCGGGCTCGCCGATCGACTGTGCGGCGATGACGCCCACGGCCTCACCGAGCTCGATCTGCTTGCCGGTGGCGAGCGAACGGCCGTAGCACAGCGCGCACACGCCCTGATCGGCGTCGCAGGTGAGCACCGAGCGCACCTGGACGCGGTCGACGTCCTTGTCGTCGCGCAACGCTGCCATCTCCTCGTCGCCCACGATGGTGTTGCGGGGCAGCACGCGACCGTTGGACAGGGTGACGTCGACGAGCAGGGCGCGACCGAACAGCTTCGTTCCGAGGTAGGAGCGGAAGTCGCTCGAATCCGGGCGGACGTTCTCCACCCAAACGCCGAGACGGGTCTCGCAATCCTCGATGCGCACGATGAGTTCCTGGGCGACGTCGACGAGACGACGCGTGAGGTAACCGGAGTCCGCCGTCCTCAGCGCCGTGTCGACGAGACCCTTTCGGGCGCCCGGCGTGGCGATGAAGTACTCGAGCGTCTCGAGACCCTCGCGGAAGTTGCTCTTGATCGGACGCGGAATGGTGTCGCCTCGGGGGTTGTTCACGAGGCCGCGCATGCCGGCGATCTGGTTCATCTGGGTCATGTTCCCGCGGGCTCCCGAACCGACCATCATGTCGATCGGGTTGAAGCGGTCGGCCTTGAACTCGGCGATCATGGCCTCGCGGACACGGGCCGTGGCCTCGGTCCACACCGAGACCTCCTGCTGGCGGCGCTCACCGTCGGTGATGATGCCGCGACGGAACTGCGTCTCGATGCGCTCGGCCTGCTTCTCGAATTCCTCGAGGATGTCGCGCTTCTTGGCCGGGGTGCGCACGTCCTCGATCGACACCGTCAGGCCCGACTGCGACGCGTAGCGGTAGCAGATGGCCTTGAGGGCGTCGAGGGTCCGGGCGATGACGGCCTTGTCGTAGTGGTCCGAGAGGCGCTCCACGATCGTGCTCATCTCGGCCTTCTTCACCGGCACGGTGATGTGGCCGAAACGGGCCGGGTAGTCCTCCGGCAGGGTCTCCTCGAAGAGCAGACGGCCGGCGGTTGTCTCGAACGAGGTGCGGGTGCCGTCGGCCCCGCGCTCGTGCAAGCGGATGAGGCTCTGCAGGGCGATCGATCCCTCGTCGAGGGCCCTCAGCGCCTCCCAGCGCGACCCGAACGAGCGACCGGCGCCACGTCCGTTCTCCACCGATTCGGTCAGCCAGAAGCCGCCGATGATGAGGTCCTGGGACGGGGTGACGATCGGCTGACCCGAGGCAGGCGACAGGATGTTGTTCGCCGACAGCATGAGCACCCGCGCCTCGGCCTGGGCCTCGGTGGACAGGGGCACGTGCACGGCCATCTGGTCGCCGTCGAAGTCGGCGTTGAACGCGGTGCACACGAGCGGATGGATCTGGATGGCCTTGCCCTCCACGAGCACCGGCTCGAACGCCTGGATGCCGAGTCGGTGCAGCGTCGGTGCGCGGTTGAGCATCACCGGGTGCTCCTTGATGACGTCCTCGAGCACGTCCCACACCTGGGGGCGACGGCGCTCCACCATGCGCTTGGCGCTCTTGATGTTCTGGGCCAGTTCGAGGTCGACGAGGCGCTTCATGACGAAGGGCTTGAACAGCTCGAGCGCCATCAGCTTGGGCAGACCGCACTGGTGCAGGCGCAGCGTCGGGCCGGCCACGATGACCGAGCGACCCGAGTAGTCCACGCGCTTGCCGAGCAGGTTCTGGCGGAAACGGCCGGACTTGCCCTTGAGCATGTCCGACAGCGACTTCAGCGGACGGTTGCCCGCACCAGTCACCGGGCGGCCGCGACGGCCGTTGTCGAACAGGGCGTCGACGGCCTCCTGGAGCATGCGCTTCTCGTTGTTGACGATGATCTCGGGGGCACCCAGGTCGAGGAGTCGGCGCAGACGGTTGTTGCGGTTGATGACGCGTCGGTACAGGTCGTTGAGGTCCGAGGTGGCGAAGCGACCGCCCTCGAGCTGCACCATGGGGCGCAGGTCGGGGGGGATGACCGGCACGACGTCGAGGATCATGGCCTTCGGGCTGTTGATGCGCCGACCGTGCGCGTCACGACGGTTGAACGACGAGACGATCTTGAGGCGCTTGATGGCCTTCTGCTTGCGCTGGGCCGACAGGGGCTTGCCCTTCAGTCCGTTCTCGATGGCGTCGCGGAGGATCTGCTCCTCCGAGTCGAAGTCGAGCGAGTCGATGAGCATCTTGATCGCGTCGGCACCGGTGCCGCCCGTGAAGTAGTCCTGGTAGCGATCGTGGATCTCGCGCCACAACGCCTCGTCCTCGATGATCTTGCGCGAGTGGAGACCCTGGAACTCGTCCCAGGCGCGACCGATGATCTCGGCCTCGTTGTCGTAGCGCTCGCGCAGCGAGGAGAGTTCCTTCTCCATGACCTTCTGGCGGGCCTTGACGTCGGACTCCTTGGAGCCCTCCTTCTCCATCGCCTTGAGCTCGGCCTCGTGGTCCTTGAGCTTCTTGTCGATGACCTTCTTGCGCTCCTTCTCGACCGCCGCGAGTTCCTCGTGGTAGTCGGCCTCGAGCTGGGCCACGTCCTCGTGGCGCTTGTCGGCGTCCACGGTCGCCACCAGGTGGGCGGCGAAGTAGATGACCTTCTCGAGCTGCTTGGCCTTGAGCTCCTCCTTGGTCTCGAGTCCGCCGAGAAGGTAGGCGAGCCACGAACGGGTCCCGCGCAGGTACCAGATGTGCACGACGGGTGCGGCCAGCTCGATGTGGCCCATTCGCTCGCGACGCACCTTCGAGCGCGTCACTTCCACCTGGCACTTCTCGCAGATGATGCCCTTGAAGCGCACCCGCTTGTACTTGCCGCAGTAGCACTCCCAGTCGCGGGTGGGTCCGAAGATCTTCTCGCAGAAGAGACCGTCCCTCTCCGGGCGCAGGGTGCGGTAGTTGATTGTCTCGGGCTTCTTGACCTCGCCCTTGGACCACAGGCGGATCTGTTCGGCCGTGGCGAGGCCGATCCTGAGCTGGTCGAACATGTTGACGTCGAGCATCGTGTTCTCGTTCCTTGTCGTCTCGGGTGGCGGGTCAGTTGATGCGGGCCGTGCGGCGGTCGCGGTCGTCGTCGTCGGAACCGCGCTCTGGGCGGCTGATGTCGATGCCGAGCTCCTCGGCGGTCCGGTAGATCTCGTCGTCGAACTCGTGCATCTCGATCTCCTTGCCCGCGTCGTCGAGGACCTCGACGTTGAGGCAGAGCGACTGCATCTCCTTCATGAGCACCTTGAAGGACTCGGGGATGCCCGGCTCGGGGATGTTGTCGCCCTTGACGATGGCCTCGTACACCTTCACGCGGCCGAGGACGTCGTCGCTCTTGATCGTGAGGAGTTCCTGCAGGCAGTAGGCGGCGCCGTAGGCCTCGAGTGCCCACACCTCCATCTCGCCGAACCTCTGTCCGCCGAACTGGGCCTTGCCGCCGAGGGGCTGCTGGGTGATCATGCTGTAGGGGCCGGTGGAACGCGCGTGGATCTTGTCGTCCACGAGGTGGTGCAGCTTGAGGATGTACATGTACCCGACGGTCACCGGGTTGTCGTAGTGCTCACCCGTGCGTCCGTTGCGCAGACGCACCTTGCCGGTGTCGGCCACCATGCGGGTGCCGTCGGAGGCCTCGGGGTTGAGGTTGCGCAGGATGTTCTGGATGGTCGGGTGCTCGCCCGACTTCTCCTCCTCGTCCCAGTGCGCACCGTCGAAGACGGGCGTGGCGATGAAGGTGGCCGGGTCCGTGGTGGGCCGGGTCTTCGTCTCGGTGCCGCGGACGGGCTCGCGCCCGACCTTCTTCTGGTTCTTCGGATCGGTCCAGCCCCAGCGTGCGGCGTAGCCGAGGTGCGCCTCGAGGACCTGTCCCACGTTCATGCGGCTCGGCACGCCGAGCGGGTTGAGGATGATGTCGACGGGGGTGCCGTCTTCCATGTAGGGCATGTCCTCGACGGGGAGGATCTTGGAGATGACTCCCTTGTTGCCGTGACGACCGGCGAGCTTGTCGCCCACCGAGATCTTGCGCTTCTGGGCCACGAAGACCTTCACCAGCTGGTTGACGCCCGGGGGAAGTTCGTCGCCGCGGTCGCGCGAGAACACCTTGACATCGATGACCTTGCCGCCCTCGCCGTGGGGCACCTTGAGGGAGGTGTCGCGCACCTCGCGAGCCTTCTCACCGAAGATGGCGCGCAGCAGGCGCTCCTCGGGGGTCAGCTCGGTCTCGCCCTTCGGCGTGACCTTGCCCACCAGCACGTCACCGGGGCCGACCTCGGCACCGATGCGGATGATCCCCTCGTCGTCGAGGTCGCGCACGATGTCGTCCGAGAGGTTCGGGATGTCGCGGGAGATCTCCTCCGGCCCGAGCTTGGTGTCACGGGCGTCCACCTCGTAGTTGTGGATGTGGATCGACGTGAGAACGTCGTCGCGCACCATTCGCTCGGACAGGATGATGCCGTCCTCGAAGTTGTAGCCCTCCCAGGGCATGAAGGCCACGAGGAGGTTCTTGCCGAGCGCGAGCTCGCCGTCGTCGGTGCTGGGGCCGTCCGCGAGGAGCTGGCCCTTCTTCACGCGCTGACCCTCCACGACCCGGACCACCTGGTTGATGCAGGTGTCCTGGTTCGAACGGTCGAACTTGAGGAGCTTGTGCTCGACCTTCTTCGGACGACCGTCGTAGCGGACGACGAGGGTGTTGCCGGTGATCTCGATGATCTCTCCGTCGTCCTCAGCGAGCACCACGTCGGCGCCGTCGAGGGCCGCGCGACGCTCGATGCCGGTGCCCACGTAGGGGGCCTCGGAACGCACGAGAGGGACGGCCTGACGCTGCATGTTGGCGCCCATGAGCGCGCGGTTGGCGTCGTCGTGCTCGAGGAACGGGATGAGCGCCGTGCCGATCGAGACGATCTGCTTCGGCGACACGTCGATGAAGTCGACCTCCTCCGGCGTCACCGCGGCGATGTCGGTGGTGGCACCGAAGAAGCTCTCGGCCTCGAGCATCTTCTTGAGGTCCTCGAGGCTGGCGGCCTGGGGCGAGCGACGCACGAGGACGCGCGGGCCCTTGAGCGAGCCGTCCTTGTCGACCGGGGTGTTGGCCTGGGCGACGACGTACTTCTCCTCCTCGTCGGCGGCCATGTACACGATCTCCTTCGTGACCTTGCCGTTCTTGACCCGGAGATACGGGGTCTCGATGAAGCCGAACTGGTTCACGCGGGCATACGACGACAGCGCGCCGATGAGGCCGATGTTCGGACCCTCGGGGGTCTCGATCGGGCACATGCGCCCGTAGTGCGAGAAGTGGACGTCACGGACCTCGAAGCCGGCGCGCTCGCGCGACAGACCGCCCGGGCCGAGCGCCGAGAGACGGCGGCGGTGGGTGAGGCCGGCGAGCGGGTTCACCTGGTCCATGAACTGGGAGAGCTGCGAGGTGCTGAAGAATTCCTTGATTGCCGCGGTAACGGGCCGGATGTTCATGAGGGTCTGGGGCGTGATGGCCTCGACGTCCTGGGTGGTCATGCGCTCGCGCACGACGCGCTCCATGCGCGAGAGACCGATGCGCACCTGGTTCTGGATCAGCTCGCCCACCGAGCGCACACGGCGGTTGGCGAAGTGGTCCTGATCGTCGAGCCGGTAGCCGGGCTTCTGGTCGACGAGGTGGAGCATGTACGAGACCGCAGCGAGGACCTCACAGCGCGAGAGGACGTCCTGGTCCTCCGTGGGCAGGTCGAGCTGGTCGCGACGCAGGCCGTAGAGCTCGGGGATACGGGCGAGTTCCTCGCCGAGCTTGCGGTTGATCTTGTAGCGACCGACTCGGCTCAGGTCGTAGCGACGGTTCTCGAAGAAGGCACCCTCGAAGTACACGCGGGCGGCCTCGGCCGATGCGGGCTCGCCGGGACGGGCTCGCTTGTAGATCTCGAGGAGGGCCTCCTCGCGGGTGGGATGGAGGTTGCGATCCTTCTCCCACTGCCCCTGGAGGAAGTCGAAGTGGTCGACGAAACGATCGAGGAACCCGGGGGTGTTCTCCTCGTCGTAGCCGAGGGCGCGCAACAGCGTAAAGATGCTCATGCGGCGCTTGCGCGCCACGCGCGTTCCGGCGGTGACGTCCTTGCCGGGCTTCTGCTCCACGTCGAACTCGAGCCACTCGCCGCGGTACGGGTGGATGGTGCCCTTGACCAGCTGGTGCTTTGAGAGGTTGCGCAGGCGATAGCGCTCGCCCGGCTCGAAGATGACGCCGGGGCTGCGCACGAGCTGGGAGACGACGACACGCTCCGTACCGTTGATGATGAAGGTCCCCTTGCCGGTCATCTTGGGGAAGTCCCCCATGAAGACGACCTGCTCCTTGATCTCGCCCGTCTGACGGTTCGAAAAGATGGCGCGCACGAACACCGGGGTGGAGAAGGTCATCTCCTTCTCGCGGCACTCCTCCTCGGTGAACTTCGGTCCGGGGCAGAGGTCCTCGTCGTCGGGATCAAACTCGAGTTCGAGTCGCAGGTCACCGGAGTAGTCGGTGATCGGAGAGATGTCCGAGAACGTCTCCTTGAGACCCTCCTTCATGAACCACTCGAACGACTCGCGCTGGACCGCGATGAGATTCGGCAACTCCAACTGCTCGGGCAGGGTCGCGAACGAATAGCGGTCATGGGACGCGGTGCGAGAGGCCACGGTTACTCCTGATGTGCGGGACGGGCGAGGGCGGAGACGGGTCCCGTCGTGCTCACGCACCGGATCCCTGAACGGGGGGTGCGGAAAGCAGAGGGGCGAGACACGGCAAACGGGAACGCTATCGCCAAAATCGGCCCGCGGGCAAGGGGAAGCCACCTTCGCGGACCCCTCGCGAGTTCCCGGCAAGGTACGCCCCTGTCCTCCCCCGCGTCAAGTACCCCCGGGGGCGGCGGCGGGGGCGAACCGGGCCCGGACAGCACGACAGGGGCCCCCGCGGACGCGGGAACCCCTGTCGATCGGTTCCGAGTGCGCCCGGGGATCTCCCCCGGGCGCCGGGGTCACTTGACCTCGACGGTGGCGCCGGCCTCGACGAGCTTGGCCTTGGCCTTCTCGGCGTCGTCCTTGCTCGCCTTCTCGAGGACGGGCTTGGGGGCGCCGTCGACGAGGTCCTTGGCCTCCTTGAGACCGAGGCTGGTGAGCTCGCGGACCACCTTGATGACGTTGATCTTCTGGGCACCGCCCTCGACGAGGATGACGTCGAACTCGTCCTTCTCGTCGTCACCGCCGGCCGCGGCGCCGCCACCGGCCGCACCGGCGGCCATGACGGCCACGGGGGCGGAAGCCGAGACGCCGAACTTCTCCTCGAACGCGTCGAGGAGCTCCTTCAACTCGATGACGGTCAGTGCTGCGATCCCGTCGAGGATCTCTTCCTTGGTGAGAGCCATGTCGCTCTTCTCCTTCTTGTGATGTGAAACGTTGTGATGAATGGGATGGTCGGGACGGGGGACGGCTCAGGCCGCCTCCGCCTCCTTCTTGTCGGCCAGGGCCTTGAGGCCGTAGGCCATGTTGCGGGGAAGGGCCTGGATCAGGCCGGCCACCATGGCCAGCATGGTCTCGCGGGACGGCAGGTCGGCGAGGACCTCCACGTAGCGGGCATCCACGACCTTCTTGGCCACGGCGCCGCCCTTGAGCACGAGCGCCTGGTTGGTCTTGGCGAAGTCCTTGAGGGCCTTGGCCGATGCCGCCAGGTCGTCGGACACGAACGCGATGGCCACGGGACCCACGAGCATGGCGTCGAGACCCTCGATGCCGGCGTCGCGGGCCGCGAAGCGGGCCAGGGTGTTCTTGTAGACGCGGTACTCGGTGCCGACCTCGCGCAGCTTGCCGCGCAGGTCCGCGAGTGCGGTCACGCCGAGACCGCGGTACTCGGTGATGATGACCGCGGATGCGGCATCGAACTTCCCGCGCACCTCGGCGACGACGGCTTCCTTCTCGGAACGGACGTTTGACATATTCACCTCCTTCGTGTGTTCCTCTGTCGCTCGGGGCGCTCGCTGTTCACGAACGCCTCATCGAACGCGGGAACCCCACGAAGGAATCAGAGTCCGCCTGATCCGGCGGGCCGGGGCCCCTTCGCCGGCGAACCGGACCGGACGTCTCTGGCGAGGACCGAGAGATGTCTGTTGTTGCCCCGAGCCTACGGGCCCGGGGGCGGCGCCCCACCGGGGCGGGTCACTCCGTGGGACGGAGCCTGTTGACGTCGACCTTGATGCCGGGGCCCATGGTCGTCGAAATGGTGATCTTGCGCATGTAGCGACCCTTGGCGGCGGCCGGCTTGGCCTTCTGGATCTCGTCCAGCACGGCCCGCAGGTTCGCCTCGAGGTCGGCCGCCGTGAAGGAGGCCTTGCCGATGCGCACGTGAACATTGCCGTAGCGGTCGGTGCGGTACTCGACCTTGCCGCCCTTGAACTCCCCGACGGCGCGACCGACGTCGGTGGTCACCGTGCCGGACTTGGGGTTCGGCATGAGTCCGCGGGGTCCGAGAACACGGCCGAGACGACCCACGAGCGGCATCATGTCGGGAGTGGCGATCATGAGATCGAAATCCATGTTGCCCTTCTCGATCTCGGCGGCGAGGTCGTCGGCACCCACCAGGTCGGCACCGGCGGCGCGAGCCTCGGTGGCGGCGTCACCGGCGGCGATGACCGCGATGCGCAGGGTCTTGCCCGAGCCCGAGGGCAGGGCGACGGTGCCGCGGACGTTCTGGTCCGCCTTGCGGGGGTCCACCCCCAGGTTCACGGCCACGTCGACGGACTCGTCAAACTTGGCCGAGGCCGTCTTCTTCACGAGCTCGACCGCCTCGGTCGGCGTGTGGAGCGCGTCGCGGTCGACCAGTGCGGACGCCGCCTTGTACTTCTTTCCCATCGGCATGATGCCTCCCTCTCTCCTTTGTGGTTGTTGGTGTGTTCTGCCCCGGCGAGGTGATCCGGGTGCGAGATCCGTTGAGGTGGTCAGACCACCTTGAGGCCCATGGACCGGGCCGTGCCGCGCACCTGCTGCTTGGCGGCCTCGAGGTCGTAGGCGTTCAGGTCGGGCATCTTGATCTTGGCGACCTCTTCGATGTCGGCTTCGGTGACGGTCCCGGCCACGGTCTTGCCCGGGGTCTGGGACGCCTTCTCGAGGCCGGCCTTCTGGCGCAGCAGCACCGGGGTCGGCGGGGTCTTGAGGATGAACGTGAAGGAACGGTCCTCGAAGATCGAGATCTCCACGGGGATGATCGTTCCGACCTGGGACTCGGTGGCGGCGTTGTACTGCTTGACGAAGTCCATGATCTGGACACCGTGCGGTCCGAGAGCCGTACCCACCGGCGGAGCGGGGGTGGCCTTGCCGGCCGGAATCTGGATCTTGACGATCGCTGCGAGCTTCTTCTTTGCCATTGTTCTACTTCCTTGGTTCGATTCTCAGAGCTTGGCGACCTGGCCGAAGTCCATCTCGACGAGGGTCTCGCGGCCGAAGATGTTCACGAGCACCTTGAGCTTCATGTGGTCGGGGTTGATCTCGGCGATGACACCGTTGAAGTCGGCGAACGGACCCTCCTTGACGGTGACGCTCTCGCCTTCCTCGAAGTCGAGCTTGGGGGCCTTGCGCTTGGGGGTCGCCTCGCCTTCAGGCTTGGCACCGAGGAACGTCTCCACCTCGCGGCGGGACAACGGCACGGGGCGCTGGCCCTTGTTCGTCTGTCCGGCGAAGCCGGTGACACCGGGGGTGTTGCGGACGCACAGCCAGGTGGCGTCATCCATCTCGCAACGCACGAGCAGGTATCCGGGGAACATCTTCTTGGTGACGTTCTGCTTGCGACCCTGCTTGAACTCGACCACTTCCTCCATGGGGACCTGGATCTCGTAGATGCTGTCCCCCATGTCCATGGACTGGACGCGGGACTTCAGGTTCAGTTCGACCTTCTTCTCGTAGCCCGACTGGGTGTGGACCACGTACCACTTGCCGGGCTTGGCCCACGCGGGCTCGACCTCCACCTCGGGGGCCTCGTCCTCGTCGGAGACGTCATCGGTGAGGTCGAGCACCACGTCGGGCTCGACCGCATCGGGGGTCTCGAGGATGTCCTGGATGTCGTCGCTCATGGTCATTCCTTGTACAGCCAACCGGAGAACACTCCGAACAGGGCATCGAGTGCCCCCACATACGCCGTCAACAGCACGACCGTGACGAGCACGACCGTCGAGTAACGACGCACCTCGGGCCAACGGGGCCAGGCCACCTTGCGCATCTCGTCTCGCACCTCGGAGAGGTACGTGATGGGACCGGTGCGGCCCTCGCCCGAGGCCTTGCCACGGGGTTGCGGCTGGGTGCGCACGGGGTTGCCCTTGTCATCGAGGGTTCCCATGCGCTTCAGGGCGCGCTTCTGCTCGCGGTTCAGATCGGCGGTTGACATGTCCTGTTTCTTCTTCTTGGTGTCTTCTCTGCAGGGCAGGAGGGACTCGAACCCCCGACCGTCGGTTTTGGAGACCGATGCTCTACCAACTGAGCTACTGCCCTTCACCGGACCCTGCCGGGGACCAGGGGTCCCCGTGCCGGATTCCCGACTAGCGGGTCTCCTTGTGCATGGTGTGGCGACGGTCGCGAGAGCAGTACTTCTTCATTTCCAGTCTCTCGCGGTCATTGATTTTGGACTTCATGGTGATGTAATTCCGCTCCTTGCACTCGGTGCATTCGAGCGTGATCTTCACCCGCTTGTCGCTCTTGGCCATCTCGGGCCCCTTTCGTCAGTTCTTGCCGGGTTCCGTTACTTGATGATTTTCGTGACGCGGCCCGCACCCACCGTACGGCCACCCTCGCGGATCGCGAAACGCAGACCCTCATCCATCGCGATCGGCTTCCCGAGCTCCACCGTCATCGCCACGTTGTCACCCGGCATCACCATCTCCGTACCGGCCGGCAACTGGATCGTGCCCGTCACATCCGTCGTACGGAAGAAGAACTGCGGACGATAATTGTTGAAGAACGGCTTGTGACGGCCACCCTCCTCCTTCGTCAACACGTACACCTGACCCTCGAAATTCGTGTGCGGCGTGATCGAACCCGGAGCGCACAGCACCTGACCGCGCTCCACGTCCTCCTTCTTCGTGCCGCGCAGCAGCGCACCGATGTTGTCGCCCGCCTGACCCTCGTCAAGCAGCTTGCGGAACATCTCCACACCCGTGCACGTCGTCTTCTGCGTGTCACGCAGACCCACGATCTCGATCTCGTCACCCGTGTGGACCTTGCCCTGCTCCACCTTGCCGGTCACGACCGTGCCACGACCCGTGATCGTGAAGACGTCCTCGATCGGCATCAGGAACGGCTTGTCCAGATCACGCTTGGGCTCCGGAATCGACGTGTCGCACGCCTCCATCAGCTCCATGACCTTGTCCTGCCACGCAGCATCACCCTCGAGCGCCTTCAGGGCCGACACACGCACCACCGGAGCGTCGTCACCGGGGAACTCGTACTCGTTCAACAGCTCCCGGACCTCCATCTCGACCAACTCGAGGAGCTCCTCGTCCTCGACCATGTCCGACTTGTTCAGGGCCACCACGATGTAGGGCACGCCCACCTGACGGGCCAACAGCACGTGCTCACGCGTCTGGGGCATCGGACCATCGGTCGCAGCGACCACCAGGATCGCACCATCAACCTGGGCCGCACCCGTGATCATGTTCTTGATGTAGTCCGCGTGACCCGGCATGTCCACGTGCGCATAGTGACGATTCGCCGTCTCGTACTCGATGTGAGCGATCGAGATCGTGATACCACGCGCCTTCTCCTCCGGCGCCTTGTCGATCTGGTCGAACGGCGTGTAATCCGCCAACCCGCGATCAGCCAACGTCTTCGAGATCGCCGCCGTCAACGTCGTCTTGCCATGGTCGATGTGACCCATCGTTCCGATGTTCACATGCGGCTTCGTGCGCTCGAACTTTGCCTTGCTCACTGTTCTCTTCTCCTTGTGGGGGTTGTTCCTGTGGTAGCGGCGATCGGGATCGAACCGATGACCTTCCGATTATGAGCCGGATGCTCTGACCAACTGAGCTACGCCGCCTCGGCGTACCGGTCGTTTCGACCATCTGGGCGAGCCCCGATGGCTGAGCCCTCTGTGGGAATCGAACCCACGACCTTTTCCTTACCATGGAAACGCTCTGCCGACTGAGCTAAGAGGGCGTGCCTGTGGAGGTCACCCTCCACGAGCCAGACG
>Ga0315903_10001260_pt1 | contig 38292 bp, 24 predicted proteins | sample LakEriMetagenome_7_FD_203524 | JGI IMG/M metagenome (GOLD analysis project Ga0315903, IMG submission 203524) | Freshwater fungal communities from buoy surface, Lake Erie, Ohio, United States - Buoy 2 MA119 | ecosystem: Environmental > Aquatic > Freshwater > Lake | place: USA: Lake Erie, Ohio... | reverse complement strand
TTGCTTTCACACCGAATGCCACACAAACCTATACGGTAACAGGAACGGATGCGAATGGATGTACGAACACCGCACAGGTACAAGTAGCAGTGAATGCACTTCCAGTGGTTAGTGCAGGATCAAACCAAGCGGTATGTACAGGAACAGCTGTTACCTTGAGTGGTTCCGGCGCTAGTACCTATGTTTGGAATAACAGTGTTACGAATAACACACCATTTACTCCAGCTGCTACGAACAACTATATCGTAACAGGTACAGATGCAAATGGATGTGTTAACACGGATACGACAACGGTGACTGTTCTACCATTACCTAACGTAAATGCTGGACAGGACTTCGCAATCTGTGTTGGACTTGGCGCTACCTTAACAGGAACAGGTGCTAGTACATATCAATGGAATAACAACGTGAATAACGGAGTGACTTTCTTCCCGAACGCTACCACAACGTATACAGTAATTGGTACCGGTGCAAATGGTTGTTCGGCTCAAGATTCTGTTGTAGTAACAGTAAACACAACACCGAGTATTTCATTAACTAACGGTGGAACTTCATGTGCCAATGGAAATGTTGCACTCGATGCAACTACAACCGGTGCATTTGGAGGATTCTGGTCTACAACAAACGGAAATGGTTCAATTGCACCAAACGTTTCAAATGCGAATGTTCTTTACAACGCAGATGATAATGATCCGACTACAGTAACCTTCGTATACGTTGCATTTAACCAATGTGGTGCTTCCAATGATACAACTACCATTAATATACTAGGATTACCTGCGGTAAATGCTGGAATTGATGCTTCTGTATGTACTGGAACTAATACTACACTTACCGCTACAACCAACGGAACCGTAGTTTGGAATAACGGTATTCTTAATGGTGTTGCCTTCCCTGCGGTTGGTGGAACCACGAATTATATTGCTACTGCAACAGGAGCAAACGGTTGTACCAATACAGATACAGTAGCAGTAACAGGACTTGCTTTACCGCAAGTAAATGCTGGAACTGACCAAGCTATTTGTTCAGGTGACTTTGTTACATTAAATGCAAGTGGTGCTATAACCTATGCATGGAATAACAACGTAATCGATGGTGTTCCTTTTGCCCCGGCTGCAACTACGACATTTACCGTAACAGGAACTGGCGCAAATGGTTGTGATAACACAGATAATGTCACAGTTACTGTGAATGCATTACCAAATGCAGTTGCTATTGCAGCAGACCCAGTTACGCTTGTAGCTACACCAGCTGGTCAGTCTTACTTATGGTACAATTGCGCCACTGGTCAGGCCATTATTGGAGCAGGAAACGATACCTTAATAGCATCAGCTAACGGAAGTTATGCGGTGATTGTAACAAATGCAAGCGGATGTTCTGACACTTCAGATTGCATGATTGTTGATCAAGTTGGCTTATACTTCCCTACTTCTGCAGTGATTGCTTTGTATCCAAATCCTACGAGTGATTTTATTACGCTTGAACTTCCAGCTGAGGATGGTGCAATGGCATATCTATATGACGCTCAAGGTAAACTAATCTACCAAGTAGCAAATGCTAAAAATGGTCAACGATTTGACTTAAGTTCATTGAGTACGGGAGTATATACATTCCGAATTACACTTAATAATCTTACTCACATTGAAAAAGTAGTGAAGCAATAAGTCATTCACTAAATATAATGTTAAAGGCTCCTTCGGGAGCCTTTTTTGTTTAATAAATAAAATATTCGACCAAAGTGGTCAAATGTTCGAAATGTGGCACAATCTAAAAATATTAATATAAATTTAAAGCCATTAAATTCCTAATCATAGACTATTAACACTTTGTTAATCTAATTATTTCTAACTTATGAAGCGTATTTACAAAAACACCTCAGGCATATTAAAATTTGTACTATTGGGGGTATTTTATTCCTTAATCACAAACCTTCAGGCACAACAAACATGCATTGCACCAACAATTATTCCATCTTTGCCTTATAACTTAGCCTCTGGTACAACATGTGGTTCCGTAAATAACTATACAACAACAATCGGTGGAAGTTCCTTGTATGTTTCTGGGGAAGATAGAATATTTAGATTTATCCCAGCAACAACCGGTTCTATTACAATTTCTGTAACGCAACCAGCAGGTGCCTACCTCGGAATGTATCTATATACGGGTTGTCCTTTTTCCGCATATATAGGAGGTGTTCAGAACAATGTCGCAAACAAAAGTTTTACGGTTACCGTAACCGCTGGTGTAACCTATTATTTAATGTTGGATACTTGGGCTGCCCCAACGTGTACTTCTTTTACCAACCTCAACATTACTGCGCCACCCTCAGCATGTTCTGGAACACCAAATGCAGGAACAGCCAACATATCTGCGGCCTCTGGCTGCAGTGGAGCAAACTTTACCCTCACGGGGACAGGATTGACCTCTGGAACAGGGATAACCTACCAATGGCAAAGTGGGCCGAGTGCAACAGGACCTTGGACTAACATTACAGGTGCGACAGCCGCAACGTTAACAACATCTACAACCGCAAACACCTTTTACCGTTTAGTTACCACTTGTACAAACAGTGGACTTTCAAACAATACAAATGCAGTATCATATTTAATTAATACATGTACCGTACAATTTAACCTTACCGATGCTTGGGGCGATGGATGGAATGGAGCTACCATGAACTTTATCGTTAACGGTAGTACCTTTGCCACCATTGGTTCAACCTTTACTACAGGACTTACACAAACATTAAATTATTGTTTACCTGCCAATTCCACATACAGTTTAGTATATACCTCTGGAGGAAGTTTTGCCTCAGAAGTTGGAATTGCATCAATTATCGTTAATGGAAGCTCCGTTTATTCAATGGGTGCCGGAACGGGAACTGTTGGTGCTACATTAACTTCAGGCATTGCTTGTCCCGCAGGATGTACGGGAACACCAAATGCAGGCACTGCCACTATTTCCTCTGCAACCGGCTGTGGAGGGGCTACATTTACGCTTTCCGCAACAGGAATTAGCACGGGAGGTGGTATAACCTACCAATGGCAAAGTGGACCAAGTGCTACAGGTCCGTGGACTAACATAGCCGGTGCGACCACGTCAACTTATAACACCTCTACAACAAGTAATACATTTTATCAGTTAATAACGAATTGTACACTAAGTGGATTAAGCAACACCTCAAGTGTAGTTTCTTACACACCCACTCCAGGAACTTGTTTTATACAGTTTAACTTAACCGATGCCTTTGGCGATGGTTGGAATGGAGCTACCATGAATTTTATTGTCAATGGTTCTTCCTATGCTACGATTGGGTCCACATTCACCACAGGTTCGGCGCAAACCCTAACCTATTGTATTCCTCAGAATTCAAGTTACAGTTTAGTTTATACAAGCGGTGGTTCATACCCTTCAGAAGTAGGTGTTGCAGCTATGATTGTATCTGGAAGTACTGTATACTCCGTTGGGGCAGGTGGAGCTACCGTAGGTGCAACCTTAGTTTCTGGCATTTCATGTCCATTACCTTGCTCAGGAACCCCTACTCCGGGCAACACGATTACTTCAGCGGCAACGACAACTCCAGGAGGATCTGTTGGCCTATCATTGCAGACCGCAGGAGGAACAGGCGTTACCTATCAATGGCAAAGCGGCCCTTCAGCTACCGGGCCATGGGCCAATATCGGTGGGGCTACCAATAGCACCTACACAGCAACCGTAACTAATAATACGTGGTATCAATGTATTGTTACGTGTACAGCTTCTGGACTAAGTGCAATCTCAAATCCCGCACAAGTAACCTTGTCTTGGTGTACACCGACGGGTTCAACAACCTATTATCTTACGAATGTTACAACCACAGGAGGCGCAACAAATTTCACAAACGCCACAGGAGCTAGTGCTGGGGGATATGGGAATTACAGCAATACCCTAAGTTGTTCAAACATTACCGGAACTCCTACAAACATTACGTTAACCTCAAACTTTGGTTCTGATTTATTCTTTTGCTGGATTGACTGGAATAACGATTTAGATTTCTTAGATGCCAACGAGGCTGTTTTTGCTAGCAGTACCTATGCAGCTAGTTATACTGGGGTAATTAATATTCCTGCTGGAACGACTAATGGAACCTATCGCATGCGTGTAGCTAATAGCTACATTGGATCAGCTCCGGTTTGTGGACCTAACTCATGGGGAGAATATGAAGATTACAGCTTTATTGTTTTAACAAATTGTACTGGAACTCCTCCTGCTCCAGTAGCGAATGTTACCGGTGCTACTCCGATTTGTTATGGAAGCACAACCACATTGAACGGCACCATCAGTGCTATATACGGCGGAGTTTCCTATCAATGGGCTATGAGCACCACGCCAGGAGGACCTTATACCAATGTAACTGGAGGAAATGCCTTAAGCTATACTACCGCTAATTCCTTAGCACCTGGCACCTACTATTTCGTTGTAAATTCAAATTGCTCTTTTTCTGGACAGAATGCCAATTCAAATGAGATAAGTATAACCGTGAATGGTGCTTCTTCTAATTTTAGTATGAATCCGCCATCATTTTGTGGTGTGGGAGGAAGCTCGGCCCTAGCGGCTAACCCACCAGCAGCGGGAGCTACCTATGCATGGTCTAGTAACGGAGGGTCTTTATCATCAAATAGCGGGGCCTCAACTAATGCAACATTAACCGCAACCAGTGAAATCACCCTGAGCGCCACATTAAATGGTTGTACGTCAACAACGACGCAATCGATTGGGGTATACTCTTTCCCATCAATTGTTCCGACTGCATCACCAAGTACCATTTGCGGAGGAACATCTTCGCTCTTAGAAACCGGGTTAAGCGCCTCCAATTTTGCAGCCATATGCATTACGCCAAATGCCATTCCTATTCCAGCCACAGCAAATTATTTAGTTAATAATGGAGTTGCCTCTGTCGCTTTGTCTTCGGGTTCCTTGGATGATGGTGGATGGGGTACCATTCCACTTGGTTTTACCTTCAACTTCTTTGGGTCAACTTATTCAAGTATTAACGTTGGTACCAATGGTGTACTTCAGTTTGGTGCGTATAATGCGACGGCACTTGGCGACTTTATCATCGGGGCATTACCTAACAACGTGGATCCTATGGGTGCAATTTATGGTTGTGCCAATGATTTACATTGTGGATATGCAGGGGCCAATGTTCGATATTGGACAGCAGGGGCCGCACCTAATCGTAAATTTGTGGTCAACTACCAGGTATTTCAATACGGAGGTACAACTACGCCGGTAAATTTCCAAGTCATCCTGTATGAGACCTTAGGACAAGTGGATATTGTTGCTACACAAATTATGTCAACCAATGCAAAATCAATAGGTGTAAATAGCCCTACTGGAACCATAGGCGCTGCTGCGCCCAATTGTGCAGCAACTCCAAATACCGCAAACTATTGGTCTGCTCAAACCGCAACAATACCAGCCGCTAGCCCTCAGGCATGGAAATTTCTACCTCCAATTAACTATGTTTACAACTGGACGGTAAACGGTGTGGCAAACCCAGCCATTGCGCAATTAAACGGGGTAAATGTTACCACAACTTCAACCACACAAAGTCCAGTTTCATCAACCAATTATCAGGTGTACATTCAGGACCCTATTACACAATGTTCACAGGTTTTCCAAACACCTGTGACTGTAATTCCTACGCCCGCTGCGCCAACTGCAACGAATTGGACACAGTGTGGGCCTCAAGTTCCACAAGCGTCGGTGAGCTGTCCTACATGTACAGGAAATCAAACGTACAATTGGTATACTGCCGCAACTAACGGAACCTTATTTCAAGGAGTTATTAATGAAACATTTAACACAGGAACCACTACAGGAACGCTATATGGTAATGCTACGTTAGTGAACTCACGTTGCCGATTAACCAATGATGCGGCATCAGAAAATGGGGCGCTACTTTTAGGGTCTACCGGTGTAAACTCCAATGCATACAACATTGATTTCGATTTTAGGGTTTGGCCTTCAGATGGATTAGGATATAATGGTGCTGATGGTTTTTCTTATTCTTTTGGTGATGACGTTAATGCTACTGCACCGTTACCTGCCGCAGAAAATGGATCAGGCTCAAAACTAAAAGTAGGCTTTGTCTCTTACACGAATGGTGGTAGTACAGCGGGGATTTACCTCATGTATAACTGTACTACAGATGAACAAACACCAACCACACCGGGCGTACTTGCATACTCTTCCAATATCGCTTGGAAAAACACTAATTCATTTAATACGTGCAACATTGTGATTAACGCTACCGGTCAAGTCACGCTTTCAATCAATGGCACCGCAATATTTTCAAATATTCAATTGCCAGCGAATTATTTGCTTCAAAACAAATCAACTTGGTTGCAATTATTCAAGGCAAGAACCGGAGCTGGATTTTCCCGTCACATGATAGATAATGTGCATGTGGAAGCTCAACCTGTGCAATCATTCAATACCATACAACAAACGGTAAGCAATACCGTCACTTATTACGTGCAAACTTTAGATGGAATTTGCGGAAGTCAAACCATGACACCGGTAACGGTTACTGTTAACCCTGCTCCTGCAGTAGGTATATCTGCCAATTTCAACGGATGTCAGTACGGATCATATCCAGTGGCTGTTACCAACGGTCAGAATTCATATTCTACCTTTACTTGGTCGCCTGCGGGTCTACTTTATTTAGACTCTCTACATACCACGCCATACACAGCTGGCACCAGCGCAACAAATTTATGGTTCTATGCAGGGGCTTCAGGGGTTCAACCCACAGTTACCATGACAGCACAAGACAATGGGGTTGGTGCGTTGCAATGTTCTCAATCAGCCGGTGTAGTTGCCACGCTTCAAGCTGCGCCAACCGCTCCAGTAATTGCGGCAGCGAATAACCTTGTATGTTCAGGGGCTACAACTACTTTATCCGTGCAAGCTGGAGGAACATATTGTTCAAGTATAGCGGGTTCTACTAGTGATGAAGAAATTACGAATGTTAGCATTGGGTCTTTGAATAATACAAGCGATTGTTCAACCCCTGCGCCAGGAGCAGGAAGTATCTTAAGTAGGTATGCGAATTATACGAATGGTGTTGGTGCACCAAGTGCTCCTAACTTAACTGCAGGTACTGTAGTAAATGGTTCCGTTACTGTAAGCTCTTGTGGTGCATTTAATTACTTCAGTGGGCTTGCCATCTTTATCGATTTAAACCAAGACGGTGATTTTGCTGATGCAGGAGAAAAAGTATATAGCAACGGGGCAAGTGCAGGTATTGCATGTGTTCCTGCAACGGTTCAAAATGTTAGTTTAAACATTCCAGCCACGGCATTGAACGGACAAACTCGCATGCGAATTATCAATGTAGAAAGTAATGCTGGGGATTTCATTACCGGATGCCAAGCTTATTCATGGGGTGAAACAGAGGACTATCTTGTTAATATTACTGGGGGTGTATCAAACACCTATGTTTGGGCTGCTGCCGTAGCGGGTAATTCCACGGCTCCAACGGTGACAACCAACCCAATAAACACATCAACTAACTATACAGCCACCTTATTTGATGGAACCTGTTACAGTGCGCCTTCTAACCAAGTAACCGTAAGTATCGCAGGAAACCCTACAATTACAGCAACTGCGAGTGTTCCTGTTGGTGGTTACTGCGTCCCTCCGATGTCCTTTGGTTGTTCATTCCCTGACATCATTTCCAATGTAACTATTGCAGGAATAAATAACTCCACGCTTTGTAACAATACAAGTGGTGCAAACGGATATAGTTTCTTCAATAATTTAACAGGTACCTTAACCGCAGGCGCAAACAATGTGCCGTATTCAGTTACCACAGATGGCGATGTTGAAGGAGCCGCTATGTGGATTGATTTTAATCAAAATGGAACATTCGAAGCGTCAGAGAACATATTTAATGGAATAATAGGAACAGCACCAGCAATATATGCAGGTAACTTTAATGTTCCATTATATGCAGTAAACGGCCCTACCAGAATGCGAGTAAGGTGTATGTACAACAACAATCCTGGTGCAGGAGGTGCATGTTCAGCAGGTTCTTTTGGTGAAACGGAAGATTATACCATAAATATTACCGGTGGAATAAATAATATCCCTTGTCCGGGATCTACGTTTAATTTAGTTTCATTGGTTGCAAATGGAGGCCAACCGTTTACTTATAGTTGGTCCGTTTTGAGTGGAAATGCAACCTTATCCTCTTCTACTGCACAAAACCCAACATCAATTGTTAACTCTGACGCGGTTTTCCAAGTAACAATGACGGATAATTGTGGGGCGGTTTCTACAACCACGGTTTCCGCGAACATTGATGAAAACCCAATTACAATTACACCGGTTACCAATGTGATTTGTGCCTATGACAGTGTGGCATTGAACGCAGCTAATGGCATCAATTATTCTTGGTCACCTTCAACATCCTTGACTTCAGGCACAGCCGTAATCGTTCAAGCGTTCCCATTAACAAATACAAGTTATACCCTAACTGGAGGGTATGGCAACGGATGTATTGGAACGGCTACGGCGACAGTGAACGTGAATGCGCTTCCTGTTGTTACGGCTAATGCTAACCAAACGATTTGTGCGGGTACCTCAGTGACACTCAATGGTGGAGGTGCAGTAACTTACACTTGGAATAATAATGTGGTTGACGGATTGTCATTTGTGCCGGGCACAACTACAACATATACTGTAAATGGAGTAGACGCGAATGGATGTCACAACACAGCACAATCTACAATAACTGTAAATCCACTTCCAATAGTTGGTGCAGGTTCACCTCAAGCAATTTGTATTGGATCCAATGTAACCCTTGCCGGTTCAGGAGCAGTTTCATATGCTTGGAATAACAATGTAGTGGATGGCATAGCATTCAGTCCGAACTCGACAAGTTCATACACTGTAACTGGAACAGATGCCAACGGATGTATTAACACCGCTCAAACTACAGTTACAGTTAATATGCTTCCTGTGTTGGCGGTTGCTCCCAGTAACGTACTTTGTTTCGGAGGCACAGGATCTGTTGCGCTTTCTGCCACAGGTTCAGGCCCCTTCACCTACGGTGGAGACCCAACGCAAAACTTATTACCAGGAACGTATTCTTATACGGCTACGAGTATTGATGGGTGTATTTCTGTACCTGTAAGTATTAACATTAGTCAACCTCAAGCCGCTTTATCATTAAGTACCACTCAAATCAATGTTGATTGTTTTAGTAACAACTCTGGCTCCATTGACCTTACCCCTACCGGAGGAACGAGTCAATACACATACGCTTGGTCAAACAGTTCAACCCAGGAGGACCCAACAAACTTAATTGCGGGTTCATACGCTGTTACCGTTACCGATGCTAATGGCTGTACCGCTAATACGAATGTTACAGTAACTCAACCATTAGCGCCATTAACCTTGTCCACTTCGCAAATTAACGTGGATTGTTTTGGAAACAACACCGGATCCATTGACCTTACTCCTGCCGGAGGAACTAGTCAATATGCGTTTGCTTGGTCAAATAATACAACCAATGAAGATCCATCTGCCTTACTTGCTGGAACGTATAATGTGTTGGTAACTGATGCGCAAGGTTGTACTGCTTCAACATCAATAAATATAAGCGAACCAGCCGCACCATTAACTTTGTCAACTACTCAAATCAATGTTGATTGCTTTGGTAACAACACGGGTTCTATTGATCTTAGTCCTACTGGAGGTACTCAACAGTATACATACTCTTGGTCAAACAACTCAAGTTTACAAGATTTGACTGGATTGATTGCAGGACAGTATAACGTCCTTGTAACCGATGTTCAAGGGTGTACAGCAACTACCAGCGTAACTATTTCGGAACCTGCTGCGAGCCTTTCATTATCTACAGTTCCTGTGGATGTGCTTTGCTATGGTAATAATACTGGTTCTATTGATCTACTTGTTGCTGGTGGAACGGGCCCATTTGGATATGCTTGGTCGAACAATTCAACTACTGAAGACATTGTAAACTTGACTGCAGGTACATACAATGTGGTGGTAACAGATAATAATGGTTGTACCTTGGCCACAAATGCTGTAATTAACCAACCACTTGCGCCACTTACCCTAACTGCAACCCAAGCAAATATGGGATGTTTCAGCAGCGGTATTGGTTCAATTAACTTAACCCCTGTAGGCGGAACAGCACCGTATAATTTTGCTTGGTCAAATAATACAACGTTAGAGGATCCAACCAACTTAGCAGCTGGAAACTATAATGTACTTGTAACGGATGCTCATGGTTGTACTAATACCATTCAGCAAACCGTACTTGAATACGCACTTCCAAATGTTAATGCTGGACCAAATGTTGCGATTTGTATTGGTAATAACGTAACCTTAAATGGTACTGGAGCACAAACTTATACCTGGAATAATGGGGTTCTAAATGGTGTATCATTTAGTCCAAATTCTACAAATACCTACACCGTAACTGGTGTAGATGCTAACGGATGTGTTAATACAGATCAAGTGCAGGTAACCGTAAATTCACTGCCAATAGTGAATCCAGGAAATAATGCTACGTTATGTGCAGGTTCAATACTTGTATTAAATGCAACCGGTGCTTCAACCTATACATGGAGCAACGGCATTGTTAATGGGGCACCAATGGTAACTAACACATCTGGCACGCTAACGGTTATTGGTGTGGATAATAATGGGTGTATTGATACCGCTCAGCTAACGGTTACAGTTAATACAGCGCCGAATATTACCTTAAATGGCGGAAACAGTGTTTGTGAATTGAGCAGCATTAATTTATCTGCATCGAGTGTAAATGCCGTTGCAGGCGTTTGGTCCACAAACAACGGGTTAGGAAGTTTCTCACCAAATGTTTCTAATGCTTCTTTAAGTTATACCCCGTCTCTAAATGACCCAAGCACTGTGAATTTTGCTTACACTGCATTTAATCAATGTGGAACTTCAGTAGCAAATACTAGCATTACCGTATTGAATTCACCTACGCTAAATGCGGGGTTAGATCAATCCATTTGTGCAGGAAATAATGTAACATTAAATGCAACCTCTAATGCACCAGTTAGTTGGAATAATAATGTTGGTAACGGGGTTGCGTTTCCTGCTTTAATTGGCGCGAATACGTATACCGCTACCGCTACCGCGGCTAATGGGTGTAGTGTTACTGATCAAGTAATCGTTACTGGATTACCAACACCACCTATTAACGCCGGTCAAGACCAAGTTATATGTGCAGGTGAGAGTATTGTACTATACGCCACCGGTGCGGTAAGTTATAGTTGGAATAACAATGTAGTAAATAATATGCCGTTTACACCAACAGCAACGACGACCTATGTTGTATCTGGAACAGGAAGCAATGGGTGCAATGCACAAGATTCTGTAAATGTAATTGTTAACGCACTACCCAATGCTACAATTACGGTTGTAGATCCGGTTACCCTAACCACTACTCCTGGAATGATGTATCAGTGGTTTAATTGTGGATTGAATGAACCAATTGCAGGCGCCGTGACCGATACGTATCTTGCGACAGTAAATGGATCATATGCAGTTATTGTCACCAACGCGGAAGGGTGTTCAGATACCTCTGCGTGTACGGTGATTGATAACGTTGGGTTGTATGTGCCAAATGCATCAGCTATTGGATTATATCCAAATCCAACGGATGGAAATATAACCCTATCATTACCTGCTGCGGATGGGGCATCCTTATCCATTTTTGATGCGCAAGGTAAATTACTCTATGAAATACAAAATGCTAAAAACGGAGAGCAATTCGACCTAAGCAAATTAAGTACTGGGGTTTATACGTTCCGTGTTACATTGAACAACTTAACACACATTGAGAAAGTGGTTAAACACTAATCAAATGAATAACTAATAAAAAGGCTCCTTCGGGAGCCTTTTTCGTTAAAAGGAAATCCAGTGGAATCGGGTTTTGTCTGAAGAAAACTCTAGCGATGGAAAGGGAACTTTAATCAAATTCAAATGAGTAAGGACCTTATTAAGTTTTGGATGTCTTGGTGCCAACGAGGAACAATCAATATCAAAAGACAGATATACTTGGCGGCGCGCATTGAACCCATTCCATGCATTCTGGGACCCCACCAATTTCGCATCGCACCCATATCCAAGGCTGATGCAAATCCACGTTAGACGTTTTGGAAGATTAAATAAGGTCGCAATGGGGAATGACACCCAATAGGTTTGACCGTTGTAATCCTTCAAAACTTGTTCGGCATAGGTGCTTCCTAAAATCTCTGGACGCACCACCGCATAAGAAGACCGAGAGAATGAAAATTTAGGAAGGATAAGTTGCCGCTTAAAAAAATGATCTTGCGAAAAAGCTAAACCAACCCCTACTCCATTTGCTAACATGTCGCTCCCTGAAAACCCCCAACCCGAACTAAAACCATCCATGATTTCTAAGGCGCTTAAATATGATATCGCATATAAAGCCCCTACCCAAGGTTGACGCTTCCCAGCAGCCCAATAATGTACACGATTCAGTTCAGTAGTCATCGTATATCCCGTGAATGCATGTCCCAATTTGTCCATTTGCATCCATTGTTCTGAATCATTAAAAAAATGAAACTTTTCTGTTGCGTAGGGGGCATACCACACCTGATTTAAGGCTACTATTGAGCCCACAGCGGATGAACCTAACAACGCATGCGTAATCCCCTTTCGTACTTTTAAACTATCGGCACCCTGCGCATTCACACAAAAAGCCAAAAAGAAGGATACGGTTATGTAAATTCTACGCATTAAACGAAAGTAGGAATTAACAAAATAAAGCCATGCATATCCGATGCAAATTTTACTTTTGTAAAAAAACTCCCATGGATCATAGCAGAAAGGACTGGAACGAAATTAAAAGCAACGACAGCTGGTCGATATTCAAAATAATGTCTGAATTTGTAGAGGCCTATGACCGGATGGCGAAAATTGGACCTTGCGTTTCTATCTTTGGATCAGCGCGAACCAAACCAGACAATCCGTATTATCAACTGTCAGAACAACTTGCGGAACGTCTTGCATCCAGGGGCTTTGGAATTATCTCCGGTGGGGGTCCCGGAATTATGGAAGCTGCTAATAAAGGTGCACAACAGGGAAATGGTCCTTCCGTTGGTCTAAACATTGATTTACCTTTTGAACAGAATCACAATCCATATATTGATCAAGAACACAACTTAGAATTTAATTATTTCTTTGTGCGCAAGGTGGTTTTTGTTAAATACTCCCAAGCATTTGTAATTATGCCGGGAGGCTTTGGCACCTTAGATGAGTTTTTTGAAGCAATGACACTCATTCAAACGAAGAAAATCAGGCGACGACCAATTGTATTATTCGGTTCTGAATATTGGAATGGAATGTTACAATGGATTGAAAGTACCATGTTAACTAAAGAACAAAACATATCTGCAGGCGATTTAGAATTGTTTAAAGTAGTTGACGATGTGGAGTCCGCGGTATCTTATATTGAAAGCTTCTTTGAAGACCATCCGTTAAGTCCTAATTTTTAATCTGTATATTTGTTTAGATGAATTCGCTTTTTGCTCAGATAAAGGCTTTTGTATTGTCCAAGTACTTTTTAAAGCAACTTGGTTTAGTTATCTTATTCTACCTTTCGGTTGTCTTTATTATGATGGTATTTTTGCGGTTTTCTACCAACCATGGCGAGCGCATTGAAGTACCTAACTTGGTAGGTAAAAACGCGGAGGAAGCAAAGGTGATTTTAGAGGATTTAGGCTTAGAATATCAAATCTTAGACTCTATTTACGACCCATCAAAACCCGCAGGAACCATTGTTTCGCAAAATCCAAAATCAACTGCTTTTTCCTTGCTTTTTGTGAAATCAGGTCGTACCATTGCACTACGCGTGACCAAGAAAACGGACATGGTAGAAATGCCAAGCCTAATCCACAGGCAACTAAAATTTGCTGAAAACACGCTACAAAGCAGGGGCTTAAAATGGATTATTCGATACAAGCCCACGAACGATGCGAATGGCTCCGTCTTAGAACAACTATACAAAGGAAATCGAATCAAAGAAGGTGCTCGTATTCCGGTTGGAGCAACCATTATTTTAATTGTTGGTGAAAACGATGAAGGTGAACCCATCAGCATTCCTGACTTCTTTGGCTTAACTTATGGCGATGCTAAATACATTATTGATACCCTTGGTGTTTCAGTAAATTATATTTGTAATGATTGCATTACCAGAGAGGACACCCTTGCATCGCGGGTAATTATTCAGAGTCCTGAATACATTGAAGGAGAAACCGTTCCGAAATCTACCCCATTTACTATTCACCTTCGCAAAGATTTCAACGGTTACATTGAAAACGAAGAACAATAATGCGCAGTAACTTTTTAATCTTAGCACTCTTGTGCCTTGTCCATAGTTTTGGTCAAGAACTGGAACACCAAACTGGAAAAAACATTGGTGTTGAACCAATTTATGGAATAAAAAAACCGAATTCCACAGAAAAATCATTAAGCATTGACAGTACCTTTATTTTTGCTTCGGATACCTTGTCCCTTCCCCTATTCGATGATTTTTCCACAAGCAAGTTTCAGCTGTTTCAAGGGGTATATAATGCTCCCGGCAATACGGAACAAACTTACTATCGCTTGGTGAACCCAGCAACAAACCTTCCGTTGGCTAATGGATTAAGCTATACAAACCAGGCAACCTTTCGAAGAACCTATGATATTGCAACAGAAACCACAACCGATGTGACCTTCCCGGCATTGAATGTTACTGAAAATAATTTAACGACCTATCCCCCTGTAGGCACTCCAATTTCTCTATATCCTCCATATTATATTTATGACACGGTTGGGGTGCAAGACCAAAGTGACACGATTTGGATAAGTAATCCCGCATATACCCAAGATTCAGCTACGGTGTTTTTTCAAACCATCGAGGATTCTACCAAGATTTGGATAGATCGAATGGCATACCACAACATGCGCTATGGGTTCAATCCTCGTTCCCTGGGTGTAGCAACCTTTGACGGTTTAGATGAGGATGGATATCCCTATCAGTTTGGAAGTGCCGTAACGAATTACGGAGACCGTTTAACCTCTAAATGCATCAATCTCTCGAACTATAATGCAGGAGACTCCTTATATTTTAGTTTTTTATATCAACCCGAAGGTCTGGGGGATGTACCCGAAGCTGGTGATTCCTTAATTCTTGAGTTTTATGCAGAAGACCTTGACCAATGGAAGCACATCTGGAGCGTATCCGGAACAAGTGTACATCCATTTAAACCGGTTCATATTCCCGTAGTTGAAGATGAGTTTTTTCGGGACGGATTTAAGATTCGATTTAAAAACTATGGTGCCTTAAGCGGTTCATTAGATCATTTCCATATTGATTATGTGCATTTGCGTGCATTATCAGATTACACCGATACCTTGTTTAAAGATTTTGCCTTGTGTTATCCACTTAATACCTTATTGCAAGACTACACGAGCGTTCCCTGGGACCATTACAAAAATACCTCAGCAGGTATGATGACTAATGGCTTAGAAGTAAAAGTATTTAACGGAAGTAATTCCGCAGAGAACTATCAAAATGGTCAAGTTGTCGTCGAACACAACGGTTCACAAGTTGGGAATTTTACATTACCCGGATTTTTGTTAGCCGAAGGGAATATAAATTATAATCCCAATACCCTTTTCACCTCTTACCATGATTTATCTGCAGGGTATGAATACGATAGAGCCTTACCCGGAAATCAACAGGTATTCACGGTGAATGCGTCTGTTTCTGCGCAATTTCCCAACTTAATCAGTAACGACACCTGCGAATTTCTTCAAGGGTTTTATAATTATTACAGTTACGATGACGGGTCAGCAGAGGCCGCGTTTGGTCCAACTGGAGTTCAATCCATGCTAGCTGTTCACTTCAATGCGTATGAGGCCGATTCTTTACTGGGTGTTTATATGCATTTTGTGCCGTCGGTAACGGATGTTTCTACCAAGTTGTTCTACCTGACTGTTTGGGAAGATTTGAATGGTGAACCTGGAGCCGTGTTGTTTGAAGACGATGCATTTTCACCAAGACAACCCACCTATGCCAATGGATTAAATAACTTCAATGCATATTACTTTCCAAATGGTCAGAAAATCCCTGTTGGCATCTCCTTTTTTATTGGATGGAGACAAGTGGATGCTGTTCGATATAATCTTGGTTTAGACCGAAACATTGATCACTCGCAAGAAATTTTCTACAGTGTTGATTTTGGTGCCACGTGGGAAAACCCTCCGTTCCCAGGTTCTGCCATGCTACGTCCAATCGTTTCCACAGCACTTGATGGAGAACTTGGTGTGGAGCAGATACAAACGCTTAAATATGCCGTATATCCGAATCCAACCCAATCAGTGATTCATATTGTTAGTCCATACAGCGATGAAAAGGGGTTTGAATTATACGATATACAAGGTCGTTTCATCAATAAAAATCAAGACAACATGATGGATTTAAGCGGCCTAAATTCTGGGTATTACTTTATCCGATCTATACAACACCCTGATCAAGTAATGAAAATTCTACGGTGTGAATGAGGATCTTGAATTACAGGATTCCGAGCAGGATGAGGAGGAATTATATGAACACCATCGCTTTCAGGTAGACCCCGGACAAAGCATTGTTAGAATTGATAAGTTCCTTATTGACCGGATGCCAAAAACATCTCGGAATCGTATTCAGGTTGCCGCTAGAAATGGGAATGTCCTCGTAAATAAAAAGGCGGTAAAACCGAATTATCGCATAAAACCAATGGATGATATTTCCATTGTGATGCCCTACCCTGTTCGCGAAATCGAATTGATTCCACAGGACATACCTTTGGATATCGTATATGAAGATAATGACTTGCTGGTGGTTAATAAACCCGTTGGTTTGGTAGTTCATCCTGGATATGGAAATTACTCTGGCACTTTAGTAAATGCGTTGGTTTATCATTTTAATCACTTACCATCCCTTCCAAATAATTATTATGGACGTCCAGGATTAGTACATCGCATCGATAAAAATACTGCGGGTTTATTAGTCGTTGCAAAAACAGAACATGCCTTAACTCACCTCGCTAAACAATTTTACGAAAAGACAACCAAACGTATTTATTGGGCCTTGGTATGGGGTGATGTGACAGCGCCAGGTACTGTAAACAAACATGTAGGACGTTCCCCGAAAAACAGAAAAGTAATGACCACTTTTGACGGAGAAGATCAAGGAAAACATGCGGTAACGCATTACAAACCGCTTACTCGTTTTGGATGGGTAACCTTAGTTGAATGTCAACTTGAAACGGGAAGGACACATCAAATTCGGGTGCATATGCAATCCATTGGGCATCCCTTGTTTAATGATTTCGAATACGGTGGAGATAAAATACGCACCGGACCGAATACGGGAGCTTTTAAATCCTTCGTAGAAAAGGGCTTTGGAATGTTACCTGGACAAGCATTACAGGCTAAAACCTTAGGGTTTATTCACCCTGAAACCGGAGAAATCTTACATTTTGAAAAAGAGGTAAACCAAGGACTGGAACAGTTGCTTCTTCATTGGAAAGAATGTCCTTTTGGATATTAATATTATTTTCCTAATTTTGTTAGCAAACTGCAAGTTACAAACCAAAGACTAACTATGAAAAACGCACTTATTTTTACGCTTTCGATGTTTATGTTGGCCCCTGTATTTGGTCAAACTAATCAACCAAAATACATTACTGAAGCGTTAAAGGCATATGACTCAGGGAAATATTTTGAAGCTATGCCGAAGTTAGAGGCTGCCTACAATAAAATGACAAACAAAGGGAAGTCAATCTCTGAAAAAGGTGGAATGGCTTACAAGTTAGCAGATTGCTACCGTCGCATGGAACAATTCGATAAAGCAGCTCAGTGGTATGGGTCGAGTATCGAGTTAAAATACTATGAAATCGATCCGAAAGTATACTATTTTCATGGGGAAATGCTTCGAATGAATGGTGATTTGAAAAAAGCAAGCGAAAGCTATACCAGCTATAAAAATAAGCGAGGTAAGGATACATCAATCGACATTGATTTACTTATCGAATCGTGTAAAGAGTCAGCCCTTGTGCATGATGAAGAGTCCAAATATGTGGTAAAAGCAGAGGACAAATTAAATCGAAAAGAATTTGATATGGCTCCGTTCCTTTCGGATAAAAAAGAGTCTCAAGTATTTTTTGGAACACAACGTGAAGAGGTGGTGAATCCAGCTCGTGATCCAATTACAGGGGAGAAATTCATGGATATTTGGATGGCAGAATTCAATGAAAAAGGGGATTTTGTTAGTGCTAAAAGTATTGACAACACGAACCAAATAAATACAAAAGACAACGAAGGAACAGCTATTATGGATAGAAAAGGCAAAACCTTATATTTTACACGTTGTCCTTCCATGCCGAAGCAAAATCTGGGTTGTGAAATCTGGATGGCTGATAAAAACGGTGAAGAGTGGGAGAATGTTCGTGAAATCAACCTTGAGGCTGCGTTAAATGCACAGATATCCAAATCAAAAGATTCTACATTCAGTAAATCATCAGAAATCTCAATTGGTCACCCATGCTTAACGGCGGATGGACAAATGCTAATTTTTGCTTCGAACATGCCAGGTGGATTGGGCGGTAAAGACCTTTGGTATATCACTTACGATAAGAAAGCCAAGGGTTGGGATACAACTAAGGTATACAACATGGGCGCAGGAATTAACACTGCAGGCAATGAATTATTTCCTTCGTTATCGCCAAACGATAGCTTGTTGTTTTTCGCAAGTGACGGGCACCCAGGTGTTGGTGGTTTAGACATCTTTAAAGCTGCGATTAAAACAGCAACAACGGAACCGTTAAAAAAATGGGGTGCTGCTCAAAACATGTTGAAGCCAATAAACTCATCTGCTAATGATTACGCGCTAACCATTAGAAAAGATCTAAAAAGCGGATTTTTCACTTCAGAGCGTTCAACGGCTAAAAACAGAACTTATACTCCTGATATTTATTCATTCACCACCCCACCAGTAACGTATGATTTAACGGTGATTGTTTATGAATTAGGAAACAAATCAAAGAAATTGCCTGATGCTCGTGTTACAGTGAATGAAGTATCGGGACAAAACTGGGATGGTCTTACTAATAAAAAAGGAAAGACCGACAAATGGGCAGACCGAAAAGGAGACAAAGCAAATCCGAGATATATCAACGGAGGATTTGATTATCAAATTAAAGCATCCAAAGAGCGATATTTCCCAATGTCCCGAGCTACGGTAATTTCTACCAAGGGTGAAGGTGGACAAGGCGTGTTAGAAAATTCTCAAAGTTTTGTGGTTGAGATCCCTTTAATTCCAATTGAACTTAGAACGCCGGAGATTCGTTATCACTTAGATAAATGGACTTTTGTGAACGACAACACCATAAAATCAAACGACTCTTTACAATTCCTTGTGGATTTATTGAAAGATAATCCAGACATCGTCATTGAATTATATTCACACACAGATAGTCGTGACACCGAAATCCACAACCAAGCGCTTTCTGAAAACCGTGCGAAAGCGGTGTTTAATTACTTAGTTGGAATTGACCCAAAGAATGCGTGTAGAATCAAACCTTTTGGTAAAGGTGAAAGCGAACCAGGAAAATATATCGATGACAAGGGCGTAGAGCAAACCTTGACGGATGATTACATTAACCAATTTAAAGCAGATAAGGTGAAATTTGAAGCCTTACATCAGTTGAATCGTAGAACTACGGTTAAAATTGTAATGGAGCCAGGAACACAAAATCCTGTGATTTTCGATTACAATGCACCTTGTACTCCTGATCCAAATTATTTCAAATACACAGATCCATTACCGAGATAATTACTTGTATTGATACTTAAAAGCCGGCATTTTCCGGCTTTTTTTGTATCTTTAAGTGTGCGGGAAGATGGATTGCAATGGGCATGGAGTAAGGGATTAATATCAGGGGTCGATGAATACTCAAAGCATCCAATTCTCGTCATCCATACAGGGACTTGGAATCGCTTTGCGCCAGGACCCGATTTTCGTGATGCTTGCATTCGCATGGGTGAGATAACGTGGTATGGAGATGTTGAAATCCATGTTAAATCCTCTGATTGGTTCAAGCATAAACATCAAACGGATCCGAAATACCGTAACGTTATTCTGCATGTGGTCGCAGAAAATGATCAACCTCTTGCATTTAATGAGGAACGTATCCCAACCCTCGTTGTGGAAGCACAGGTGATTTCAAATCTTACCTATTGGAATAAAAAAGATGAATACCTACTACCTTGTAGGTTTGGTCAACATACCTTCTCAACAGATTTCATGTATAGCTTTTGGCGAAAACGGATGAATCGCAAACACCATGAATATTCCAATGAAAAAGAAATTGCTGCATACATCCTGAAGCAAAATTCCTCCTTGTATGTGCACAAAAGAAATGCACGCCAAAGGCAGGTAATCACCTTTGAAGCTGCATTAACACGACTCAGAAATACCACGACCTTTCAAAGACAGAACCCTTTGTTATCAGAACTTACTACACTAAAAGATGAATTTATGGCGCAGCTTACAGCATTTGAATCACAATCAATCCTAATCAATGGGGTTATTCCATACCTTTGGAATCCACAAAATGAGGCTGAACTATACGCCTTTGCCGAAACAATTCCGCCCGAAAGGAACAGAATAATTAGTCAATTCAAACACATCCTACCAACAGCTAAAAATGCATACGAAACTCAAGCGCTTCTCGAAATAAATCGCCAACTTTGTAGTACGAATAAATGTTTAACATGTGAAGTTGGAAAGAAGATATTAAGCTCATGAAACGTCAATTACAAAAATTAATCTTCTTTTTTGAATTACACTCCTACGGTGTATGTTTGTGGTGGGCACGAAAACTGGGTATTAATCCATATAAGGTCCGCTTAGGATTTATTTATTTCTCATTTATTGGTCTGGGTTCACCGATCTTGTTATATCTTATAATGGCATGGATTTTAGAACACCAACACTATTTCAAATTGCAAGCTAAACCTAAAAAAACCATTTGGGAGCTATGAAACTACTGATCACAGGTTCCAATGGCTTGCTCGGTCAGAAATTAGTAGCCGACTGCATCGCTCAACGCATCGATTTTCTTGCCGTTTCATCCGGTGAAAACCGAAACCCTGAGTGTCCAAACACCCACTACACGTCAATTGATATTACTAATTTCAGTGAAGTAAAACGTTTTTTGGACCTAAGTTCATGCTCGCACATTATGCATACCGCAGCCATGACCAATGTCGATGCCTGTGAGTTGAATCCAGACGAATGCTACAAGGTAAATCACCTTGCTAGCCAACATTTATTTGAAATTGCAAAAGAGAAAAAACTTCATTTCACCCTGCTTTCTACGGATTTTATTTTCGACGGTAAAACAGGGAATTACGCTGAAACGGACCTTCCAAATCCACTCAGTGTTTATGGGAATTCAAAATGGCTGGCTGAACAAGTGCTAATAAACTCAGATTATACCCATTGGGCGATCGCAAGAACGATAATTGTGTACGGTGTCGGCTACAGCCTAAACAAATCCAATATTTTTTCTTGGTTAATGAACGAATTGACTCAGGGAAAAGAAGTTTCCTTAATTACTGATCACTTCAGAGCACCTACATGGGCAGAGGATTTAGCTGCCGGTTGCATGGCAATAGCTAAAAATGACCATACAGGAATTTATCATCTATGTGGTCCTGAAACGCTTTCCATCTTTGAGATTGGTATTCGTGTTGCGAGGTTTTTGGGCGTATCTGAAACATTAGTCAACGCCATCGACTCTAACACACTAAATCAACCCGCACCGAGGCCACCTCACACGGGATTCAACCTAAACAAAGCCAAAACAGAACTTGGCTATGAACCACATACCATAGAACAAACCCTTGAGTTCTTGCAGAATAAATTGATAATCGGTTAATATTCGGGTTAAAATAATATATTTGTTAACCTAAAAAACGATACGATGTCTATTTGGAGAAAAAAGGATTTAGCCGCAATGCTTGCTGATGCGGAAGGAGGAGAAAAATCATTAAAGCGGTCACTTGGTGCATTCCAATTGGTTGCGCTTGGTGTTGGTGCGATTATTGGCGCCGGATTATTTGTAAGAACGGCTGCTGCTGCTGCAGAAGCTTCTGGAAACGGTGTTACTTTATCCTTTGTTGTCGCAGCAATTGGATGTGCATTTGCCGGGTTATGTTATGCAGAGTTTGCTGCTATGATACCGATTTCAGGTAGTGCCTATGCCTATTCATTTGTTACCATGGGTGAATTAGTCGCCTGGATCATTGGTTGGGCCTTAGTTATGGAGTATGCCCTTGGAGCAGCTACCGTATCGATTGCATGGAGCGAATATCTCAACAATCTCTTTGGCGGTGCCATACCCTATGAATGGTGCCATTCTCCCTTTGAAAGCATTAAATACCTTACAGGTGATGCCATGCACAAGGCAACTGTGATGTTTCCTGAATTCACTAAATCGATTCACCACGGGAAATTAGTATTATCCACAGCGCAATTAAACAAGATGCCTGATCTGGCAAACGCGGTACAAAGTGCTTCCGGGATTATTAATGCACCGGCATTGATTATTCTCTTTATGTTGACGGCACTTTTAATTCGTGGAACCAAAGAATCTGCGTTTGTTAACGCGATTATTGTATTTCTCAAAGTGGCTATCGTATTGGTATTTATCGTTATTGGATGGCAATTTATCAACCCTGAGCATTATTCTCCGTACTTAATCCCTGAAGGAATTAAAGGACACGAAGGATTTTTTGATTGGGGATGGGGTGGCGTTCTTGGTGGTGCTGGAATTGTTTTCTTTGCCTTTATTGGATTTGATGCCGTATCTACAGCAGCTCAAGAGGCTAAGAATCCAAAACGCGATATGCCGATAGGAATCCTAGGATCCTTGGTTGTATGTACTTTGTTGTATATCCTCTTCGGGCATGTATTAACCGGTGTTGCTCCTTGGTCTGATTTTGGCGATCCAGCACTAGGAAAAGAAGCATCCGTTACGTATACGATTAGTACGTATATGAAAGGATATGAGTGGTTAGCAACCGGTGTTAATGTGGCGATATTAGCCGGATTTTCAAGTGTAATATTAGTGATGCTTATGGGGCAAAGCCGCGTGTTTTACTCCATGAGTAACGACGGATTATTGCCGAAAGCTTTTGGTGAATTGCATCCAAAGTTCCAAACGCCATTTAAGGCCAATTGGATCTTGTTTGTATTTGTTGGATTATTCGCAGCGTTCGTACCCGGAAGTGTAGCGGGAGACCTTACATCCTTCGGTACCCTGTTCGCGTTTATTTTAGTGAGCGCAGGAGTTTGGATTATGCGTGTAAAAAACCCAGAATTTGTTCGTCCATTTAAAACACCCTTGGTTCCTTTGGTTCCAATTTTGGGAATCCTTGTATGTACGGCAATGATTGTTTCTTTGGATATTCAAACCCTTAAAGTTGCCGGCGCATGGATGGCTCTGGGGTTAATTATCTATTTTGCATACAGCAGAAAGAACTCTCATTTGCATAAATAGGAACCCTTTAATTTACCGCTATCTATGGGCAATGTCCCGCAGAAATCTTTAGGTCTCCTTGACGCTACCCTGCTTGTTGCCGGGTCTATGATAGGATCAGGGATATTCATAGTATCCTCGATTATGATGAATGACATCGGCTCTCCCGCATGGATGCTTGTCTTGTGGGTATTAACTGGTATCATAACAATTTTAGCAGCACTAAGCTATGGTGAATTGGCGGGGATGATGCCAAATGCTGGTGGACAATACGTCTACATTCAGCGGGCTTTTGGAAGGTTGCCTTCGTTTCTATATGGATGGACTGTATTTACAGTTATTCAAACCGGTGTAATTGCCGCAGTGGCCGTTGCTTTTGCAAAATATACCGCTGTATTTTTCCCTTCTTTAAATGATGTGATATTAGATATCTCAATCCTTAAACTCACCTATGGGCATGTGGTTGCCATTGGGTCCGTGGTGATACTCACCTATTCAAACGCTCAAGGATTAAAGAATGGTAAAATCATTCAATTTGTTTTTACATCCGCGAAGTTGTTTGCCCTATTTGCCCTTATCATTTTAGGGATTTACTTGGGTTTTAAAACAAATGTGTTTGCCTTAAATATGACGGATGCATGGAAGGCGTTTAAGACAACAAGCAATGAGGCTGGCGTAATAAGCACGACACCTCTAATGGGTTGGGCATTGGTGGGAGCACTCGGAGCAACAATCATAAATTCGCTGTTCTCCGCTGATGCTTGGAACAATGTAACGTTTATTGCAGGGGAAATAAGAGATCCTAAAAAAAATATACCCCGAAGTTTGTTCTTAGGCACACTGATCGTAACCGTAATTTATGTGTTAGCGAATGTAGCCTACCTCATGTTATTGCCCAATCAAGATATTATGAATGCCCCAAGTAACCGGGTAGGTGCAGCGGCGGCTCATGTGATTTTTGGTGAACCTGGTGTATTAATAATGGCCGGCTTAATTATGATTTCAACCTTCGGGTGCAACAACGGACTAATCCTTGCGGGTTCCCGTTTATATCATGCGATGGCCAAAGATGGCTTGTTTTTCAAAAAAGCAAATGAACTGAACACACATGGGATTCCAAGCGCCGCCTTATGGATTCAATGCCTTTGGGCATCTGTTTTGTGTTTATCAGGGAAATACGAAGACCTACTCACCTACAGTACCTTTGCCAGTTTATTGTTTTACATTTTGACGATCGCTGGTATTTTTCGTTTACGTAAAACAGAGCCTGATACACCTCGTCCATACCGAGCATTTGGCTACCCACTCCTCCCCTTACTCTATATTGCAATTACCAGCAGTATTTGTTTAATTCTTTTAATTTATAGCCCTGTAAACACCTTAATTGGACTCTTCATTGTGGCTATAGGTATTCCTGTTTACTTTCTTACCGCTAAAAAACAATAGGACGCTTAAAAAATACGTTTGGGTAGGCTATGAGTCAACAACCTAAACTAACGCAGCGAACTAAATCAGGTCTAATCGTTTGGAGCATCCTAGCCCTAGGAATTGTACTTACCCCCCGAATTATTAGAACTTACTTTCCAGGTGATCCTATTAAAATCGAGATAAAAACACTGAAAAAGATCAAGCGATTCAGAAAGGCTGAACGAAAGAAAGAATGGAATTACAAACGGAATAGATATCACATACCGCCGTCGAAATTCAACCCAAATGAATATACCTTAAGCCAATGGATGGCACTCGGGTTAACCGAAAAACAAGCCAATGTGGTGCTCAAATTCTGTAAATATCCCCTTAAATCAAATGAGGATTTAAAACGAATTTTTGTGATCCCTGAAGCCCTGTATCAACGAATTAAAGATTCCACCATATATCCCAGCAAAGCACCCAACCGTATCCCCACAAACGCATCAACTCTTCAAGCAGAAAAACAACCAAAGAAAATCAGTATTGGTGCGATAGATAGCTCCAAATTAGTTTCAATCAGAGGAATTGGTCCATTTTATGCCAAAATGATCATGCGTTACGAGCGGGCCTTAGGAGGATTCCATAAAAAAGAGCAACTACTCGAAGTATTTAAAATGAATACAGAGACCTATGAAATACTTTGTAATAAACTTGATTTTTCTGAAACATTAATTCGGAAAATCTCCATAAACAAGGCCAATGCTGAAGAACTCGATCGCCATCCATACTTGAATCGTTGGCAGGCAAACTCGATTGTAAAAATGAGAATTCAATTGGGGGGATTCCAATCCCTGAACGAACTTCGGAAATCACATTTAATTAACGCAGAAGATTTTGAGAAGTTAGAACCATACGTATCTTTGTAACATGGAACTATCAAATAAAATCAACCTTGCCATTCGAGATGTACATGATTTCCCAAAAGAGGGAATTATCTTCAAAGACATCACGCCAATCATGATGGATGCAGGGCTGAGCAATGAAATTCTTGAGGCATTAGCAGAACAATTCAGGTCAGAAAATCTTCAAGGCATTGCCGGAATTGAAAGCAGGGGATTTTTATTTGGATTCCCTTTAGCTATGGCGCTAGGCATTCCGTTTATAATGATTCGAAAAAAAGGTAAGTTGCCATATGAGAAAATCTCACATGCTTACGATTTGGAATATGGGTCAGCAGTAATTGAAATGCATTCTGATGCTTTTTCACCCGGGGACCGAATTTTAATCCATGATGACCTTTTAGCCACAGGAGGCTCAGCAGCCGCTGCCGCAGAACTAATTCAAAAATGCCAAGGGGTTGTTGCAGGATTCAATTTTATGGTTGAATTGCAATTTTTAGAAGGGCGTCAAAAACTAAAAACCTATTCTGAGAACATATCAAATCTCGTCCAGTATTAACATCAACAAATCAATCAACATGAACTTTGAGAAAAATGAAAACCAGCAAATGATTGCACAAATGGTGCGCGACTTTGCAGAAAAAGAAATCAGACCCCATATGATGGATTGGGATCGCGACGAGTTTTTTCCCGTGGAAACCATGAAACGAATGGGAGAATTGGGATTACTCGGCATATTCGTTCCTGAAACATATGGCGGATCTGGCTTTACTTATTTTGAATATGCTACAGCACTTATGGAGCTTGGAAGAGTTTGCGGAGGAATCGGCCTCAGTGTGGCAGCTCATAACTCATTGTGTACCGGACATATTTATTATCACGGGAACGAAGAACAAAAAAGACGTTTTCTACCCAAGTTGGCCAGTGGAGAGTTTATTGGCGCATGGGGCTTAACGGAACCTAATACCGGGTCTGATGCCATGCGAATGAAAACAACGGCGGTAAAAGACGGGAATGATTGGGTGATTAACGGGGCAAAGAATTGGATTACACACGGCCTTTCTGGAGATGTAGCCGTAGTGCTTGTTAGAACCGGTGAACTATTAGATAGCAATGGAATTACAGCCTTTATTATCGAAAAAGGCATGCCCGGATTTTCGGCAGTTAAAATCAAAGATAAATTTGGTGTACGTGCAAGTGAAACCGCTGAATTAATTTTCGATAATGTCCGTGTACCGCAAGAAAACGTACTTGGTGAAGTTGGTCAAGGCTTTAAACAAGCCATGCAAGTGTTAGACGGCGGAAGAATATCCATTGCTGCGCTCGGATGTGGAATCGCCAGAGGAGCTTTCGAGGCTTCGGTTAAGTATGCCAAAGAACGGGAACAGTTTGGACAACCTATTGCAGGATTCCAAGCCATTGCATTTAAACTCGCTGATATGGCCACAGAAATTGAAGCTTCCGAACTATTAACCTTTCAAGCGGCATACAGAAAAAACAATAAGTTAAGCGTCACAAAAGAAGGAGCTTTTGCTAAATACTTCTCATCTGAAGTAGCTGTAAAATGTGGCAATGAAGCCGTTCAAATCATGGGAGGCTATGGTTATACTCGAGAGTATCCAGCAGAGAAATTTTTAAGAGATTCTAAACTTCTAACGATTGGTGAGGGAACCTCAGAAATTCAAAAATTAGTTATCTCAAGAGATTTAATAAAATAAATTTGGATTATTAACGGTTTACCGTATCTTTGCAATCCTAAAAGTTAGAACATATGCTTATTATTCCGATTAAAGAAGGTGAAAACATCGAACGTGCACTAAAGAAGTACAAGAAAAAGTTTGAAAAAACAAACGTAATGAAACAACTTCGAGCGCGTAAAGAATTCGAAAAACCATCTATTTCTCGTCGTCAAGAAGTAATTCGTGCCGCATATAAGCAACGTATGCAATCACAGCAATTGTAACATTACAACTCATATTTCGTTAAGGGGCTTAGGCCCCTTTTTTATGCTCCAAAAATTCTACGAATACTTGCGCTTTGAAAAGCGTTTTTCTGAACACACCCTCGTCGCGTATACGACGGACTTGGAGCAATTCATCGTATTTTCCGAGGTAACTACCCTGCAAGACATCACTCAATTGAAATCAGTATTCATACGCGGTTGGATTGTTCAACTCATGGAAGAAGGCTACTCAAATAAAAGTGTAAATCGCAAATTGGCGTCACTGCGCACCTTGTTCAAATGGCTAAGGAAAGAAGGTATAAGTGTTGAAAATCCGATGTCGAGAATTCGAGGACCAAAAGTTGAAAAACGACTTCCCTCTTTTGCCAGAGAACAAGAACTGGGATCAGACCGAACGAAGCACCTGTTTCATGACGACTTTAATGGCTTACGCGATGAATTAATGCTGGAATTATTCTACCAAACAGGCATTCGTTTAAGCGAACTTATTGGCTTAACCCTACAAGATATTCAATCCAATAGCATCAAGGTATTGGGAAAACGAAATAAAGAGCGCATCATTCCAATTAGTTCCTCCTTGCACCATATACTTAACCGCTATATCGCAGCACGAACAACATACGCCAAATGTAATCGCTTGTTGATTCTAGAAAACGGTAAGCCACTTTATCCAGCGTTCGTATATCGAAAAATTCATCAAATGCTTGGTACGCTTACTACCTTAGATAAACGAAGTCCGCACGTGTTACGACACACCTTTGCTACACACATGCTAAATAACGGCGCTGGCCTTGAAACATTAAAGGCCTTACTTGGACATGCTTCGCTCGCTGCAACGCAAGTATACACCCACAACTCCTTTGCGCAATTAAATCAAATCTATCGGCATGCGCATCCTCGGATGAATAAACACTAGGGGTTTAATTTAGGATTCTTCAAATGCCGCTCGGCATCGCGTTGCGTTTTCTTATCGAGATTTTTTATCATGGCATGCGTAAGATCGATTCCTGTTTGATTTGCAATGCAAATTAAAACAAACATTACATCCGCTAATTCATCTCCTAAATCCTTGTTTTTGTCTGATTCTTTTTCACTTTGTTCGCCATATCTTCGAGCCATAATTCGCGCAACCTCACCTACTTCTTCTGTAAGCATTGCCATGTTCGTTAAGGGATCAAAATAGCGAACACCGTTCTCTTTTATCCATTGATCAACTAAGGCTTGTACTTCATCTATTTTCATATGCTTTCATGTATTGTTGCACATATTTTCCAATAATATCAAACTCTAAATTAACGCGGTCACCTATAGCAAGTTGATGAAAGGTTGTATGCTCATACGTATATGGAATAATGCAAACACTGAATTGATTCGGTCGGGCATCGACCACCGTAAGGCTTACACCGTTCACCGTAATGGAACCTTTTTCTACAGTCAATTGATCCCCTTCATAGGTAAAGGTAAATTTCCAACTCCCTTCTTGGTCTTCAATGGCATTGCAAATCCCAACCGTATCAACATGACCTTGAACAATATGCCCATCAAGCCTGCCGTTGTGCTGCATACTTCGCTCCAAATTGACTAAATCTCCAAGTTTCCAGTCGGCCAGATTTGTCTTCACAATCGTCTCATGAATAGCAGTAACCTGATATTCAGCGGCAGATGGATTCACATGCACCACGGTCAAACAACAGCCATTATGAGAAACACTTTGATCCACATTAAACGATGGCGCTAAGGCTGTAGTTAAGGTAAGTGTTATGTTGTTTTGGTGCTTTTCAATCTGAACCACACGTGCCATTTCCTCAACAATCCCAGTAAACATGATTTAATTGTTTTGATTTATAAATTTATACCCAACCCCGCGAATCGAATGGAAATATTTTGGGTGTTTTTGATCTCCTTCAAACATCTTTCGAAAAGCTAAGACAAAGTTATCAATTGTTCGGGTTGTAGGGTATACATCCTCTCCCCAAACTTTATCTAAAATCTCATCTCGAGATAATACCCGATTTTCATTTTCCACAAAAAGTTTAAGTAAGGTCATTTCTTTCTTTGACAAGGTGTGGATTTCTTGAGTAGTTGTATTCGATACCTCCATGGACTCAAAATCAAGTTCAAATAATCCAAGTTTATACGAATGCGTTTGTCTTGGAATCAATACTTGAATTCTAAGCATTAATTCTTCTAGGTTAAATGGCTTTGCCAGATAATCATTGGCGCCAGCTTTCAAACCCTCTATGCGGTCAGAGGTGTTTCCTTTTGCAGATAAAAACAAGATGGGCACGTTGCTAAGGGCCCGAATTGCTTTACATAATTCTATTCCGGAATGCCCTGGGAGCATGTTGTCAAGCATCACTAAATCACAAGAAATCACGTGCTGTAAGTCTGCCATTACATGGTCGCCGTGTGTGTATTTTAGGGTGCTATATCCTTCTTTAACTAGGTTAAATAAAATAAACTCCATTAAGATTGGGTCGTCCTCAACGACGCAAATTCTCACCATTTTTTGAACGTTATAAATTGTATATTTGTGAGTGAAATTAAACAAAATCCTTTCTCTATGAAAAAACTTTTACTCGTATTCATTAGCGCTTTTGCACTAAGTATATCAATTCAAGCACAGGTTCATGTGTTTTCAAAACAAATGTTTGGTAAGGAAGTGCCAACAGCACAAGTTGCTGCGCCTAATTTGGTGCAATTACAACAAGAAGATATTTTACGTGATAAACAAGGACTTCTTTATCGAATTGGTGTGGCTCGAACGGTTAATCTTTCGCCACAAAATGCAGGTATTTGGACTACCCTTGCAAATGGAGACCGTCAATGGAAATTGCGCATTAGCTCGGAAGGTGCTGAAGCATTAAGCTTCTTATTTCAAACCTTTAAACTATACGGTAATTCTACCTTAGAAATTAAAAATAATCAAGGGGCTTTACTACACCAAGTTTTAACGTCTAAGGATGTTGAGGAACATTTTATGTACAATGCAGCATTATGTTCTGGAGATGAAATGGTACTTATTTTGACCGAACCAGCGCATGCGACACCATCCGAATTGTTCGTTGACCGCATGATTTACAACTATCGCTCGACAGGAACCGGTACTGAAGAAAAAATAAATGAATCTGAGGCGTGTGAAGTAAACGTAAACTGCACTCCGGTTGGTGATAACTGGCAAGATGAAAAACGCGGTGTTGCTCGAATCTATGTGGTTGAAGGTAACCAAGCCGGGTGGTGTACAGGTTCGTTGGTAAACAATTTAGCGAATGACTGTAAACCGTTGTTTTTAACTGCATTACATTGCGGGGTGAATTGTTCTGCAGGAGATTTTAATCAATGGAAATTTTACTTTCGCTACGAATCACCAAACTGCACCAATCCAAATACTGCAGGAACCTTAGATGACTATTTCATCAATGGATGTGTGAAGCTTTCAGATTCTGGTGATGGAGGAGGAGCGACAGGTTCTGACTTTTTGTTGGTGCAATTAGGTACCGCAGCAAATCAAGCAACTACGATTACTACGCTTAAATCAGCCAACTTTAATGCCTATTGGAACGGTTGGGATGCTAACAATACAGCAACTACAGGCGGAACAGGAATTCATCACCCCGCAGGTGACATTAAAAAGATTTCTACGTTCAGTGGAAATACCGTTTCAAGCACGTGGGGAAGCACGCCAAATACTCACTGGAGATTGGTTTGGACAGCAAATACAAACGGCCACGGAGTAACGGAAGGTGGTTCCTCGGGTTCGCCTATTTTTAATAATTCCTCAGGAAGAATTGTTGGTACACTTACGGGTGGGGGCTCATTTTGTAGTGCTACAAACCAACCGGACTATTACGGTAAAATGTCCTACCACTGGATTTCCAACGGGTCAACGAATAACCGCCGTTTAAAGCCGTTCTTGGATCCAGCTAATACGGGTGCATTAACACAAAATGGTTCAGCGAATCCTTGCTCATCTCCTTCAGTTCCGGTAGCTAATTTTATTGGAACACCTACCACCGTTAACGCAGGAAGTAACGTATCATTCACCGATCAATCAACTGGGGTACCTACTTCATGGGCTTGGACTATTTCAGGAAGTGGTTGGGCATACACAAGCGGTACAAGTGCAAGCTCACAGAATCCTGTTGTTACCTTTAATACCGTTGGTTTATATACAGTAACCCTCGTTGCAACAAATGCCATGGGAAGTGATTCAGAAATAAAAACTAACTATATCAATGTTGTACAGCAAACAGGACCTTGTACACCATCTATATCGAATCCTTGTGATGAATTTATCGGAGGTGTTCAGTTGAATACCTTAAACAATACCAGTTCATGTACAGCAGGTGGATACGCAGACTATAGCAATATGTCTACAACCTTAGCAAAAGGAACCGCATATTCTGCAACAATTACCCCTGGAATCACCGGCCAAGCAAATCCTGGTGCGTATACAAATGACGAGATCGCTATTTGGATTGATTACAATAACGATATGGATTTCAATGATGTCGGTGAGCAAGTTGGATACGTATTGGTTGCTACGGGATGGAGTAACGTATTTAATTTTACCGTTCCAATGTCTGCCACTATCGGTGCTTTGAACATGCGTGTTCGTATTTCTTATTCTCCAGATGGGGCAATTGATCCGTGCGCCGTGGCTACTTATGGTGAAACAGAAGATTACACAGTTACCTTAACTGGTCCGGCTGGAATGGATGGACTTGATGCCAACTTGGTTTCTATTTATCCAAATCCAACAGAAAATAAAGTAACGATTGCATTGGGTGAGTTGGCTAAAGAAACGAATCAAATTGATGTGCTTGATATCACAGGAAAAATCGTTCGTCAGCTTTCACAACTTAATGGAACTGTTGCGGAATTAGAACTAAGTAACCTAGCAAAAGGGATTTACCATGTGGTAATTTCAACGAATCAAGGAACGATTACGAAACAAGTAATTAAACAATAAGTAAGCGCTTCAAGTAGTTAAAGCCCCGGAATCCGGGGCTTTTTTTTTGTACTTTCGCAGTATGAGGATCGAAGTTACTCATCCAGGATTTCTTACGCTCCTACCCGATTCTCCCGGGGTCTATAAATACTATGATGCCAAAGGGAAATTACTGTATGTCGGCAAAGCCAAAAACCTAAAAAAAAGGGTTTCTAGTTATTTCAACAAAACACATGATGATGCCAAAACAAGAATTCTTGTAAGGCAAATTCATTCGATTGAATTAATCCTAGTTGACTCGGAAATGGATGCCTTGTTGCTAGAAAACAACCTCATCAAAGAAAATAAACCCCGGTATAACATTCTATTAAAAGATGACAAAACCTATCCATGGATTTGCCTAAAAAAAGAACCCTTCCCACGTGTCTTTATTACACGAACTAGGTATGCCAACAAAGACGAATATTTCGGTCCATACCCCAAAGGGAAAATTCATAGGCAACTCTTAGATATTATTCATGAACTATATCCGATTCGCACCTGTTCGTTGGATTTATCTCCCCAAGCCATTGAACGAAAGCAGTATAAAGTCTGTTTGGAATATCATTTGAAACGCTGTGATGGTCCATGCATTAACGCTTCGCTTAATGAATTATACGAAGGATATATCGCAGAAATCCGCTTACTTCTAAAGGGGAAGACCTTTACATTGATTCAAGCGCTTAAACGGCAAATGAATGAACATGTAAGCAAGCTCGAGTTTGAACAAGCGCATCTGGTGAAATCCAAACTTGAAGCACTCGAAGGGTACCATGCTAAATCAGTTATGGTAAATAATCCAAAAATCAACTGTGATGTATTAACCCTATCTCAAGAAAATCACGTGGTTTTGTATAATTACCTTTGGGTTCGGGAAGGACGTGTTGATTTTTCTGTATCTGACCAGGTCAATTTACCGATCAATGAATCATTAGATGACCTAGCGAAGATTATTTGGCACCAGCTACACATGGGTTTCAATAGCCAAGAACATGAAATTATAAGCAATGTAGATATCACCAATGACCTTCCGGGATTTCATTTTAGTAAACCCTTACGAGGGGAAAAAGCAGATCTTATTGCATTCTCAATTAAAAATATAAAACATCGCACCAATCAAACAGAAGCACCGAAGACGGTGGTAAATGTAAGCGATCGAATTGGACACTTGCAAGAAGGCTTGCGCCTACCCGTTGCGCCAAAGCACATTGAGTGTTTCGATAATTCTAACTTTCAAGGAACAAATGCTGTGGCTGCTTGCGTAGTTTTTAAAAACGGGCTACCCTCCAGTTCAGAATATCGACATTTTAATATCAAAACAGTTATCGGACCGGATGACTTTGCTTCCATGAGAGAAATCGTACATCGGCGATATAAACGCGTGTTAGATGAAAACCGCAGCTTACCCGACCTTATCGTTATTGACGGCGGTAAAGGACAGCTCTCTGCCGCATTAGAGGCCCTTGAAATATTAAATCTCAGAGGTAAAGTTCCCGTAATTGGCTTAGCCAAAAAACTTGAAGAGGTGTTTTTCCCGGGGGACACATACCCCATACTTTTAGATCGAAACAATCCTGGATTATTATTGCTGCAACACATCCGAAATGAAGCGCATCGATTCGGAATAACACATCACCGCAATAAACGAAGCAATGCTTTTTTAACGTCTGAATTCAATGAAATTCCTGGGATTGGAGAAAAATCTCGTCAAAAAATACAAGCGCATTTTGCCAGCTTGAAACAATTTAAAAAGGCCAGCCTTGAAGAACAAGACCGTAAACTAGGAAAACCTTTAGCAAGTAAACTAAGGTCCTACCTTAAAGATTAGTGCTTAATGAACGGAAGGGTTGTCTTTCCGCTTTTTCCTTGGAGCAATAGCGTATATTTCCCTGCAGCCAGTCCTTTCGTATCCATCATGATGATGTTTTGACCGGTATTAGACTGAATTCGATGCGCTTGAATCAGTTTTCCTGCCATATCCACGATACTCACGGTTAGTTCAGAAGCCGATGTGGCAGTATACTCTACAGACAATTCATCTTGAACCGGATTAGGATACAAAGTGATGTTGTTTAAGTTTTGATCTTCATTTACACCTAATACAATGGTATTTGAAGGAGACCCGCTATACAAATTGATATCGTCTAAATAAAAGTTGTTTCCACCTTCTCCTTCAAAGCGAAATTTCACACGGAAGTTTTGCTCGAAATAGTTGTTAGTTACATTGGTCATATGTACTGTAGCCCAATCCGCTTGGCTGCTTGGTTTCCATGCAGTTGCTAAAGCAATAGAACTAAGTTGAGAGCCACCTAAGGTTTTTCGTTGCACCCAATTCTCTCCGCAGTCTCCTGTGATAAATACCTTTAAATATTCGTAATCCGCAGCAAGTTTTTTTCTGTATGAATAACGGAAACTTAAGGTCACCGTTCCATTCGCTGGTACTACTGACAAATCAATCGGCGAGCTAATTAGTTCATCGTTATTAGACGGTGCTTGACCGAAATTTACCAATTTCGCACATTGATTTCCGGAATAACCTGTGGTGTTTTCAATGGTAAATGCGTTGTTATTCTCTTGATTAATCACCTCCCAATTGATTAAGTTATTCAAAGAAGCATACGACTCGAATCCTTCCCAAAATGGAATTGTAGATGGAGCGGGTAATACGCGAATAAAATTATTTTTCACTTCAGCATCTGTGGTTCCACCGTCTGAAGCAGTAAGCGAAACGTTATAAACGCCCGGTGTGTTGTAAACAACTATTGGATTTTGTGACGTTGAAGTAGCCGGAGTTCCTCCTGCAAACGCCCAATTCCAACCATTGACTAAATTGTATGATTCATCGGTAAATTGAAGCGTATCACCAACACAAATGGTAGTTCGTGTTGAAGTAAAGTCAGCTTTACACAAATATGGTGCAGTTCCCGCACCAACTGCTACTAAATTCGCAGCAGAAATCACATTGGCTCTTCCTGTATTATTACTTTGTAACGCAGTTCTCATGCGTGTTTTTTGTCCTTGAGTAAACATTTTAGAACAATATGAATAATCCATGTAGTTTTCTACGTTATCACGGATATCAAATCCCCAATATGCGTTATCCGAATTACATGTGTTTGAACTCATTATACAGGCCTGTACACCAATACAATTTGGTGTGTCTTGTACGTTGTCATCTGTTGAACAACTTGAAGCTGTTCCCGGATTATTATTAGGTCCCCAGGTATGATCTAAATTTAACCAATGGCCGACCTCGTGCGTCATGGTGCGACTTGAACCGATCGAACTTGTACCAATTGAACCCACATAATCATGAAGCACCCAAATACCATTTGTCATTTGCGTGGCAGACCAACCGGAAGGTTTTGTTGTATACCCCGCGGCACCACCAATATCTCCACAAATAAACACATTAAGATATTTATTTCCTGGCCAAGTACCATTAAACACATCATTTCCCGCAATAATAGCCGCTACTTGGTCACCTCCATCAGCACCATTATAACTCATTGGCGAAAGGGTTCTAGTAATTCCTTTAAAACACTGTCCGTTCGGTGCTTTAGTAGCCAACAAGAATTCTACCTCGATATCCGCAGGCATTCCTTGAAATTCTGCATGAACATTGTTCGCGTCTTGATTTAACAAGCGATAATCACGATTCAACAAATCCAAACAATCGTAAATCTGTTCGTCCGAAATATTCTCTACCCCGCCGTTGTGCAATACGTGAAACACGACAGGAATTTTATACACCGTAGCCTTTTGAATTGGCTTTTTTGCAAGTTGTATTTCTTCCAAGGAATCCAACATTCGGTGGTATAGGTAATCTGGATTCTGCATTAAGGATGCCATTTTTTTATGTTGATGGCAATATTCTACCGCTTCACCCTCTCTTGCATTACTCGGATCAAAGGTGTTTTTTGTTTTCACTTGAGCATTTATGCTTAGTATAAAGAATGCCAGAAATAAGGTGTAAATATGCTTCATGTTTGTAATTTTTCCGTGCTAAAATACGATTTTATTCTACCGAATCAAACGTTCAAGAAGGATTAAAGTTCATTTAACTATCTTTACCTTATGAAATCAAAAACTGCCAAAGAATCTACCTCTATAACAACTTATGTTGTGCTTCCGAACGACACAAACCCCTTGGGTAATTTATTTGGTGGGCAGTTATTAGCCTGGATGGATGTGATTGCAAGTGTTTCCGCACACCGTCATTGCAAACGCGTTGTGGTAACCGCGTCTGTTAATAATGTTTCTTTCAAGAAACCTATTCCTCAATCTTCTATTGTCACGCTTGAAGCAAAAGTATCACGTGCGTTTAGCAGCAGCATGGAAGTTTTTGTGGATGTCTTTGTTGAGGATCAGGTGACTGGTGTACGAGAGAAATGTAATCAAGCTATATACACCTTTGTAGCGGTAGATCAAAACGGCGGGCCAATTCAAGTTCCTGAACTTAATCCAGAAACGGAAGAAGAAATTGAACGATATCATGGGGCCATGCGACGAAGGGAATTGAATTTAATTCTTGCAGGTAAAATGAAGCCTTCTGAAGCAGTTGAAATTAAAAAACTCTTTTTAGATGATGCGTTATAAGTTATTGGTTCTTTTTGGAATTTGCAGTGCTGTACTTTTTGGTCAATCCCTATCTGGAAATTGGTATGGTACCTTAGATGTAATGGGTCAAAAACTCCCAATCGTTTTACACCTTAGAGATAGTGCGGGAATTTGGAAAGGCACCCTGGACAGCCCCAAACAAAATGCCTTTGGGATTCCGATGAGTTCCATCGAAGTTAAAGGAAAAAATTTGGCGTTTACCATCGATAAATTACACGCATCTTATCAAGGAACGCTTTCCGACTCATTACTAATTAAGGGAGAGTTCAAGCAAGGTGCATTCAAGGCTACACTCGATTTTAATCAACAAGAAATCCCACAGCAAGAAACAAAAAAACTTCAAGACCCTAAAGAACCAATCCCCTATGTACAAGATGAAGTAACTATATATAACCCAACAGACGATTTTAATTTAAGTGGTACACTGACTCATCCAGAACATACGAAACCCGTTAAAGTAGCCTGTGTGATCTTAATCACCGGAAGTGGTCCACAGGACCGAAACGAAGAGATTCTTGGTCATCGTCCGTTCTTAGTCTTAGCTGACCGATTAACGCTGTCTGGCTATGGCGTATTACGCATGGACGACCGTGGAACGGGTAAATCTGAAGGAGTATTTAACGGTGCTACATCCAAAGACTTTGTAACAGATATCGAATCTGCCATCGCGTTTGTAAAGACCTTATCCTATATCGATACTCAAAAAATAATCTTAATGGGACATAGTGAAGGAGGGATGATCGCTAATATGGTGGCAGC
>Ga0315903_10001255_pt1 | contig 38343 bp, 63 predicted proteins | sample LakEriMetagenome_7_FD_203524 | JGI IMG/M metagenome (GOLD analysis project Ga0315903, IMG submission 203524) | Freshwater fungal communities from buoy surface, Lake Erie, Ohio, United States - Buoy 2 MA119 | ecosystem: Environmental > Aquatic > Freshwater > Lake | place: USA: Lake Erie, Ohio... | reverse complement strand
ATACTTCATAATTAAATGTTGTCATGCTTTTCTCCTTTAGCAAAATTTCTTGATCGCCTGCAAGTAGATAATAAATTAGCGATATGTGTATGCTATATATTTGCTAGCATGATGTCAACACTTTTTTGTAAATATTTTTAATTATTTTATAAGTCATTGTTTTAGTTGAGTTTCCACCATGTATTTATATAGCTTTTTAATGCTTCTGGGCCTTTATCTATGTAAATAAGTTTATCTTGTGTTACTTGATAAAAGTTATTTACTTCAGTTCTTTGATCATCACTATGGCCATATATGACTAATACAGTAAAGTTTTCTTGGGCAGCTAAACCTTTTAATACTATCTTTTGGCCTAATGACATAGGCTCATTCTCATGTTTCCATTCAGCTACTAAAAATTTTTTACCATCTTTACATACGACCATATCCAGGTTTGTCGGCATTATATTTTTACCTGGGATCATTCCAGATAAAAAGCCAAAGTCTATAAACTTGGCATTACTATTCCGCATTCCTAACGTCATACGCAGATGATCATATCTTTAGATACAGTACAAACAGTTACAGTACCATCTGGGCCAATGATCGTTTGACTAAAAGACTTTTCAGTCCAGAATATAGCTAGCGCAGCCATTACAATAACAAATATCCAATATATTTTACTCATCATCAAACCTCTGTAATTGAGCTTCAATTTCTGGTGGGTTCACAGCTTCTTCATCTCTTAAAACTGAAATAAGTTTATTTTTAAACCATTCAGACTTAGCTAAGTCTTCTTCTACATTACCCTTAAACGGATAGCGTAAGTCATACTTCATCTTACTACCTTTTAAGTATCCAACAAATTCTTCTCTAGTTAAACGACTTTCAATAATATCTATGGTTTCTAGGCCTCCGATATTATAGTGTCTAGGGTGGTTTACGTTATCTGACATACTGCCTCCTATAAATAAAATAACATTGATGACTTCTTACGTGCCTTCATCAAAGACTGTTTATTAGTCAATGGCAATGGCAATTTAATAAGGCCTTGAGCTTCTAATATCTTGGCCCTATATTTGGTAATGTGGCATTCTCTGTATATTTGTTTTCTTATAGCTCCAGGATGCGCTTCCATATATGCTTTTATCTGTTCGGCTTTTTTTCTATCGTCTAGTAATGTATACACTATAAACCTCCATTTGCCTCTACAAGACGTTTTGAGTCATATTTATTCATTGCTTTATATTCTTCAAATTTATCGCCTCTAAACAATGGTGTTATTTTAATATGATGGGTTGATCCTTTTAAGTCATTCAAGTATGAAAGTTCTTTTGGATGAAACGACCACAAGTAAGACTTTTTAAGCTCACCTGTTTTAATATCAAATTCTTCGTACAAGTACCCTACTGGCTCTGTCTTCATAATGACCTCAATAAAATATGTGGTTACCTATCGCTACTTTAACTGGTTTATCATTGGCCCAAACAGGTTTTACATTCTTGCTATGAAAATATGTAGCGCCTTTAGTTGGATCTTTTACTTTCTTATGCAGCACATTATACGCCATAGATATATAAGGTTGCAACTGAATTGTGGAAGCTAATTGAACATTTCCAATAAAGGAAAATTGTTTTGGTTTGTATAGTTCGTTACATACATTTTTAGTATTTTGCGCTCTATTAAGTAATACGTACATCACAGCCGTTTGACCAGAGGTTGGCTCTCCTCTACTTTCATGGTAGGCCGCCAGGGCCAGGCATAATGCTGCCGTTTCTATTCCCATTATGAGTCTCCTTTTAAAGCATAATACTCATCATGTCCAAACTTTTGAATGAGCATGTTTTCAATATGGTGTCTATCATATCCTGATAAGATAAGACATATATCAGCTACAGGGTTTTTTTCTTTCATAAGCCAATTGTAAGACACCTTCCTACTATGCGTATTAGTACCGCATATCTCTGTTATGGCCTGGATCATCACGGCCATTAATAATTTACCTTCTGGTGTTAGTATAAGTTCTGATCTGAGTGACTCCTTTACCTCTATCATTTGCTTACTTTCTTTTAATGTTTTTACTGATAGCGAAAATGCACTTTATAACTGATAATGAAATGGCAATATTGCATTAACTAACCGAGGAATATATCATGTGGACAACTCCAGCAGTTACAGAAATGCGTTTCGGCTTTGAAGTCACAATGTACGTAATGAACAAGTAATATGTGTATGGGGATGCGCCTTAAAACGGCACATCCTCTTCACCTTCAACTGCCGGCCCACTTGGAGCATACTCGCCTTTTGGTGTAATTTTACCTGTATACACCGGTCTTTTAGATCCTTCTTCTACTTCATTCTTAAACAATGCTAATGTATATTCTTTACCTTCTACATTAAGCATTAATGAAATATATTTATTTCCTGTTTTACTTTCACGTAGCCAACCTGCAGCTCTATTATTATTATCATATTCAGCCATACTTTACTCCTTATTAAAAATTGGTTTTTTAGTCCAGCGTTTAGGCTCTATGTCATCTTCAACATATTTCATAAACTCTAGCGCTAATGGCGTATACCATTCAAGCCATGCTTTACTTCTGTCTACTACTTGTATTTTTGTTTCAGTAGGTGTCCATATATAAAAATAAGCGTGAGGCATTTTACATACTTCCATTTGCATTTGCATTTGAAAGTAATAGCGCTCTGGGATCTCAGGATATATTACTTGAGTATAGGGACACTTGATCTCAATGACGTTTCCTTGGTAGTACCCATCCGGACTTGCACCAAATGGTAATTTGTCATGTAACACAAATTTGTTACCAGGCTCTACAATGTCATCAAACTCTTTTTCTAATGCAGATAATGCAATAGGCTCATGAATATTTCCATATTCAGTCATGTCATTACCTTCAAACGGTGGCTCACGTAAAGTCATTTGACGCCATAACTTTTGTCTTTCATATACAGCCGACCAGGCATTGCTGGCCGTAATTACGTTATGACGTCTATTATCACTTAAATGACTCATGCAGACTTCTTAAGTTCGTTAGCAAACTCACGTAGTTTTTCTTGCAGTACTGGGCCTAATGCAAAGAATGCTTTTTTAAGTTCACCTTTAGCATTGGCTTCAGTTAATGTATCTTTAGCTTTTTCAATATCAGCTTCAGTAATAACTTCTGCTTCAGGCTCAACAGGTCTAGCTGAGTCAATAGCGTCATGCTCAACTATCTCAAACGCATTTGTCCAAAGATACCTTCTCAAATAGGTCTGCACAGCTCCCAAATTTTGTACTTCATGACAACCTTTTAAAGCTGCTGAAGACATAGGGCATTTAAACTCTATAAACTGAGCCGGATCTTCTACGTCAGTAATACTTAAAATTGCTATATCTGTATAAAAAGTAACATGGCCACATAAACCAATTTCATTACATATATTCTGAATGGTAGGTAAGAAGTCACCTAACTCAAAATATTTATATCCTGCAAATTTATTAAGGCCTGACTTTTTCAGATCAGTATTTTGTAGCTTGATGCGTGCTTCCTGTAATTTTTTAAAGACTGTCATCTTTACTCTCCTGTAACTGTTTAATTTGTAATTCTCTAATGTAATGTTCTTTTTGATCTGCTTTGTCATTTGACTCACGTAGATCTTCATTCATTAGCTGTAATTGCTCAATAATTCTATTTAATTCATCCATAAAAAACCTCCGTAAATTAAGATGAGTAATAACACTATCACAATAAAACTATTAGACGCAAGTGTTTCTTCTTCAAAACTTTGATCACGTTTATAGTCAATACCATAACGCTCTCTATAAGTCCTAGGAGTTTTAAAGTCCCATTGGTTATACCAGGTCTGGTGTTTATTTTTATCCCATCCCCAGTTATCCATCATGCTTCTCCTGCTGTTCTAATTGATGCTGCTCTTCTAATTCTTTTTGTCGCCAGAATTCTTGTTGATCCAAGTATTCGTCATAGTCTAACCATCTTTCGTCCATTACTCACCTCCTTTGATATTTGCAATATCATTTTCAAAGTCAGCAAATATTTCATCTATGGTTAAAGTTCTATGAGGGCCAGTTCTATTAAAAAAGTTTTCAAATACGTTTGGGTTATTGTTTGCCCATTCACCACATTTAGGTACTGGTTTTAAGTTAGGTAATTTTTTGTTTGTATCCATTATTCTCTCCTAGTTAATAAAGACTACAAAACGAATATTGATCTCTTTAAAAATAGAAGTCAAGTAATTTAGCAAAATATTTTTCTTGCTCTATTTTTTTGCTAGCAGTATACTACCGCTCTATGGATGATACAGTTGAATTTTGTAGGAAAGGACGTGTATTATACCATATTTCAACGTGTTACGCTTAAGGAGAGTGTATGAAAATAAGAAATTGGAGTAAATATCAACATTACCACGACAGATGTCCGCCCTGGATAAAAGTCCATAGATCGTTATTAGATGACTTTGAATGGCATAATTTAGATCCATTATTCGCAAAAATGCTTATAAATTTATGGTTACTAGCAGCAGAGGATATTGATGGAAATTTACCTGCTATCGAGACTATGGCTTTTAGACTAAGAATAGAAAAGTCTTTATTAATTAAATGCTTATCTTCACTCACACCATGGTTAGAAGAGCTAGATAGCAACGTGCTAGCAAACATGGAGCAAAGTGGGGGTACAGAGACAGAGACAGAGACAGAGACAGAGACAGATCCTGTGGAGCAAGTCGCTATAGAAGAAAGTTTTAATAAATTCTGGAAGTCTTATCCGTCTATTAGAAAAGTAGCTAAACAAAAATGTTTTGAAAGATGGAGGTCGAAGAAGTATTATCAAATAGCTGATCAAATTATTTCTCATGTAGAAACAATGAAACAAAGTAAGCAATGGAAGGATGGTTACTCGCCAGCTCCAATAACGTACATTCAGCAAATGAGGTGGTTGGATGATATAGAAGTTGAACGTAAGCCATGGGAAGGTGGTATATGAACCTCAATGATGCAATTAATAAACTGACAGTTAGTCAACAAGAAGTAAATAACTTTTACAACGGAGAAACTTATGGTAACGAATTTAAAATTAAAAGTGCAAATATTTTTATTGATGATCTCATTAAATACTACTCTACTGAAATACATGCTGGCAAGACGCTACCGTGGACTAAAACGCATGATAAATTCCATGTTCGGCCAGGGGAGGTAACACTAGTTACCGGCCCTAGCGGCCACGGCAAGTCAATGTGGCTTTCACAAGTTATATTGCATCTTATGAAAAGCTCAATATGTTTGGTCAGTAGTCTTGAGATGAGGCCAGTACTCACTATGGCACGCATGTTGGCCCAGGCATTAGGATCACAAGAGCCTACAGACGAATACGTTACTCGCTTCTGTGAGAGGGCGTCCAGCAAACTGTATATTTACGATCAAACTGGCGTTACTACATCTGAAGACATGATAGCTACATTATACTGGGGTAAGCATGTCCTCGGAGTTGAAGTATTCGTGATCGACTCACTTATGAAGATGGCTGACATAGCTGAAGATAATTACAATGCTCAAAAACTTTTTGCTGATCGTTTAGCGGTAGTGTGTAGAGATCTAAACATACATATTTTTTTAGTCGCACATACTAGAAAATTATCAGATGAAGAGCAGATACCTGACGCTACGGACATCATGGGCAGCTCGCATCTGCGCAACCTGAGCGATAACATCTTATGTTGCTGGAGGAACAGATACAAAGAGCGCCTGAAGGATGAAGGCAAGACTGCTGATGCTGACTTAAAAATTATTCCGGATGCAAAGATATTCGTGCAAAAGCAAAGGAATTTTCAGTTTGAAGGGTCGTTCAACTTCTGGTATGATCCAAAAGGTTTACGTTATAAGGAGAGTCCATGAAAACAGCCAATGAGTTTTTAAAAGATATACAAGAATTATTTGGGCCTGTAGAATACAGAGCTACGTCTAATGAAGGAAAAGTATTTAAAAGCAAAGGATGGGATAACAAATATGGCAAAGAGAATGACAGTAAACGAAGTGAATTTCCAAGAGTTCGTGGATATGGTCAAAAGTGAAATTAAAACTAATGGCCATGTTGATGTAAAGTTTTCTGACGGTGGTAAGAAGTTAAGAAGTAACTCACAGAATGATAAGTACTGGGCCATGTTAAAAGAGTTGGGTGACTACCTTGGATACCATGACTATGAACTTCATGAACTATTAACATTTCAGAACCTCGCTGAAACTAAAATAGTAGCTGGCCGTCCTGTTACACACGTAAGATCAACTACTGATCTTGATACTAACGAATTTTCTGACTACCTTGAACAGGTAAGACGGTTTGGTATTGAGTACGGTTTTAGGTTTCCAAGTGATATATCGCAACACTAAACTCCTTAAACTTTTAAGAGAGATCCCATGTCAGTCATGCGGTGCTAGTGATGGTACTGTAGTCGCTGCACACCGTAACGAGGGCAAGGGCATGGGTCTCAAAAATTCGGATGCGCTCACCTGTAGTTTATGTTATCATTGTCATTATGAATTAGATGCTGGTAACAAACTTACTAAAGATCAAAAGCGTGATATGTGGAATAGAGCTTATGTAAATACCATGCAATATTTATGGGAACATGACATCATAGGAATTAAATAATGGGAAAAGGAAGCGCACCAAGACCGTTTACAGATAGACATACTTTTGAAGACAATTGGGATAAGATATTTAAAAATAAACAGAAAAGTGCTTACACATCACCACACCTAATTGAATATGAACTTAATAAGTCTACAGGTGAGTTAGAACGTTTATACGAAAGTACATCTAAACCTAATAAGGATCAATTTAATGGCAGGCAAGAGTCCAACACAACTAACACTAGCGAAACTTCAGAAGGAAAATTACCCACTAGTTCAGATAGTGGAGAAATGGAATAGCTGGGGTCGAGTGCGTGTTGATCTCTATGGCTGCATTGATGTCCTTGCAATATCTGAAGACGGCAATACTGTTGCTATTCAAACCACGAGTTTAAGTAATGTCAGCGCAAGGATAAGAAAAATAAAAGACAGTACTGCAATTGGTCACATTAGGAAAGCTGGTTGGATTGTGTTAGTCCACGGATGGTACAAGAAAAATAATAGATGGCATGTCAAAGAAGTTGATGTCTCATGAAAGTAACAGCAATACAAACAAAAGCATATCGCATGAAAGATATGTTGTTAGATGTAATAGCTGAAGATGAAATTATTACATGCAAAGAAATAGCAAACCGTGTAGGTTTAAAATTTAATGATATTAAATTTGTAGTCATTAAACTTGTAGAGTGGGAATTATTATGTGAGATCAGAGGAGGTAAAAACCTTTTCTATCATAAGCCAAAGAAACATTATCTTCAGGAGCTATACCATCCAATGCCAAACTTTAAAATATTAAGTGTTTATAAACATACAGCAGATCATGATAAGCATAGTGTACGTAACCCATACAGAGGCATTGAGTCATTTAATGCTAGCATCCTAGGAATACCTCATGATCCATATTGATAGACTTATGCAAATATTAGATGACTGGGCCTTATGGATGAAGTCGGATAATCACCGCCTGGGTTATCCATCTAAGTCAGTTGGACTCTCTTCAGGGGGAGAGTCAACGGTGGACTCGTTTGATGAGATGATAGATATACAAGACCTTTCTAACGTCCATGTAGTCGACTCGGTCATTCATAGCTTACCTGGTGAACAACAAGATGCCATATATCACCGTTACTTGCATGCTAAAAAACCTTTGGCTTATGAATACAAGTTAGAATTAGCTATGGACAACCTTTTAACCATTGTATCAAAAAGAATTAATGCCTGAGACCTTGACAAAACGCATTTCCGTGGTAAAATATCACGCAATGGGATAACTACGCCCATTAACTCCGTAACTCTCCGTAAACCCTATCTTCACCGGTAGGGTTTTTTATTTTATGCGTCCCAAAATTTGCAGTACATGCGGCCAGCCGTATGATGACACCGGCTATGAACAATGTCCTGAGTGTCAGTATGATCACACGTTTATAAGGATACCTCATGAAGAAGCCAACCACAAAAGCAGGAAAGACAAAGAAAGTATCAAAAGTAATGAAGGAGTGGAAGGCAGGAACTCTTCACTCAGGAAAAAAAGGCCCAGTAGTTAAGTCAAAAAAACAAGCCGTAGCTATCGCACTTAGCGAAGCTGGTATGTCTAAAAAGAAAGGTAAATAATTATGCCAATGGTAAAAACAAAAAGTGGAGTCAAAGCATTTCCTTACACAGCAAAAGGCAAGATGGAAGCCAAAGAATACGCAAAGAAAACAGGCAGCAAAATGGCAGCTAAGCCAATGAAAAAGGCAGCTAAACGTGGCAAGTAAACCTGGTCTTTATGCTAACATAGCAGCTAAGAGAGCTAGAATTAAAGCTGGCTCAGGCGAAAAGATGCGTAAACCAGGTACAAAAGGCGCACCTACTGCTAAAGCATTTAAACAATCAGCAAAGACAGCTAAAAAGAAATGATCAAAAAAGGTAAAGAGACGTTTTCAGGTTATAATAAACCTAAGAGAACACCTAGTCATCCTACTAAGTCCCATGCAGTATTGGCTAAACAAGGTGACCAGGAAAAACTCATACGCTTTGGTCAAAAAGGCGTAAGTGGTGACAAAACAGATACAGCAAGAGCAAAGTCATTTAAAGCAAGACACGCTAAAAACATTGCAAAAGGAAAAATGTCCGCAGCTTATTGGGCTAACAAGGTTAAGTGGTAAAACTAGATATATACGTAGGATATGATGGCAAGGTAGAACCAGTTGCATACCACAATTTTTGCCAGTCAATTATAGAAAAGTCATCTATACCGGTAAGTTTTACACCATTAGCATTAAATACTTTAAAAGACTACGAAGAAACACATAAAGACGGTAGCAACGCATTCATCTACTCACGCTTTTTAGTGCCATATCTAAATGGCTTTAAAGGTATAGCATTATTTGTAGATGGCGATATGATATGCCGAACAGATATTGCAGAGATAGTAGCTAACTTTGATAATGATGAAGCAGTCAAAGTCGTAAAGCATAACTACACAACAAAGCATCCTATTAAATACTTGGGTGCAAAGAACGAAGACTATCCTAAAAAGAATTGGTCAAGCGTTATGTTATGGAATTGTGGGCATTGGCTCAATAAACAACTTACACCTAAGTTTGTACAAGAACAAACAGGTAAATACCTACACAGGTTTGAATGGCTCAAATATCCTGAAGAACAAGTAGGTAAGCTAGACGAAACATGGAACTGGCTAGAAACAGAATACGAATACAACCCAGATGCTAAGTTAGTGCATCACACATTAGGCACACCATGCTTTAAAGACTATCAGAATACAGACTATAGTCAAGAATGGTGGGAAACATATCAACGGATGATCTATCCACTTAAAGGTAAAAACAGGGAAAGCGAGCTATAATATGGCAGATCTAGCTAAACAATTAAGACAATTACAAGATGCCCAAAGGCTAAGAGAATTGGCTCAACAATATGGGTATAGTCAACAAGACATTAACACATTAAGACAGGCAGTACCACAAGCATTGCCACAATTAGCAGGCCAAGCTATGTTACCTCCAGCACAAATGCCACAATATGTACCTCCTACAGGTCAAATGCCTCCAGTACCTATGCCTCAATTAGGAAGACAGCCAGGTACATTACCTCCAGCTCAAATGCCAACTATTCCACAAGGCATGACACCGGATGATATGAATGCAATGATGCGAGCTATGCCAAAGACAGCACCTTCACAAATGTCACCATATATGCAAAACTTAACTAACCCAGGCATGACAATGCAGCAAAACTACATTGACCCAGCTATCATAGAACAAATGTACTATAGAGGCCTATTAAGCCGATAATTAAGAGGGCAACCAACCTATAAGGAGTTGCAAAACAATGGATATTGAAGAACGAAAAAAACTAGCAGCAGAACGTAGCTCAGAAGCTAACAAAGGTAACACACATTCTAGTAAAAACAATAGGTTATGGGCGGAAACACTTAGGCGTGCTGTCATTCAGTCAGATGCTGAAAGACTACGCATGATCGCAGAGGCTTTATTGGATAAAGCAGCCTCAGGTGATGTATCAGCTATTAAAGAATTAGGCGATAGAATAGACGGTAAGTCAGTAGCTACTACAGAACTAACTGGTGTAGATGGATCTAATTTACCTATAAGCATTGCTATAGACTTTGTAAAGCCAAAAGATGAAGGTTAATGCAACCTTTCCTGATAAGCTACAATTTCTATTCGATCCGTACAGATACAAGGTAAGCTACGGAGGACGTGGATCTGGCAAGTCATGGTCTTATGCTAGAGCATTACTTATACAGGCTGCCAATAAGCCATTGCGTGTACTATGCGCTAGAGAGATACAAAGATCTATTAAGCAGTCGGTGCATACCTTGCTCAACGATCAAATACAGTCTTTAGGTCTAGGAGCTTTCTATGAAGTTTTGGAAGCAGAGATACGTGGTCTTAACGGTAGCACGTTCAGTTTTACTGGGCTGGCTACTAATACTGTGGAGTCCATTAAGTCTTTTGAAGGATGTGATATTGTCTGGGTGGAAGAGGCACAAACAGTATCAAAGAAGTCGTGGGATATTTTAATACCTACAATACGTAAACCAGACTCAGAGATCTGGGTATCATTCAACCCAAATGTAGATACAGACGACACATATACTCGCTTTGTCGTAGAGCCTCCAGAGAATGCTAAAGTAGTTAAAGTTAATTACCAAGATAACCCTTGGTTTCCAGACGTTCTCGAACAGGAACGCTTACACAGTTTAAATACTAACCCTGACTATGCAAATATATGGGAAGGTGAATGTAAAGCAGCCGTAGATGGTGCTATATATTCTAACGAGATCAGAGAGGCCCAGGAGGCTGGACGTATTACTAACGTACCTTATGATCCAATGCTTAAGGTTCATGTAGTCATGGACTTAGGATGGAATGACTCAATGTCAGTTATCCTATGTCAAAAAGGTGTATCAGATCTACGCATCATTGGTTATATAGAAGATGATCATAGAACTTTAGATAGTTATTCATCTCAGTTAAAAGCATTACCGTATAATTGGGGAACTATGTACTTACCTCATGACGGACAGTCTAAAGACTTTAAGCATGGTATATCAGCAGAAGATATTATGCGTAAGTTTGGATGGGATGTAAGAATTGTACCTCGCATGGATATAGAGGCCGGCATCAAGATAGCACGGATGAACTTCCATAGAGTTTATTTTGATAAGTCAGCTAACAGACTTGTTGACTGTTTAAAGCATTATCGCAGATCTATTAACTCTGCAACTAACGAACCTGGTGCGCCATTGCATGATGAATATTCTCATGGAGCAGACGCATTCAGATATTTATGTACCTCTGCAGACAGCATGAAGAATGAGTCATGGACTAGTTCAGAGATACGATATTCAAACTTAGGAATTGTTTAATGAAGATACAAGACTTAGAAATTATTGCACGTATAGAAGAAGAAGAGAACATTGCGTATGGCGTGAATGACTCAGCTCTATCTAATGATCGTGCTACAGCTATTGATTACTACCTAGGTGAACCATTCGGTAATGAAATTGAGGGTAGATCACAAGTTGTATCATTTGACGTGCAAGATACTATTGAGTCAGCATTGCCTCAGTTATTAAAAGTATTTGTATCAGGTGACCAAGTAGTTAAGTTTGAGCCTAAAGGCCCAGAAGATCAAGATGCTGCTGATCAAGAAACTGACTATGTCAACCATGTGGTCATGGAAAAGAATGAAGGCTTCAAGATATTCTACGTATGGTTTAAAGACGCATTACTATCTAAGAACGGATACGTTAAAGTTTACGCTGAAGACGAAGAGGAAGAAGAAGAATACGAATACGAAGGTCTGACAGATGCTCAGCTTCAGATGTTGGCTTCAGATGAAAAGACAGAAGTATTAGAGCATGAGGCTTATCCTGATCCTAGTGTAGATATGAACGCACTTATGGATCAAGCATTAGCTATGGGCCAAGACCCAGCTACCATCATTCAACCTATGCTTCATGATGTAAAGCTAAAGGTTACAGAGAAGAAGACAGAGATCTGCATTGAAAACGTAGCACCAGAAAACATGATGGTGTCAGTAGATGCTGTAGGCCCTAACTTAGATGATGCACGCTTTGTACAGCATAGAGAAGTCATGTCATTGGCTGATATTGCAGAAGCATTTGATAAGCCATTAGAGTATGTTAAGTCTATTATGTCAGACTTACGTGATACATTCGAAGAAGAGTCCAATGCACGTGACATTTATGACGAAGAATATGACAGAGCTTTATTACCAGATGAAGCACTCGTTAAAGATACCTACATTAAATTAGATGGTGAAAGACATAGAGTAGTAGTGTTAGGCAATACTATCTTACATAAAGAAAAGATGGAATGTGTACCATTTGCATGTATCACTCCAATGATCATGCCACATAGACATATTGGTAGATCATACGCTGATCTTACAATGGATATTCAGCTTATCAAGTCTACATTGCTACGTGGCCAACTAGATAACATGTATCTAGCTAACAATGGCCGTTATGCTATTTCTGATCGTGTAAACCTAGATGATATGTTGACTTCACGTCCAGGCGGTATTGTACGTGTAGAAGGTGACCCATCTTCAGGTATTATGCCTTTGTCGCATCCTCCTCTACCAGCATCATCTTTTGCTATGGTTGAGTACATGGATAGCATGAAAGAAAAACGTACAGGTATCACAGCATATAACCAAGGCCTAGATGCTAACAGTCTTAATAAGACAGCTACAGGCGTACAACAAATTATGTCTGCTGCTCAACAACGAGTTGAGTTAGTAGCACGTACATTTGCAGAGACAGGTGTTAAAGAACTATTTAAGTTAGTACATAGACTAGTAAGAACTACACTTACTAAACCTGATATTGTACGTATCCGTAATAAATGGGTAGAAGTAGATCCAAGAGAATGGGAAGACCGTAAAGACTTATCTATCTCTGTGGGCCTAGGTGCAGGTAATAAAGATCAACAGTTAGCTCACTTAGCTACTATTCTACAAGCTCAAAAAGAAGCATTATCTATTGGTATTACTTCACCAGAGAAGATCTATAATGCTTTAGCTAAACTTACTCAGAATGCTGGCTTTAAAAACCCAGAGGAATTCTGGATCAACCCAGCTAATACACCTGAGCCAGAAGGTCAGCAGTCTAAACCTTCAGAAGCAGAGATCATGGTTCAAGGACAATTAGCTATAGAACAACAAAAAGCACAAGCTCAACTTCAACAAGAACAACTACGTTCACAAAATGATGTGATCATTGAGCGTGAAAAAATAGCAGCTCAAGCTGAGTTAGAACGCTTTAAGGCACAATTAAAAGCTGAAACAGACTTAGCAATAGCACAAATTAAGGCACAGTCAGGAATAGTATAATGACTATTGAAGAGTTATTAAAACAGCAACCTCAATTAGGCCAAGGTGGTGCTTCACAGTATTTATCTATGCCACAACAACAATATGGTGCAGGACAATATATAGGTGGGTTATTAGGCCCACAGTTGAATTTTAACGCTCCTAGTGGTACAATGCCTAGTTATAGTACTAATATATATCAACCAACACCTTGGGAAGGCCCAAGTGATATGTATAAAATTGGAAGTATATTTGCACAAAGTGGTAACCCATTATTTAATTTTATGGGTACGGACATGATGCGTAAAAACCCATTAGTAAATTGGACAATAACTAAAAACTAATATGGCAGATAATTCATTAAACGAAATTAAACGTGGCGAACAAGCTGCGGTAGTTTTAGAGAACCCATTATTTAAAGAAGCAATATCAAAAGTTAAAGAGAACATTGTCAGCACTATGACGACTAGTCCACTAGGTGACGAGAAGACTCATAACCGTTTAGTTATTGCATTACAATTATTAAACCAAATAGAGAAGCAACTTACTGACGTTATGAATACAGGTAAGTTAGCTAAACTACAAACAGATACTCCACGGTTCAAAGTATTTGGGTAAGGACAAGCCCATTTAAAGCTCACTTAGGTGGGCTTTTTTATTGTCTAATTTAAAGGAAATAAACTATGAGTGACCAAGTCGCAGAACAGTCACCACAAAGCCGCTTAGAGGCTATGCTCGGTGATAGTATTCAAGAGGAAGTAAAACAACAACCAACGGAAGAACAACCGCTAGAAGCTGAGGCTGAAGCTGAAGTTCCTGCTGAAGAAGCAGTAGCTGAAGAAGAAGTCGTAGATGATGCACCGGATGATCAGGCAGAGGAAGAGGATCAGTCGCAAGATGAAGTTCCTGCTATCTTAAAGCTAAAGGTCAATGGTGAAGAAGTTGAGAAGCCACTAGACGAAGTCGTAGCATTAGCACAACAAGGGCTTGACTACACACAAAAGACACAACAAGTAGCAGAACAACGTAAAGAGCTAGAAGCCTATGCTCAGCAAATTAAATTGCAAGAGCAAGCCTTTCAAGAGCAAATGCAACTTAATAACGTCTTAATTGATGATGTAGCGAAGATCACAGCATTAGACCAACAATTAGGTCAATACAGTAACGTGAATTGGCAAGAATTGTCTGATAATGACTTTGTGGAAGCGCAAAAACATTTCTTTACATATAACCAGCTACAACAACAACGTAGCGCACTCGTTTCACAGTTTGAGGCCAAGAAGCAACAAATAGCAGCTCAGCAAGCTCAATTGATAGCAGATAGAGTAGCAAAAGGAAAAGAAGTCTTAGCTAAAGAGATACCAGGTTGGAGTCAAGAGACTACCCAGCAACTAGTATCTGTAGGCAAAGAGTATGGTTTTTCAGATGCAGAACTCAACTCAATTGTAGATCCTAGACACGTTAAGGTTTTGCATGACGCTATGCAATGGCGCAAACTACAACAGAATTCTACTGTAAAGAAAAAAGTATCAAGCGCTAAACCTGTAGTGAGACCAGGTGCTAAAGATACAAAAGCGGAAGCCAGCTCTAATGTACGTAACTTACGTGATCAATTACGTAAGACAGGTAAAGCAGATATGGCTACAAAACTTATCGAACAAATGATCTAATTTACAAAGGAAAAAAATATCATGGCAGCATCAGCAACCAATAGCTACACCGGTAAAGGTATAGCGGAGTCATTCGAAGATATTATCTTTGATATTTCTCCAGAAGATACACCATTATTATCAATGGCAAAGCGCATGAGCGCCGGCCAAACTTATCACCAATGGCAAACAGACGCATTAGCAGCAGCAACAACTAATGCAAACGTTGAAGGTGATGACGCATCATTCGCAACATTAGCAGCAACAACTGTGTTAGGTAACTACACACAAATTTCACGTAAGACAGTTCAAATTTCTAACACTTATGACGTAGTACGTAAGTATGGTCGTAAGTCTGAAGTTGCTTACCAACTTATGAAAGCTGGTAAAGAACTTAAACGTGACATGGAATATGCTATTGTACGTAATCAAGCATCTTCAGCAGGTGGCGCAGCAACAGCTCGTACATCAGCAGGTATTGAGTCTTGGATCGTAAATAGAGTTATCGCTACAGGTTCTACATCTGGTACAACTCCTGGTTTCTCAGGCGGTACAGTTGCAGCTCCTACAGACGGTACTTCTGTAACATTTATTGAAGCAGACTTAAAGTCAGCTTTACAATTAGCTTGGACAGATGGTGGCGAGCCATCAACAATTCTTATGTCAGCAACTAACAAAGCACGTTTCTCTGGCTTTGCTGGTATTGCTACTAAGTTCAACAATGTTCAAGGTACAACACAAGCTACAATTACTGGCGCAGCAGACGTTTACGTTTCTGACTTCGGTAATCACACAGTTAAACTTGACCGTTTCATGAGAGATCAAGCTGTTCTCTGTATTGATCCTGGTTATGTTGGCTTAGCTTCTTTACGTCCTATGTCTAAAGAAGAATTAGCTAAAACTGGTGACAGCACAAAATGGTTACTCACAGCAGAGTACGCATTAGTGGTTCAAAACCCAGATGCACATGCTAAAGTACAAAATACAGGTGCTTAATAGCTAAGTAGTGATATAATGGAGGGAGTTAATTCTCCCTCTGTTATTTTTATATGCCAATATTATTTGATCACAATAGCGTAACAGGTGTAAGTCAGTACTTTGACTATGACCCAGCTAAAGATACATATTACCTAACTTCTACTCAAGATGTGAGTGGTATGTTAGACAGAATTAAACAAGCAAGAGATAACCCTGAAATATGGGATAAAGGTGTAAAACAAGAATGGGCGCACTTTGCTAGCATTCCTCCAGTAGTGGAAATGCAGTTAAAGTTAAAAGGTATAGATATATATAACCCAGATCACACCAAAGCATTAATTAAAGAAATAAACGAAAACTATCCATATCTCAAGTTGACTACAAAGAATGGATAAGGAAGCAAGACTAAAAGAATTAGTTAAGTCTTTTTTTGAAGACTATTTAGACTATACTGAAGTATCAGATAGTGATAATGAATTTCATCCTATATACATTTCATCATGCAGAGTGCTAATGACTGAAAAACTAGATAAAGTATTAACAGAGATGAGAGAGTTATCAGGTGCTAAACGTGATGATATTAAACAAGACTGGTCTTTTATAGACAAATGGTTTGATGACTATGGTCATACATTAGAGCCTAGAGAATTAGCAAGATGGGCTTACAGTAATGGTATGTGGCAACAAACTATAAAGACAATAGATGATAGTATATAGCGTTAAAGGTTTGTTCAGTAATTTAAAACGTGTAGTAAAGACAAGAACGTCTAATAGAAACAAAAGAGTTTACGATAGAATAGCTAAATACAGAAAAATATGGTTTCACTATAGGACTAGATGGACAGAGAAGAATTAAAGCAAGTACAGTTAGCTATACATGATCTCATACAAAAAGAACAGTATGAGACAGCACTTCCTATTATTAATGAAGTGTTAATGGTATATCCTAATGACGCTGCTACATTAAACTTCTTAGGTTATATCTGGCTTATGGGTGAGAAGCCAGCATTTGCTTATCAATACTTCCGTAGAGCATTACAAGAACAGCCAGGCAATAAAGCATTATGGACATCCTTGGGCCGTGCATGCCATGAGATGGATAACTTTGAAGAAGCGCTTAAATACTTTTTAAAGTCTGCTGAACTAGATCCTAATTACGCTATGGCATACTCTAATGCTTCAGCATCATTAGTTCAAATGTCACGTTGGGATGATGCAGAGAAGTCTGCTAAGATGGCCCTAGAATGCGATCCTAAAGAGATACACGCACAATTAAACCTAGCTCATAGCTACCTAGCAAAAGGTGAATGGGAAAAAGGTTGGATAGAATGGGATAAGTCACTAGGTGGTAAATTCCGTAAAGAGATAGTTTATAAAGATGAAGTTAAGTGGGATGGATCACCGGATAAGAATTTAGTTATCTATGGTGAACAAGGCCTAGGTGATGAAATATTTTATGCTTCATGTGTACCAGATGCTATAGCAATTAGTAAGAAAGTATACATTGAATGCGATAGTAGGTTAGAAACATTATTTCAAAGAAGTTTTCCAAATGCAGAAGTATATGGGACACGTAAAGAAGAAGATGCGAGGTGGGTAGATGATGCTACAATTGATGCAAGATGCGCAATTGGTGGACTACCTCAGTTTTTCAGACCAAACAGTAAGTCTTTTCCTGGGACTCCTTTTCTAAAAGCTGATCCTGAGAAACGTTTAATGTGGCGTGCATTGTTTGACTCATGGGGTAAAAAGGTTATTGGTATCACAACTAAAGGTGGTACATTCAGGAATAACTCTAAAGGCCGTACACTTACACAAGAAGACATTGAGCCACTATTAAAACTCAAAGATACTGTGTTAGTAAGCCTAGACTATAGCGTAGAACGCAAATTAGATGGTGTAAAATACTTTGAATTTGCAACAGACGCAAAAAATTATGACGATACTGCAGCATTAATTGCAGAATGTGACATGGTTTTAGGTGTAAATACTACAGCATTGCATTGCTCAGCAGCTTTAGGTGTAAAAACATGGTGTTTAGTACCTAAATATCACCAATGGCGTTACGGACAACCAAGCATGCCATGGTATCGCCACATGAGACTAATTTACCAAGACGATAGAACCTGGAAAGAAGTCATTGAGCAACTTAATTTCTAACGAATACAGAGAAATGCAGGCTAAACTGCATGAAAACCCTGGATATGGTGTAGCAAGTATTGCTTATGCACCTATTGTTGATGAAATTATTAAAAACCATAACATTACTAACTTATTAGACTATGGTGCTGGTAAATGTAGGTTAAAAGAAGCAATAAAATGTGTAGTAAATTACACACCTTATGAACCAAGTAACCCACTATGGAGTCAAACACCTGAACCATGTGAGTTTGTTACATGTATAGACGTTCTTGAACATATAGAACCAGAATTATTAGATAATGTACTAGATGACTTGCAAAGAGTCGTAGATAAATATGGGCTGTTTACAATACATACAGGCCCAGCACAAAAAATTTTACCAGATGGTCGTAATGCTCACTTAATTCAACAACCACTAGCATGGTGGAGTGAAAAATTAATTAAGCGTTTTACCATTCTAAAGCAAGTATCCATGGCTAATGGATGCCTTGTCTTTCTGAAAAAACTTTAAGGAAATTAAATGGCTTTAAATACCTACTCCAATTTTGTGACAGTAGTTGAAAACTATTTGGCTCGCACAGACTTAAGTTCACAAATACCAGACTTCATTCAAATGGCACAAATTAGAATGAGTCGTGACTTAAGAACTGAAAAAATGCTTAAAGTAGCTACTGCTACATCTACAGCAGGTGATGGCACAATAGCTTTACCTAGTGACATGTTAGAAGTAAGAGAGATACATGTACAAGGTAACCCAGTTATTAGAGTTGAATACCAAAGTCCTGATCTATTCTTTAAGAATGGTCAAACTACACTTTCAGGTATGCCATATTACTTTACAATGTTAGGTTCAGAGTTTCAATTTGCACCAATATTTGACTCTACAATGACTGTTCAAATACTTTATTATGGACAACCTACATTTATTTCAACATCAACAGCTAGTAACTTATATCTAGCTAATTACCCAGACGCTTTATTATATGCAACTCTAGCGGAAGCAGAGCCATACCTCATGAATGATGGACGTATTCAAACATGGTCAGCTTTATATGACAGAGCAATTGCAAACATTAAGACAAGCGACTTGGGCCAAACATACCCATACACTTCACTAAGCGTAACACCAAGATAAGGACAATATTATGGCAGAAATGAGCAATTACTTAGAGAACGCACTTTTAAATGCTACTCTAAATGGTACAACATACACAGCACCAGCTAATGTATATGTATCACTATGGACAACAGATCCTACAGATGCAGGTAGCGGTTCAGAAGTATCAGGTAACGGATATGCAAGAACTGAAATTACATTTGCTACAGCTTCAGGTACTTCAGGTCAAATATTAAATGACGCTGCAGTAGAATTCCCACAAGCCACAGGATCATGGGGAACAGTTGCATACTTTGGTATTAATGATGCTGCTTCAGGTGGTAACCTTTTATATCATTCACCATTAACTACTTCAAAAGCAATTGACACAGGCGACATTTTTAAATTCGCAGTAGGTTCAGTCTCAGTAACATTAGCTTAAGGTAAATTATGCCAGTACCAATGACGCTAGAGCAACTAGACGTTTATGGTAGTTTGGAAAATGTACCATATAGTTTAGATAATACATTTTATGATAATGGTACTACTATTTGTGGGCCATGGACACTAGATCAATTAGACGCATTTGGTAGTTTGGATAGTCTAGCTATTTCGCTAGATGATCCATTATGGACTAATGCAGCTTGTATTAATTTATCCACAGGTGCTATTACATCTGATGCAAGTGTAACAGGTAATGCAGTAAGACTAAGAACAAGCACAGGTGCTATTACCGGTGATGCCACAGTATCAGGAAATGGTATTCGTGTATCTACAGGTCAAGGTGCAATTACTGCTAATGCTCAATTAGAAGGTGAAGCATCAAGAATTACATTTGATAGTGGTGCAATTACAGGCTTTGCCACAGTCATTGGAGCAGGTAATAGGGTAGCAGTAGGGTCAGGTGAAATAAATGCGTTAGCAAGCGTTTCTGGAAGTCCTAGCGCTATTTATACAAGCTCTGGAGCAATAACAGCAGATGCTACTGTCACAGGAAATGGTGTTCGTTATAGACTATCTACAGGTTCTATTACAGGTGATGCCACAGTCACAGGTTCTGGTGACAGAATTAGAACATTTGACGGTTCTATAGAGGGTTATGCTTTATTAGTAGGCCTTGGTGGTGTTGAATATGCTGGTGATGGTGAAATTCTATGTACAGCAAGTTTAGTAGGTAACCCAAATTTTATACTATTGGGCCTAGGAAACATTACAGGCAATGCTACAGTAACAGGTTTAGGTAAGATATTAGGAGAAGAATGGTCTCCAACCACTCCAGGATCAGAGTCATGGAATGATGTAACACCAAGTAGCGATACTTGGACAGAAGTAACAGCAGGAGCTAGTTCATGGACTGATATTACTCCAAGTTCAGACACATGGACAGCATCAAGTTCAAGTAGCAATACATGGTCACAAATTTAATTACGAGGTAAAAAATGGCAAAAGATAAAATTAGTCAGTACGACTCAACAAGTGCTGGCGCAAACTTAAACACAGACATTGCAGGTATTGATATTGATGAAGGATGCGCACCTTCAGGTATAAATAATGCTATTAGAACTCTAATGGCACAAATTAAAGACTTGCAGTCAGGTGTAAGTGGAGACACTATTCCTCTTACAGCAGGTGGTACAGGTTCAGGTACAGCATCTTCAGCTAGATCAGCTTTAGGTCTTGCTATTGGCACAGACATTCCAAGTTATACAGGTACAAATACATTTACACCTAAACAAATATTTACAGGTACATCTTCAGTATTAGCATCTAAATTTACAAACGCTTTAGAGGTGGTGACAGTATCTGCAACTGCAGCCACAGGCACTATTAATTATGATGTAACTACACAGTCTGTGTTATACTATACAACAAATGCAAGTGCGAATTGGACTGTAAATTTCAGAGGATCAAGTGGCACATCTTTAGATACAGCTATGGCTACAGGTGAAGCTATCACAGTTGTATTTTTAGTATCACAAGGTGCAACTGCATATTACAATAATGCAGTCACTATTGACGGTTCATCTGTCACACCTAAATATCAAGGTGGCACAGCATGGTCAAGCGGTAATGCTTCAGGAATTGACGCTTACTCATATACTATCGTGAAGACAGGTTCAGCAACATTTACAGTATTCGCAGCTCAAACACAATTCAAATAGGAATTAACAATGTCATTATTGTCAAGACTAGCCGTACAAGCCGCAAGAGCTTATGGTATTCTATCAGCCGCAGATAAAACTAAAGTAGTATCTGACTATCTCGTAGTAGCAGGTGGTGGTGGTAGCGGAACTACAGGAGGTTCATCTTATGCTCATGGTGGTGGCGGTGGTGGTGGTCTTTTAACTTCTACGTTTACATTATCTACATTAAATACATACTCTATTTCTGTAGGTGCAGGTGGAGCTACAGCAACATCAGGTTCTAATTCAATTATATCTGGCACAGGTCTTAGTACAGTAACTTCAACAGGCGGTGGTCGTGGTGGCGATAGTTCACAAGTAAATGGCGCAAATGGAGGTTCAGGCGGCGGAGGTAGCTCCTCTTCTGGTGGAAATGGGACTGGCGGAACAGGAACTGTAGGCCAAGGAAATAATGGTGGTACAGGAACAAATAGTGGTAGTACAGCAGGTGGTGGTGGCGGTGGAGCAAGTGCAGCAGGCACAAATGCTTCAGTTAGTAGTAGCCCTGTTCCAGGCACAGGTGTTGGAGGTAATGGTGGTAATGGTTCTGCTTCTTCTATATCAGGTTCATCTGTAACTTATGCTGGCGGTGGCGGAGGTGGAGGCGGATATTCAGCCAATGCTGGAACAGGCGGTAGCGGAGGTTCTGGTGGCGGTGGAGCAGGTAGCGGTTCAGGTTCAGGCACAGCAGGAACTGCTAATCTTGGCGGTGGCGGAGGCGGAGGTAGAGGAAATTTTGCTGGCGTTTCTGGCGGTTCAGGCATAGTCATCATATCTTACACATCTGCTACACCTAAATTCGTAGGTGGCACAATTACTACTTCAGGTGGTAAACAAATACACACATTCACATCTTCAGGCACATTAAGCCCTATTACACCTATTACAGCTAGTTATTTAGTAGTAGCTGGTGGTGGTGGTAGTGCTAGACAATTAGGCGGATATGCAGGTAATGGTGGTGGAGGTGCTGGTGGACTATTATCAGGCTCAACAACTATTTATTCAGGTGCAACCTATGTTGTCACAGTCGGTGCTGGTGGTGCAGGAGGCACTACTTCAGGTGTAGCACCAAGTGGCAGTAATTCAGTATTATCAGGAACAGGCTTAACGACATTAACTTCTACAGGAGGCGGTGGTGGAGGTGGTTCTACAGGACCAGGTGCTAATGGTGGTTCAGGCGGTGGTGGTAGTGGTGAAGGCACAAGAGCTGGAGGCACTGGCACAAGCGGACAAGGTAATAATGGTGGTAATGGTGTAAACGCTGGTGGTGGTGGCGGAGGTTCAGGAGCTGCAGGTTCAGTAGCCGTTACAATTACAGGCGGTGGTGGCGGTGTAGGAACTTCATCTAGCATTTCAGGCACAGCTACATTCTACGCAGGTGGTGGAGGCGGAGGTGCTTATTCATCAGGAACAGCTGGCACAGGAGGTAGCGGTGGTGGCGGTAATGGTGGTGCTGGAACAAGTAATACAGGTAATACACCAGGAACTGCAAACACAGGTGGTGGTGCAGGCGGAACAGCAGGTGACCCAGCTACTGCAGTTAATGGTCAGTCAGGTGGCTCTGGTATCGTTATCATCTCATACGCTGGATCACAAGTATTTAATGGAGGTCTAGTCACATCATCAGGTGGTAATACTATCCACACATTTACTTCTACAGGTGCTTTAACACCATTAACAAATAACCTAAATAACTCTTTAAGGTTTAGAAGTAGTGCGAGTGCATACTTAAATAGAACACCTACTGCTACAGGAAGCCAACAAAAATTTACTTTATCTACATGGGTAAAATTAGGAAGTTTTGCTACAGGCGTAGATAAATTTATTTGGGCAAGTGCTGATAATGCAGCGGCTGGGGTTAATCCATCATTATTATGGAAAACTTTTAGCGGAACATACACATTTATTTTTGATTTAGGAACTGGTGGAGGGCTTACAACCACTCAAGTATTTAGAGACCCTTCAGCTTGGTATCATGTTGTTATAAATGCAGATACTACTCAAGCAACAGCTGCAGATAGAATGAAAATGTATATTAATGGAAACCAAGTAACTGCATTTTCATCAGCAACATATCCAACTCAAAATACTAATATATTAATAAACACACCTTCTTATCCAGCAAGAATAGGCGGAGTTCTTCTTACAAGTTCTACTGATAGGTTTTTTGATGGCTACATGGCTGACATTAACTTCATTGACGGTCAAGCACTAGAACCCTATTACTTTGGGAATAATGACGCTAATGGTGTATGGAAACCTATCCTATATAAAGGAACATACGGAACTAACGGTTATTACCTAACATTTGGCAACACAACATCCACTACAACATTAGGCTATGACAGTTCACCTAATGGCAATAATTGGACTACTAACAATATTAGCTTAACTGCTGGCACAACGTATGATGCTATGACAGACGTGCCTACTAATACAAGTGCGACTGTGGCTAATTATGCTGTGTTAGACCCATTAGACCCAACAACATCAGGTAATATGACATTGTCTAATGCAAACTTAACCATGACAACTTCTGCGGCTAACAGAAGTCGTTTATCTACAATTTATGTTCCAAGTGGAAAATGGTATGCAGAAGTAACATTTACTACAGCATCAGGAAGTTTAAGCGGATGTATGGTAGGTTTATGTAGGTCAGAAGATGCAACAAGTGTAGTTGCTTCTTATTTAGGTAGCTCTACAAATTCATACGGATACAATCAAGGTGGTGATAAATATAATGCTGGTAGTGCAACTGCTTATGGTGCTTCATATACTAATAATGATATTATAGGTATTGCTTTTGATGCAGACGCTGGAACAGTTACTTTTTATAAAAATAATACAAGTCAAGGAACAGCTTTTACAGGTTTATCAACTTCTAGTTTATGGTCTATTGGTGTTTCATCAGGTATTTCTAGCACTAGTGCAAACATTGTTTCTAACATTAACTTTGGACAACGCCCATTCTCTTACACACCACCTACAGGCTTTGTAGCACTAAACACATTTAACCTTCCTACACCTACTATATTGCAAGGTAATAAGTATATGGATGCAACGCTATATACACAAAATGGTGCAGCGTCTAATGTTATTGTTAATGCTGGTCAGTTTAAACCTGACTTGGTATGGATAAAGAATAGAGATACTGCTGGCACATGGAATAATTTAGTTGATAGTGTTCGTGGAGGTTCAAAAACATTATATTCTAATGCTACTAATGCAGAGGGAACAGATAACTTTATTAATACCTTTAACTCTAATGGCTTTACTTTAAACATTGGTGATAGTGGAACTAATAATACTGCTGGTAGAACTCAAGTAGGTTGGCAATGGCAAGCTGGTCAAGGTTCAACATCATCTAACACTTCAGGCTCTATTACGTCTACTGTATCTGTAAACGCAACTGCTGGGTTTAGTGTGGTATCTTGGACTGCTAATGGAGTAAATGGTGCTACTATAGGTCATGGTCTTGGTGTTGCACCAGCTATGATGATATTTAAAGAAAGAAGTGCAGCAGGAAATAATTGGTCAGTTTATCATAAATCTATTGGCAATACAGGTCGCGTATTTTTAGACTTAACAAATGCAACATCAACAAGTGTTACTGCATGGAATAATACAAGCCCAACATCAACTGTATTTACTGTGGGAACAAGTGCCGCATTAAACACTAACGGCTCTACAATGGTTGGTTATTGCTGGGCAGAAATAGCAGGGTTTAGTAAGTTTGGTTCTTACACAGGTAATGGTTCTACAGATGGTCCGTTTATTTATACAGGGTTTAGACCAAGTTATATATTGTTAAAAAGAACTGATGCTGCAAATGTATGGTTAATTGGTGACTCAAAAAGAGATGGATATAATTCTGCAAACCCATCTGCAAATAAACAATTACAAGCACAAGCAGCAAACACAGAAAGTAATTTTGACATAGACTATTTATCTAATGGTTTTAAGTTAAGAAATACAGACTCATATTTAAATGCTTCAGGTGGAACTTACATCTACGCAGCCTTCGCAGAAAACCCATTTAAAAACGCTTTAGCAAGATAACAGGAGAAAACATGGCACATTTTGCACAATTAAACGATGAGAACTTAGTAACACAAGTAATTGTAGTTGCTAACCAAGACACAGCCGACCAAGACGGTGTAGAGAACGAAGCTATTGGCATTGAGTTCTGCACTAACTTACTTGGTGGTCGCTGGAAACAAACTTCATACAACGGTAACATTCGTAAAAACTACGCAGGTATTGGCTATAAATACGATGCAGAGCTAGACGCATTTATACCACCACAACCCTATGCTTCATGGACTTTAAATGAAAATGCACAATGGAAAGCACCTGTAGACTATCCTACAGGCGGTAAGAGATATACTTGGAATGAAGAAACAACATCTTGGGACGAAGTAACAGTTTAAGGAAAATGAATGGCTACTCAAAGAATAGCGTTTACGGAATGGTTGCCGGATCAACCTACGACTACTGGAGTATTACTAGAAGCCAATAACGTCTATCCTTTGACTATTGGTTATGGCCCATTTCCTTTATCTGCTGACTATTCTACTGCTGCAAGTGAAAACCTAAATAACGTAACTGCTGCTAAATTTGAATTAAGCACAGTATTATTTGCAGGCGGTCAAACTAAATTATTTAAGTTTAACCCAGCTACTGCAGGTTTAGTAGATGTAAGTAAGTCAGGTGGTTATTCTAGTGCAGATCGTTGGAGCTTTGTACAGTTTGGTAATGCTGTATTAGCTTCTAATAATGACGATAAAATACAAGCATGGTACGTAGGAGCTTCTAGTGCTTTTGCAGACGTATCTGCTACAGCTCCTATAGCTAAATACATTACAGTAGTTCGTGACTTTGTAGTAGCTGCTAATATAAATGGCACACCTAATAAACTACAATGGTCAGATGTTAATGACGAAACAGACTGGACTTCAGGTGGTGCTTCACAAGCCGACTATCAGATAATTGCCGAAGGTGGTAATATCACAGGTATTACTGGTGGTGAATTTGGTATCGTTCTACTAGAACGTGCTATTTACCGTATGTCATATATTGGTTCACCGTTATTCTTCCAGTTTGACGCTATCTCACGTAATTTAGGATGTAATACGCCAGGATCAGTAACACAATATGGCCCTAATACATATTTCCTAGCGGATGATGGTTTTTATATGTGTGACGGTACTAATGTTATGAACATTGGTAATGATAAAATAGACGAATACTTCTACGAAAATATGGCTTTAGCACAACAAGACACTATTAGTGCTGCTATTGACCCAATTCGTAATATTGTAGTATGGAATTATCCTAATACTAACGGTGGAAGATCACTACTTATTTACAATTGGCTAATTAAAAAATGGTCATCTGCTGACACTACAGTAGACTATATTGTATCTCTAGCGTCATCCTCTATCACATTAGAAGGTTTAGATGCTTATGGCACTATAGACTCACTTCCTGCATCTTTAGACTCACGTGTTTGGTCAGGTGGTAAGTTCTTATTTGGTGGTGCAGACGGTGCTAAAATTGCTACATTTACTGGTTCTAACTCCACAGCATCTATAGTAGTGGGTGAAATGGAATTTGGATATAACTCTGTAGTCACTAATGGTAGAGCGCAAGTTGATAACGGTGCTGTGACTATGGCCATTGCATCTCGTAAAGAATTAGATGATGCAGTTAATTATAAACCTACAGTTACACAAAATTCAGATGGAAGATGTCCATTAAGGTCTTATGGTCGTTATCACAGAATTAGAGTGACACCTACAGGCACATGGACACATGCTATTTCTGTAGACGTAGACTATACACAAAGCGGTGGTAGATAATGTCTAGGGACATGTATCGTAAACTGAATTGGCAAGGTGGTACGCCAAGAGAAGTTTCAGAAGTAGTAAACAATTTAGTAGAAGGTAAGTCTAATAACACAGGAGAAATTACTTTAGCAGCAGGTGGTGCTACTACTACAACTATCTATGATGAACGTATAGGTTATAACTCAGTCGTATTATTAATGGCAACTACTGCTACTGCTGCAGACGCTGCTAATACTGCATTACCTTATGGTGCATGGCAAAATACTACAACACATAGTGCTGCGTTAGCTAATACAGCTTATCCTATTGACTTAGATACTACAGACTTTCAAGAAGGTATAGAGTTATTAAGTAATTCACATTTAAAAGTACTATATTCTGGTATTTACAATATACAGTTTAGTCTTCAACTATCTAGTTTAGATAATGCAACACAAGACGTAGACGTGTGGTTTAGAAAAAATGGTGTTGATATACCTAGTTCTAATAGTCGTTTTGGTTTAGCACCTAGAAAGTCTGCTTCAGACCCATATAACGTTATTGCTGCACTTAATTACTTTGCTACATTAGCTGCTAATGACTATATAGAAGTCGTATGGAGTACTACAAGTACTAACGTGACTATTACAGCATTTACTAGTTTAACTTCACCTACAAGACCTAATATTCCTAGCGTTATTATAACTATGGACTATATATCTGGTGATGGTTATTCTTCTAATTTATTTGGCGGTGTTTGGATAAGTTCTACTACTAAAGGTAGTGCAGTTATCACACATCCAGCTAATACTTTAACTACAAAGACATACAGGTATTTAGTCGTAGCGTGATATAATTTTAGGATGATATTACACTACATACCTAAAGATAAATTAAGAGAACATTGGGACTACATTAAACACGGTTTAGAGTTAATAAGAGCAAAAGGTCATAATGAATGGATAGTAGAAGACATTTATTGTGACTGTTATGAGCAAAGATCAATGTTGTTTTTAGGCATTGTAGACAATAAAGCAGTAGGTTTTGTAGTACTTCAACCAATAGGCAATGCTCTTCATGTATGGGCCACATGGTCAACATTGTATGATGAGTCATTATTTCACCAAGCATTTCAAGAAATACAAGCAATAGCAAAACAAGGCGGTAAGTCTAAAGTTACATTTACATCTGCAAGACGTGGATGGGAACGTAATGCTAGAAAAATGGGTTTTAGACCTCAAACATGGGAATATACACTTTAAGGAAAGCAATATGAAATTACTGAATTTATCTAATTGGCTTACAGGTTTAGTTGAGTCATTTACATTTTATGGTGGCGGTGGATCAGGAGGCGGAGGTAGTGGTACGTCTACTACTAAGTCTGAATTAGATCCTACTGTAAGACCATTCGTAGAATATGGTTTACAAGAAGCTAAAGGCCTATACCAACAACCTGGCCCAGAATATTTCCCTAGTCAAACTTATGTCAGCCCATCTCAACAAACTACTTTAGCATTGCAAGCAGCTCAAAATAGAGCATTAGCAGGTAGTCCATTATCACAAGCAGCTCAACAACAACAATTAGGTACAGTTCAAGGTCAATATTTATCTGCTGGTAACCCATACCTAAGTGCTGCATTAAGAGGGCCTACACAAGAAGCTACACAAGCATATAATGACGCTATTAGAGCAGCACAAGGTACTGCGTCTTTAGCAGGACGTTATGGTTCAAATGTATCTGCTGACATTCAAAACAGAGCAGCACAAACATTGGCTAATACATTAACTAATAAATATGGTGATCTTGCTTATGCTAATTATGCAGGTGAACGTGCAGCGCAACAAGCCTCTGCATTTAACGCACCTCAAATGGCTGCTGCTGACTATGCAGATATTCAACAATTAGCTAACGTAGGTAAAACTACAGAAAACTATCAACAAACAGCACTACAAGCTGCTATTGATAAGTTTAACTTCGAACAAAACAAACCATATCAAAAACTTCAAGCATACCTTGGCGCAGCTTATGGCGCTCCTGTTGGTCAAGTATCTACTACACAGTCTCAACAAAGTGGCGGTGGTAAGATAGTATGTACTATGATGAATGAACAGGCTTATGGTTTCGGATCATTCCGTAATGCAATTTGGCTCAAACATTCAGCTAACATGCCAAACGCTAAAGTATACGAAAAAGGTTATCACACACTATTCTTACCATTAGTAGACTTTGCTAAAGGTAATGGTAAACTTAACAAAGTAGTACGCAATGTATTAGCACATATTGCTAGACATAGAACTGCTGATATTTATAAACAAATGCGTGGGAATAAGAGAGACACATTAGGTCGTATTTATCGTGCTATCTTAGAGCCTATTTGCTATTTAGTAGGAAAGGTATCTTAATATGGGTATGCCAACATTAATAGGCGCTGGAGTAGGCGCTGTAGGTTCAGCAATTACCGGACAAAGCCCTCTTAAAGGTGCTTTACTAGGTGGTGCTACAGGTGGTTTATTTGGTGGTTCAGATAGTTTACTAGGCGGTAAAATTGCTGATATGTTCTCTAGTGGAGTAACTCCAGGTGTATCACTTGGCGCAGACGCTGCAGGAACTGCAATTGCTCCTGGCATGGGTATTAATAATTTGTTTAGTCAAGTTCCAACAACAGGAGTAGGTACTAATTTAGGTGCTATTGGAAGTAAAGCAATACCTGCAACTACAACAACTGGCGCATTTGCTGACGGTATTAATTTAACTACAGCAAACTTAGCTGGTGGTGCTACTGGCATTCCATTAGGCGCTATGGATACATCTAAAATATTTAATTACACACCTCCAACAGCCATGGACAAAATAACAGGCGTTGGTACTATGGCATCTGACTGGGCGCAAGCTAACCCTAGCCAAGCTATTGGTGCAGGACTACAAGGTTATCAAGCATTAAACCAACCAGCTCCTCCACTTAATTTACCAGTAGCTCCTGCAGCTCCCATTACACAAAGACCAGCTCCATCATTTGGCTTAGGTCAAGATGAAAAACTTTTAACTAGACTATCACCTAGCTATGGTGGTTTACAAGTTTATGGAAGGTATTAATTATGGCACTATTTGATACAGGAACTGGTTTAGGTAATTTGTTTAGTGGCATGAATATATTTGGTGCTAGACAACCTGAATACTTAAGCGGTTTATTAACTTCTACTCAACAAGAACAGTTAAAAAACCAAGCATTATTATCTGGTCTTATTGGAGCAGGAGCTACTTATTTAGCTACTCCTAAAAACCAAGGCTATGGCTCACCTATACCATATCTTGCTAAGTCATATTTAGGTGGTATGCAAGCATCACAAGGTGCTTTTAATACAGCAACCGAAAATGAAATGAATAAACTTAAGATCCAAAAAGAATTAAGAGATGCTCAATTAGACTATCTAAAAGCATTGCCTACGGATGTACGTGAGTTTCAGTTTGCGCAAGAAAACCCTCAATTTCTTGAATATGCTAAAACAATGGCTAACCTTAGAGCGCCAAAAACTAATGTGGTTACTAACGTATCTAATAAAGAGTTTGCATCTAATGTTATTAAAGACCTTGAAGGTAGTTTAAATGCTGGTATGGATGCACAAAGCACATTGCCAACATACTCATCAATGAGAAATTTAATTAACGAAGGTGTAAGAACAGGTACTGGTGCTGAAGCAGCTAAAACAATTTCTAAGGCAGGCCAATTACTTGTACCAGGCTTTAATGTTGAGTCTACTTCTAAACTTGAACAGTTTGACTCATTATCTAAAGGCGTTATTATTCCTCAAGTTAAAAAACTTGGAGCTAACCCAACTAATACAGACTTACAATTTATTGTTGATTCAGCTCCTAATATTGGTAAAACACCTGAAGGTAACTTATTACTTATCAACGCACTTGAAATTGGCGCTAAACGTGATGCAGCTCTTGCAGAATGGACAGCAGACTGGCAACTTAAAAATGCTAGCCTTATTGAAACAAGTCCATCACAAGCTAGAGCTAAATTGTTTAAAGACAAAATGGCATTTACTAAAGACTTACAAGCTAGAACTGCTCCAGATGTACTTGCTATTAAGTCACAATTGCCAGGCATGGTTCAAAGCAATACAGGCGTTATTAAAAACAAAAATATCTTATTCAAATAATTAAGGAATAGAAATGGCTCAAGATCCAAAAGCAGTCATACAAGAACTGTATTTTGACTTATCTGCTGGTAGAGACCAAGGTAATTTAAGTAAGCAAGGTGAAACAGTTTTAAATGCTATTGAGACTGGTGTAGTGACACCACAAAGCATTGGACAGTATTTACAAGGCGCTACATTAAATTTCTCAGATGAATTGCTAGGTACACTTAACTCTGTCTTTGGAAAAAAGCCTGGTGTTATTTCTAAAGCAGCTAAAGAAGCAGGATACGGTGAAATTACGCCTAGAGAAGCTGGTGTAGGTTTAGAGCGTTTAGCACTAGAGCAAAGAGCTTCAGAAAAGCCAATTAGATCTATTGGTGAACAAGTAGTAGGTGGTGCTATTCCTGCCATTATTAGTAAAGGTACTACAGCTCCATTAACATTGGGTAAAGCTGCTTTACAAGGGTTTAAGTCTGGTGCAATTGGTGGTTTTGGTGCAGGAGAAGGTAGTCCAACAGAACAATTAACTTCTACAGCAATTGGCGGTGTAGCTGGTGGTGCAGCAGCTCCTGCATTACAATTAGGTGCTAGAGTTGTTAAAAATGTATCTCAACCTATTATTAAGTCTATGTTTGCTGATCCAGATGTAACAGGTTTACAAGCTGGTAGAAACCTTGTCAAAGAAGCATTAAAGTCTGATGTAGGTTCAGTAGATGAAGCTATTAATACAGTACTTCAAAATGCCGGCAAACCATATACATTAGCTGATATTGGCCCTAATACTAGAGCTTATTTAGATGCAGTAAGTCTTATTCCATCACCAGCAAAACAAACAGCCAAGAAGTTTTTAGAACAACGTGATAAAGGTCTTTCAGCACGCTTAACTTCAGACTTGCAAGAAGCATTTGGTACTACAGCATCATTCTTTGATGAGTTTAATGCACTTAAAGCAGCTAGAACTGATCTAGGTAAAAAGATGTATGAGAATGCTTTTAAAAAGCAAGTGCCAGTTAATAGAGAACTTACAGACTTATTAGGCCGTCCAAGCGTACAACAAGCGTATGCAAGAGGTGTTAATATTGCACAAGAAAAAGGTATTAAAGTACCTAATGTAGTAGTAAATGCACAAGGTCAGTTAGTCACAGCAGATAATAAACTTGTACCTGCAGTAGATACAGAGTTTTTACACTTTGTTAAAATGGGTTTAGATGATCTTGTATATACAGGCAAGTCACCATCTAGTGGCATTGGTAATACACAATTAAACTCTATTAAAGATACTAGAGCGCAATTCTTAAACTATATTGATAAGAATAACCCATCTTATAAGTCAGCACGTAATTACTGGGCAGATGACACAGCTACTATGGATGCAATGCAGTCAGGTAGAACATTCTTAAAGTCTAACCCAGACCAATTAAAAGCTGATATTAAAAAGATGTCTACATCTGAAAAAGAAGCATTTAGACTAGGTGCTATGTCTGATCTTATTGAGCGTGTAGGTGGACAGTCTACAGATACAGTTGTACCTATGACGGCTAACGTAGCACGTAATATTCTTAAAGATCCTAAACGTGTAGCGCTTATTAAAGCTACTTTCCCAGATAATGAGTTGGGCCAAAACAAATTTAACCAGTTTATTAAAAACTTCCAAACAGAAATGGAAATGAAAGCTACATCTGGTCAAGTATTAGCTGGATCACAAACAGCAGCAAGACAAGAAGCAGCTAAAGCAGTACGTGGCACTATTGCACAAGAAGCACCAAATATTGACGCACAAAACTTAATATTTAATGCTCTTAAAATGGATGCTACACAAATGAACGAACAGCAACTTAAGTCAACAGCTAACGAAGTAGTAAAGATATTGACTGAGACTGATCCTGCAAGACTACAAACTATTGCTAGAGAACTTACTACACGCAGACCATCTGAAGTTATTTCAGACGTATTAACTAGAGGTGGAAGAGGACTTATTAGTCCATATACCACAGGTGGCATTGCTGGTAAGTTTGGCGCTACAACTCAACAAAGATACTTCCCAAGTATCTTAAATAGTCAATAATGAAGGAATTAGTAATGAGTGAGATCGACCCATTTAAATACGGACAACTCGTAGCTCAAGTAGAGCAAATGGAAAAGAAAATAGACAAGTTAGAAGCAGGTATGGATGAACTACTAGCTTTAGCTAACAAAAGCAAGGGTGGCTTTTGGGCAGGTATGACTATAGCTTCATTTATCGGTGGCTTATTTACATTTGTCATGCACAACTGGCTTGGCAAATGACATTCATTAATGAGAATAATATAGCGAATTTGTACGATACTCTTATACAATTTCCTGTATTTGATGAATATAAACTACCGCCTGCATCTAAAGTAGACTTCGTAGTAGTGCATGACGATACTATATGCGGACAATATGAGCCGCCTGAAGCTGGTGAACCTCATGTTATTACTATATCTACTGCAAAGTGTGGACATTTAGATACAGTTATCAAAACTATCTGTCACGAAATTATCCACATGATATGCTATCTTGAAGCACCTAAAACAGATAAATATACAAGTCACAAAGGTTTATTCTTAAAACTACAAAAGAGAGTAGCTAACACACTTGGCTACGATCCTAAAGAATTATAAGGAGAATATCATAGACCCAATAACAATATTATCTGCTTTTGCACCAGTTGCTGTAGACTTAGGCAAGTCACTTATTAATAAATTTATAGCACCTGACCAATTTAAACCAGCTACGATAGAACAGTATGTCAAGATGAAACAAATTGACCTAGACTTCTTTAAAGTGATGAATGAAGCTGGTGGTGGTAACCCATCATACTTATGGGTAGAAGCTATCATAAGACTTATGCGACCAGCTATTGGTTTATTAGTTTTAACAACATGGGCTACTATGCACCTTAACGGTACAGCAACATCTGAAGTAGATAACTTTGCAAGTGCAGTTGGTTTCTATTTATTCGGTGAACGTTCATTATTACACATTAAAAAGAGTGTTAAATGATAGTATTAAACATACTTAACTTTATCGGTTTAGCTATACTTAAATTATTAGTCGTATGCCTATTATTCGTAGCTATGGGCTTCTCTATTCTATTTATGTATGCTATGCAATATCTCACACAAGCTCTTACTTATATAGACAAAAATGTTAATTGAAGTAAACAGGTTTGAGTTTAAAGATACACACACTATAGGCAAGATGTATATAGACGGTGTATATGAGTGTTACACGTTAGAAGATGTAGTCAGAAATGGCACTAAAGTCATAGGTAAGACTGCTATTCCTACTGGTGAATATAAAGTAATTATAGACGCATCTGTACGCTTTAAACAAGATATGCCACATATACTAGACGTTCCTAACTTTACAGGTGTTCGTATTCATTCAGGCAATACATCTGCACATACTGAAGGATGTATATTAGTAGGCACTACATGGTCAGGTAAAGACTTTATAGGGAACTCTAAAGCAGCTTATAAAAAGTTTTTTGAAAAGCTCAAGCAAGCTAAAACAGCTACAATTAAAATATGCTAGAGTATATTATTTGTGATGCGCTATGCTTTATAGACAATTTTAAGCTATTGATAATGGTAGTAATTTTATTATTAGTGTACAATAGACAAAACAACCATCAAGGATAGTTATGTCTAAATATAAGTCGGTATTAGTAATATCTGATCTTCACATTCCTTACCATCATCCAGACGCATTTACATTTTTAAAAGCACTAAAAAAACAATTTAAGTTTGACCATGTAGTAAATATAGGTGATGAATTAGATCATCATGCTATATCTATGCACGAACATAACCCAGACTTATATTCAGCAGGCCATGAATTAGAACAGTCTAAAAAATACATTAAAGAATTAGAAAAGATATTCCCTAAAATGACATTGGTTCACAGTAACCATAGCTCATTAGTTTATAGACGTGCATTAAAACACGGCATGCCTAGAGGATACCTAAAAGACTATAACGAGTTTTTAGGCGTTGGAAAAGGTTGGGAATGGGTAGATGATCATACAATAACCCTAAGTGATAACTCCAGATGTTTCTTTACACATGGGCTTGTTGCAGACGTTTTAAAGGTAGCCCAGCAGTATGGAATGAATACAGTCCAGGGCCACTACCACACTAAATTTAGTATTGGATATTACAGTAACCCAGATGCACTAATTTGGGGTATGCAAGTAGGATGTTTAATACATCAAAAGTCTATGGCGTTTGACTATGCCAAAAACTTTAAAAGCAGGTTCATTGTAGGATGTGGTGTCATTATCAATGGACAGCCAAAACTTATGCCTATGGTTCTTAACACAAACGGTAGGTGGATCGGAAAAATAGTATAGAAAGGTTTATCATGCAAATTCAGCCATTAATTGATCAATTGGTCGGAGATAAAATTGTAGAGGCTGAAGCGTATTTTGATGAGAATGTACTAGCTTTAACATTCGAGTCAGGTCTTTATGTAGAAATTACAGTTGACTCTGTAAACTACGAACTCCCAGAATTAGATGACTAAAGGATAAAAAATGAAAGTAATAAGAGGACTTGTCGTGGATGACAATGGCAAACCATTGCCTAATGTACCACAACTTAGTAAACAAGACATTAAAGATATGGCTCAATATGCTGCATCCGGTGCATCTATGGCTTATCCTCCTATTGGCATTCCATTGGGCGCTTATGAAATGTATCAAGGTTATACTAACCAAAACCCTATTCAAGGTTTATTAGGCGGCCTAACAACTGCTGGTGGTGTTGTAGGAACGCTTGCTAAAGCTCCAGGCGCTGCATTAAAGTATGCAGAAGGCCAACGTAAACTATCACCGGTCAATATTAATATTGAAGCTACATCACCTAATATCTTACAAAAAGCAAATGAAACAGGATCAGGCCGTGCATTATCAGACTTAAGATATGGTACTGCTCAACAAGGCGCTGCAGGTAAAGGTATGGAATATGCAAACATTCCTCCATCTAAAGTACAAGGTGTATGGGTAGATCCAGCAAGTAACGTAGAAGAGTTTAATAGAGTATACAGCCAAAACTTAGGCCCTATTAATAGAATGAATATACAGAAGTCTGGGCCATTATCTGAATACGCTCAGTCTATGGGTGGTGACCTAGGCCAATGGGGTGTAGGTGCTACACGCTTTACTAAAATACCTATGAACTTAAACAAAGATGCTGCTAACGGTATCTTATTTGAAAACGTATCATCTAAACAAATTATTGAAGCAGGTAAAAAATTAAACCCTAAAGGTGGCGTAGTATCAGCAACGCCTAACGGTGGTATGTTAGTGTTTGATCCTAACGGTGCAATGAGTGCTAAACAATTAGCTAAAGAATTAAAAGGCGTAGCTAAGAGTCCTAAATACGGACTCCTAGACTCTGCCTATTTTGATACTAGTGCTGCTGGTCAGGGAGCTTATATGAACCCTGTTGACGAGCTACTTCGTCTAAGAGGCTTTTAAGTAGTTTAGGTTGAAAGTCATAGTCTACGTAAAAGTTATTTAAAGCATAAGATAAAAATGCACCTTTAGCAGCAGCTACTGCAGGATAATGAGCCTTGAGATAAGGCTCACTACCATTGAGTACATTTATATGTAATTCAGCTAATGCTTTACAATAACACTCCTCTATAAACTTGCATGCCACTTCAATATACTTTGGCACTCTGTGAGTTTTGTAATGCTCTATCTGATCATCACTTAACCCAAGCCAGTCTATTAAGTCTTCATCATCAAGATCCAGCCGGTGCTTCCATTCATTAAAGTTGAAGTTCATCCTCCTCCTCCTCTTCATTATCATACTTCCAGTCCGCAATTAAATGCTCTGCAATTTCATAGAAGTTAGCTTGTCTTATGAATGCACCAGCATAGTCCTTAGCTAACCCATCTGGTACATCAATAAATATTACTTCTTCTACATAGTCTTCTAATTGTTTAGATAAGTCGTATGGATCTTTGGAGTAGTCAGATATATCAAAATAGTCAAATATTTCTAAATGAATTCTCCAAGTCTCATAATTAGACCATCCATTATATTTGTTATCTGTAGTCATTATGCAGCCTCCTTTACAGATACTTTAGGTTCATCAAATATAAATTTTGGTGCGCCTGTAATAGATGACTCAACTCTTAATGGTGAGATAACACCTACACAGTCAACACAGTCAAGGTCAACTAATGCTGGTTTGAGACCGTTTTGGCTTAATGATGCTTTTTTATTCTTAACGCCAGAGATATATTCTGCGGCCTTATTAAAGTCATTAAGATATGTAAAGTCATAATTACCAGGTTCATAAGATACTGACTCAGGAAATACTCTTCTAAAGTCAGGATACTTACCTTCTATTGGACGTGCTTCTAACCTAACCGCATCATTAAGAACGTGTATTTTCTTAACTACATTGTTTTCAACTTCTAATGATATGCTAGCTGCACCTAGGGTTGACTTAACTTTAAGTAAGGCATCAATAGTTTCAATAGGAATAATTGCTCCTAATGTATCTCTACCGTGCTGTACTTCGTTATGATAGACTGCTGTACTTAATAGTCGGTGACCATCAGTTGCAACAAAGATAGTGTTATATTTATTGAATTCAACGTAAATACCATTAAGGTAATATCTTACGTCTTTTTTAGCTACAAAAAGTTTAAGTGCTTTTAAGTGGCCAAGTTGTACTAATACTTCATAATTAAATGTTGTCATGCTTTTCTCCTTTAGCAAAATTTCTTGATCGCCTGCAAGTAGATAATAAATTAGCGATATGTGTATGCTATATATTTGCTAGCATG
>Ga0315903_10001251_pt1 | contig 38362 bp, 35 predicted proteins | sample LakEriMetagenome_7_FD_203524 | JGI IMG/M metagenome (GOLD analysis project Ga0315903, IMG submission 203524) | Freshwater fungal communities from buoy surface, Lake Erie, Ohio, United States - Buoy 2 MA119 | ecosystem: Environmental > Aquatic > Freshwater > Lake | place: USA: Lake Erie, Ohio... | reverse complement strand
AAAAATAATACATCAACACAGATGCAATTTAATTGTCCTGAGTGTGCTAAAATAAATTATGGTGTTCCCGACAATAAATATAATCTTGAGGTCAATATTGCATTAAATAATAAAGGAAAATACAATAAGGTTTGCAAGTGTTGGAAGTGTGGATTATCAGGTCCACTTTTTTTTGTATTTAAAAAATATGCAACAAAAAGACAAGTTGCTGAATTTATAAAACATGAAAATGAACCAATCATTTTATCACAGATAAAAAAGTTTAAAATTTTCGGTCTTCCAAAAGAATTCATATCCTTTCAAAATATGGATAAAAATAATCCATTACATGTTGAGGCATATGAATATATTAAAAATAGAAAAGTTTCCGACTCAATAATTAAAAAAGATAATTTAGGTTTTTGTATTGATGGATATTATAAAGATAGAATCATTATACCATCATACGACCTTAATCATAAAATAAATTTTTATGTTACAAGAACATTTAAAAAAGATGTTGAAAAACATCAAGCATATAAACTTCCACAAGGTGATAAAAGAGAGATAATATTCAATGAAAAAAATATAAATTGGAATTCTACTGTATATATTGTTGAAGCATATTTTGAGTATGCATCAATTCCTGTAAATACAATTATATTATTAGGTAAATCTCTTCAAGATAATATCTTGTCAAAATTAATAAAATATAAACCTAATGTTATAATAATGTTAAATCCTGATGCAATAGAAAAAAGACAGGATTTTAATTATTCAAAGACACCTAACTCATCCTTAGAGATTAAGGAACGATTATTGAGTTTAGGTTTAGAAAATGTAATGATTCAAACATATGAAAATAATGATGATTTGAATACAAATATCCAAAAATACGGAAAAAACCATATATTTGAGTTAATGAAATTAAATTTAAAACAATAAAGTAATAAGATAAATGAAAAAATTAAATGTTAGATATAGAAAAGGAAAAATTAGACAAAGAAATTTACAAAAAGTATGAAAAACTAGTCTTAAATTATTTTTACTCTAAAACCTCAGATGCCCAATTATCAAGAGATTTAAGTGCAGAAACAATGAGTAAAATTATTATTAATTATCATAAAAAACTGAATAAAAAAACTTTAGATAATTGGGTATATACTGTTACACAAAATCACTTTTATGATTATGTTAGAAAAATCAACAGAAAAAAATATAAAAAATATACATCAATAGATAATAATACAAAACACATTGAACCTGTTCACATTAATTATGATTATGAAAAACAGTTTGATTCTGTTAACGAAATTATGAAAATTTGTCAAGATGAAACCTTAAAAAATTTTTATGAGTATAAATATCTTAAACATTATGATAATAAGACAATTATAAAAGAACTTGATTTTACATACCAAAAAATAAAAGATTTTGATGAAAAATTAATAACTTTTTTGAGGAATAATTTATCCGATGACCTATTTACATGAAACTAAATGAACGTGAATAGGAAATTAAAAAAATACAATGTTGAAGAAACAGAAGAAGACAAATTAAGGGAAAGGAAGAACGAGATTAGAAAAAAAGTCGGTAAACCGTATTTAAAGATTTCCCCTAAAACTGAAAACCAAGAAAAATTTGTTAAAGACATCTTGGACAAAGAATCAATGTATGTGATTGCAACAGGAATCGCAGGAGCAGGTAAAACCTTTATAGCATTGGTTCAGGCAATAAACTTGTTGTTAAACGAAAACAACACATATACAAAGATTAGAATATTTAAACCATTAAAACAACTTCAACATGAAGATGTTGGTATATTACCAGGTGGTGTTGAAGAGAAACTTGAATATGTCTTAATGTCATATTCTATGCAATTAAATAAACTACTATCTCCAATAGCATTAGAGATATTGTTTAAAGAGAAAATCATTGAAGTAATTCCAATGGGTAATTTAAGAGGTTTATCATTAGATAATATTAATATCTTTGATGAATTCCAAAATGTATCTGTTGATAATGCTGAAACAGTATTAACTCGTTTGGAAGAAGGTGGTAAAATGATTATCATTGGTGATATTAGACAAAGAGATTTTAAAGATAAAAATGATAATGGTTTAATGTTCTTAACAGAACATTTTAAAGATTTTGATGACCATGTTAAAGTTATTGAATTCGTTGATTCTGATTGCGTCAGAAGCCCACTAATTCAGAAAATCACTAAATTATTTGATGAGAAGAAAAAATAATGAAAAAGTTTTTAGAAAACATAACACACAGTAAATTAGGTAAAATTTTTGACCATCTTTTCCTTGGTTTTCAATTCTTTTTGCCTAAATTTGTCCTATATTTGATTGTACCAACATTTATATTGTCATTTATGCAATTCTTTGGAATTCAATGGGTAACAGATATGTTATTACTGAAATTAACATTCACTATTTTACCAATTTTTCTTTTAGGGGCATTTTGGTTCATCTATAGAACAACAAGATTAGACTAACAATAACAAAACATATCCTGTTTGTAGTAATATAAGCAGGATTTTTTTATACTTAAAAATTATATAAATGATTACACAAGAAAGATTAGAATTTAAACCCTTTGAATATCAATGGGCATACGAAGCATGGTTCAAACAACAGAATGCACATTGGTTGCATACTGAAATTAATATGCAAAAAGATGTTAAGGATTGGAATAACGAATTAACATTGGAAGAAAAGAATGTTATTGGTAATATCTTAAAAGGATTTACACAAACAGAAACTGTTGTTAATGATTATTGGTCAACATATGTAACCAAATGGTTTCCTGTACCTGAAATTAAAATGATGGCAAGTACATTTGGTGCGTTTGAAACAATCCATGCAGTAGCATATTCTTATCTTAATGATACATTAGGTCTAACCGATTTTAAAGCATTTATGGAAGATGCTGAAACAATGGCTAAACTTAGTGTGTTAATGGAAATTGACCCTAATGATACTAATCTTTCTAATATTGCTAGAAGTCTTGCATTATTCTCTGCTTGTGCAGAAGGTATGCAATTATATTCTTCATTTGCTGTTCTTCTCTCATTTAGAAAAAAGAATATGATGACAGGTATTGGTCAGCAGATGATTTTCTCAATTCGTGATGAATCTTTGCATTCTGAATCAGGTTGTAAATTATTTAGAACCCTTGTTGAAGAAAATCCGTACATTTGGACCGATGAATTAAAGAATACAATTTATGAAGGTGTTGATTTAGCATTAACAAATGAATTCAACTACATTGATAAAATATTTGAACTTGGTGATTTGGAAACAATCACAAAAACTGCTCTTAAAAACTTTATGTATGATAGAGCAAATAGGAAACTTAAAGAATTGATGTTAACACCTGTTTATACAGTTGATGATGATTTACTTATGGATATGGAATGGTTTTATATTGCAACATCAGGTGAACAACAAACCGATTTCTTTGCTAATAGAGAAACCTCATACTCTAAACCAAATGAGGATTGGAACTTTGTAGATGACTTATTTTAAATAAAAAAATGAAAATAGAAACGCACGACATAGCAAGAAACATGGGATGGAAAGTTGGTATTGACTTTCCTGAATGGGGTAATAACGGTCTTTATTTAACTACAATTAAAGGTGGGTATCTTATTGATGGTGAAACACCCAAAGATGGTTACATAAGAGTTTCATCAAGAGCAGCAGAGTTATTAAATAAACCTGAATTGCAAGAAAGATTCTTTGATATTCTTTGGAAAGGATGGTTGATTCCATCAACACCTGTAATGGCTAATCTTGGAACAGATGTAGCATTACCAATTAGTTGTTTCTCTTCTCATGTTGGCGATTCTATGTATGAAATTTATCGTAAGAATCTTGAAATGGCAATGCTTTCAAAATATGGTGGAGGTACTGCTTATGATTTTTCCGCTATTAGAGCAATTGGTACTAAAATCAAAGATGGTAGAGGTGGAAGTTCAGATGGTATTATTCCATTTATTAAATCGTATGATTCTACTATCTTAGCATCTAAGCAAGGAAAGACAAGAAGAGGTGCTGTAGCGATTTATTTGAATGCAGAACATGGTGAATTCAAAGAATTTCTTGAGGTAAGAGAACCAAAAGGTGATGTAAATAGACAATCACATAATATTCATCAAGGAGCAATCTTTACAGATGAATTTATGAATAAAGTCATTGAAAAGAATGGTAAAGAAAGAGAGATTTGGCTTGAAACTTTAAAGAAAAGAGTAAAGACAGGTGAACCTTATACCATGTTTATTGATAATGCTAATAATGTTGTACCCGAATGGTGGAAAAAGAATGATTTAAAAATTAGACATTCAAATCTTTGTTCTGAAATCTTTTTACCAACAGATGAAAATCATACTTTGGTATGTTGTCTTTCTTCTTTAAATTTAGTTAAATTTGAAGAATGGAAAGATACAGATACTGTATATCTTTCTACAATATTTTTAGATGCTGTTATGGAGGATTTCCTTCAAAAAGGTAATTCAAGTGAATACAAAGGAATTGAAGATGCTGTGCGCTTTGCCACAAAGTCAAGGGCATTAGGACTAGGTGCTTTAGGATGGCATAGTTTCCTACAAAGCAAAATGATTCCATTTATTTCTATTGAAGCAAATGCTTGGACAAATATTATCTTTAAACATCTTAGAGATGAATCTGAAAGAGCAACAATAGACATGGCAAAAGAATATGGTGAACCTGAATGGTGTCAAGGAACAGGAAGAAGAAACTTAACTCTTCTTGCTATTGCACCAAATAGGTCATCATCAAAACTTGCAGGTGGCTATTCACAAGGTGTAGAACCAATTGCAGCAAATCTTTATATGGATGATGATGCAAAAGGATTACACATTAGAAAAAACCCATTCTTAGAACAATTACTTGAATCTAAAGGTAAAAATTTACCACAAGTATGGGATGCAATTTCTGAAGATAGGGGTTCAGTTATTAATGTCAGATGTATGAGTTCTGAAGAAAAAGCAGTATTTAAAACATTCAAAGAAATTAACCAACTTGAACTTGTTAGACAAGCAGGGGTTCGTCAAAAATATATTGACCAAGGGCAATCATTGAATCTTGCATTCTTTAGTGATGCACCTGCTAAATTTATCAATCAAGTTCATATTGAGGCATGGAAACTTGGGTTGAAATCACTTTATTATTTAAGGTCTGAATCAGTATTGAGAGCAGATACAAAACAACAAAGAGATTTATATTCAGAATGTTTAATGTGCGAAGGATAATAAAATTAATCCCCATAATTTGGGGATTTTTTATTTTAAATGGTTATGGTCAAAAGATAGGAAAACCTAGTGTTTCACTTAATAATTATATTAATGTAGAGATATATAACCTAAGAATGGTTGATGTACTTGAAAAGATTCAAATAGAAGATTTAAATAAAGAAAAGATATATAATGTATTATGTCATGAAGATGACTATTATATGGGTGAAAACGATGAAGGAATTATTTTTAAAAAGAAAACAATTCAATTAAAACAATTAAAAGAAAAAGGAGGGAAATTCAAGTTTAATGTAAAAGTTATCAGTAAAACAAATAGACAACTTTATATTAAACAATTCAATCCCTCCATAGAAAGAGTAGAAAAGGTAATTAAAATTAAATTTATTTAATTATAATTCTCATTACTTTTGATTCTTTCTGTTCTTTCAATTTACAATCAATAGCAAGAATACATTTCTCAAACTTTACATTAATATTATCAACATCATAATACTTTGTAGGTAGATAATATTTTTTAGTATACTGACTATTTAACATATTTGATTTACCTTCAACTGTCAAATAGTCATTCTCATATAATACAGAAACTTCTTCTTTATCATATCCTGCAAATTGTAATTGTTTTTTAAAATCTTTATAAGTATAAAGATTTTCGTTATTGATGAATTTTTTATCATCAATCCATTTTTCAACTAATGAAAATGTGTCACTAGTATTCCACCAATTATCTTTTAAGTGTTTTTCAAAATTATATTTTATCATAATAGAAATTGTTTATAATTATAAATATACAATATTTATACCAAAAAAAATCCCATCGGATACCAATGGGATTTTTAATTTTTAAATTATTACTATTATTAGTAATTATTTTCTGCGTAATCGTAACTCAATGTTACAGCAATTTTTTGTACATCATCACTAGTATATTCATTTTTACCAAAATCAATATTACTAATGAATGCTCCAAAGATTGTGAACTGTTGTACACCTACAAGTGTTGGGTCAAGAGCAACAAGTCTAAGTTCTTTCTTATAACCAGAAGCATAACCCATTCTACCTGTTATGTTTTCAGCACATAATCTATACCACTCCATCAATAATTGAACTGAAGATGGACCTTGCAAATCAATGAATTCTAACTGAAGGTCATCAAATGTTACATGACCTGCAACTTTTTGCTCATAGTTTAAGTACTTAATAGGTACTGAATTTACTTTCATTTTTGGTCTGTCAACAGCATTGACAATCCAAGTATATTTACTTAAACCCATTGTATCATCAACAAAGAACAATTCAAACCTGTTTGGTCTTAGTGGTTCATAATAATTGGGTACATTTCTAAATCCTGATTGTGGCATATCTTTATCTTTTTATTTAATTAGTATCTTTTTAATTGTTAAGCATTAAAATTAATTGCACTAGTTGACTTATTGACTACAAATGTTAGACCAATAAATTCTACTGCACCTATTGGTAAGAGTTCAATTACAAAGTAGATTTCATTTCTATCTCTACTTTCAGGTGTATTTAGTGTATTATCTAATTTAACACTAAATCTTTGTAAACCTCTATTGTCCTGAATAACTTTTAACTTAGCATTAGTTTGTGCAATAAAGTTAGTCGCTAAAATATCATCATTTGGTTCAAACAAATATTTTCTAGCTTGAGAAGAAATAATTTGTTTTGCATAAAGAAGAAGTCTTCTTACATCAATTCTATCAAGTTTAGAATCAGCAATTTGTAAAGTTTTTTGACCATATACAAATACTCCTGGAGTATTGTTAGAAAACTTAACGATTGGATTTAATCTTGAAAGATATAAAACATCTCTATCTGTTTCTTTGAAAGTTTTTCTTACATCTCTAGCATTTGGAAGACCACCTCTATTTAAACCTGCTGTTGCAAACCAAATAAATGAAGTTCTATCAGCAAGAGCCATTGCTCTTAAAATTTCACCTGTTGGAGGAATATAAATGTTTGTATTAGTATCAGGGTCTTTTCTTCTAATCCAAGGCACATAAGTTGCAGCATAAGAAGAATCAATTCCTGTTGATTCTAAAGAATCAGCGTAAGTATTAGCAACAACAGTAGGTGTATCATTAATATTTGCATCAGGAGAATCAATTATATAAAGTGCATCTTGACGAATTTCTTCAATAATTTGAAGTGCATCGTCAACAAGACCTAAATTACTTTCCCAATTTATACCAGGTGTTACAAATAAGTTAATTGCTGTTCTTTCAGTATCTTCATACACTCTATATGCGTCAAGATATGCATTATAATCTGAATTATTAAATTCAGAAATACCACCAAGAGCAAAATCAGCACCTATACTTCTACCTTGTCCAAATGGTACGGTTTCATAATAAACATCCCAACCATCAAATCCACCATAAGGAACAAGAACAAATTTTCTTTTTGTAATATCTTGGTAAGCACCAGATAATACATCATCAGAATTACTAATTGGACCTGCACCAACCTCAAATTCACCAAGTACATTTCCATCAGAATCTGTATAATTAGCTATTGCATTTTGGTCTAAGTGGAAACCTTTTGTTTTATATGAAGATTCCCCACCAAATGTATTATTTTCACCATAATATTTAAACAAATCATCATTTATTGATAAACCTTTAGTTGATGATGTATCAAATGCTTTTTCAGAAATACCTAAATATGTTTTTAAAGGTTTATCAGTTGATGCATATGATTTTTTATAAAAAATTACAGGTGTTTTACCACTAATTCCTGGATTATCCATTGTATCTTCATCAAATAATGGTAATTGATACCCTTCAAACCCACATGGGAATGAATTTGTTGGTGCGGTTACATTTACATTTACATAAACATATGCAGACCTTGCATCTTCTAAGAATGAATTTTCATCATCACTATAAACACCACCAATCCTTCTCATAATAAAGTTATTACTTACAGGATTCAAAGTACATCTTCCAAATCTTTCAAGAATTGAAGGACTAGTATCAGTATCATTATAATCCCTAATAACAACATCAAATTCTTTTGTTGAAGGATTAATATTTTCAATTGCAATTTTTATTTCTCTATTTGCTGAATCACCATCTGAATAAGAAATAAATTTAAATAATCTACTTAATTTATTACCATTTACTTCAGATACAAGCCAAGGTGTTTCAGGTGTTTTAAACCCTGTTTGATAATTTGAACTAAATGCACCATTAGTATTTAATTCAACAATATCTTTAATACTATAAATTAAATCTTCAGTTGCTAATTTTCTTATTAAATCAGGATATACCGCCTCACAATACAAAGTCGCTTTAGCATCACTATTTTTTCTACCCATTGCTTTAGTAATAAAATTAGATGATGTACTATTAAGATTAAACTCAAGCACCTCAGTTGAATCACCAACTGCTGTAATTGTAAAGTTATTTAATGGTGCGCCAATTGTATTTGTAAATGTTCCTGTTACAGACGTTACTTTATATTGATTAGTACCTAACGCATATAATCCTTGTCCTCTACTTCTTAATATCGCAACAATCATATTATCATATTCTGATTCACTAATACCAGAGTAAGTATAAACTTCATATGAAACTAATCCTGATGCAACTATTAAATCCACATCAGCAGTATAAGTATAACTACTAAAATTAACCATACTTGTTTCGGAACTAGCCACATAACCACTAACAGCTAGAAAATTTGTTTTTGCTGTATATTGTAATGTATTATAATCTAAATCCCAAATTGTTGGTAAGTCATTAAAAGTAGTGAATGATGCACCTGTAGCACTTGTAATATTAATTCCTAAAAATGAAACTCCTGTGTATGAAACATTTCCACTAATTTCACTAATACTTGTTCCACTACTTGATAAATTAATTGTATAAGATGAATTAGAAAAACCACTAACAGAAAGACTAACAGATTGTCCAGTAGAAGGTATTACGCTTGTATCAAATACTAATGGTGAAGCATAATTACCATCCCCTGCACTAATATCAATTCCTAAATATGTTGATGAAGAAATTGTTACTGAACCACTTATTTCAGTATTAGTTAAACCTGTATTTGAAACAGGTGCTGAAACTCTAATAGCCCAACCTGGACCTGCATTATAACCTGATTTACCAAGAATTCTTGTAAAATAAAGTTGATTACCTTCTTCTAAAAAAGTATTTGCATATGTTGGTGCTAAATATTTCATTTTTCCTGAACCATCAGCATATTTTTCAGTAGATGTACCACCAAAATATCTTCTAAATTCAGCTTTATCTGTAATTAAAATTGGTGAAAAGGCAGGACCTTTTAAAGTTTCACCAGCCATACCAACTGAGGTAATGCCTAATGATGGGGTTGAAGCGAAACTTCTGTCAATTTCTTGGAATTTAACTGTAGGTGATTTAAAATTAAAATTTGCCATTTTATAATAGTTTATTATAAATAGTTTTTAATTTCAAACTTTAATTAATTTTGATGTTTTTAGCCAATAAATTTTGAATATCTCTTAATTGAGCTTCAAGTGCAACAACAGCTTCAGCTTTTACAGGTGTAGCACCTGGATGTTGATGAATATGATTAAGAAATGCATTTGTTAATATTTGAAGATATTGAACAGTTAACTCACCATACAACATTGATTGTGCATTTTTTCTTAAATCAGCAATATCTTCATTTGTTAATATTTTTTTAAATCTATATCTACCTTTATGAGAAATTAAAAATATTTCGTTGCTTGCTGTTAATCCATATGATGTTTTCTCATCAATTAATTCTAAAATAGAATAAGATGGATTATTAAAATTTATTTCTATTGGTTTATCTTTTGTATGTTTACCTGCTCTTAATGTAACTTTATTTTTAGATTGTATAATATCTGTATTATTTCTACCAACAATTGTAACATTATCTAAATCACTTTCAGGTTTTGAAATAAGTTCGGAATCAACAGGAAATATATTTGCTTCGGTTTCTTTTTTTGGTCTTGACTTTTTTTGTAAAGGGTCGTAAGTTAAATTTTTTGTTATTGTAGTATCAAAATCAATTGTTGAACTTCCTGGGATATCATGATTATCATTTTTTATGTTTTCATAATTTGATATTATTGGACCAATCCAAAATCTATTAGCATAAAAAGTATTTGCATTTTTTTTATCACTATCACCTAATATAACTAAAACAGCTTCACCAACTTTTGGCATTACATGAACTATTCTAGACATTAAAGGATAGACAAATGGTATTTCAGTATCATCTGCTGTTGAACTATCAAGACTATCAATAAAAACTTTTATTCTACCTACATTTAAAGTATCATCAACACTAATAACTTTAGCCATATAGATATTTTTATTAAAACCCATAGGCACATTAGTACCTCTTGATTCACTTTGCCAATCTTTTAAAAAATTTATACTCATATAGGTAGTTTTATTCTTATAGTATCACTATAAGTGGTTGATGTAAATGTAACATTATTTATTGTTGTAAAATATTTTTCAGATTTTATTCTATAAAAATACGTTAAACCTGATACTAATGGAGTTGATGACCAAGTAAATATTTGAGAATAGCCATAAACATTGTAAGTATAAGGTGTAATTAATGAATATAAACTTGTACCTGTTAATCCTGAATTACCAATATCATAAAATTGATGTGTAAAATTACCTGTTACATTTGATGGTATTTGGTTAGCTGTTGACCAAAGCATATCATATGTTGTATTACTTGTTAAAGTTATTATTTGATTTGAACTACTATTGTAAACAAAATATACAACAGATATTGAATCATCAACTAATAAATTTATACTTGAATTTAAAACAACTTTATTTGAATCAAAAACAGAAAAAGTATAATCACTACCATAATCCAACATAATACCATTTAAATATACAATTGCTTGTGAACCAAATTGAGAATTTACTCTTGGATATGTTAAATCAATAATATAATTTGTACCATTATAAGAAATACTTGGTGATGTATTGTATAAAAAATTTTCTTTTATTAACCTTTGATTATTTGCACTATTTTTATAATATGCAACTGTTAGTACATCGGCATAATCAGATGATAATGGTTCAAGTAAAACAAAACTTCTAACCTGTATTGAAGGTATAGTTATTGATGTATCTGCACTATATTCAAGTCCTTCTAATATTGTTACACCATTAACAGCAACAATAATATCACCAACTGGTTCAAAACTTAAATTAAATTTGGTAAATCCTGTTTCATTAACAGGAATTGTTTCTACTATTAAACCTTCAGTTTCATTAAATAAAGGAAAATTAAATAATGGTTTTTCAGCTTCACATAAAGAGATAAAATAATAATCACTTAAATTATTGTAATTTCTAAATGATGGGTTATAACTATTTCTATCAACTAAAGTAGTTACACTTGAACCTGTTGATAAACTAAATTTAGTGTAATCAAAATATCTTGGACTATTTTGATAATTTTGCATATAATCAACATAAACAAAATTTTCATACATTGTATATGGTGTGGTTGCTGTAAATAATTGTCCTTCTTGTGAACAAGTATTATAAATAAAATATGGTTTAATTATATATTCAGAATCACAACTTAATAATCCATCTGAAATAATTGTAGAAATTTCTGTTGATGATGTAAATGCAGTTGACGATGAACTAAATGTATAAATTGGTGCATCATCAAATCCATCAACTAAAATATCGTGATTATATTTATGTAAATTAAAATAAAATTCAGTTGTTGATGCTGATAATGTCTCTGTACTTGATGTAAAATTAAAAGATACTGTATGACCTGTTGCTTCAGATTTATTATATATTGAATTATTTGTAAAACTTGATAATTCAATTTTTGTTGCACCTGTAATATTAAAATTTGGAACTTGACTTTCACAAACTAAACCATCCCAAGTTGGTTGAACATTTTTCTTATCACTAACAAATGAAACAATATCTGTATCAATATTTCCATTATTACTTGTGTCAATTTGTGTACTAATTGTAGCAACATTTAATGATTCTTCATTTGTATCATAAATTTCAGTTTCTATAATTATTATAGCTTGGTTCATTAATTCTTCTTCTGAAACTTTACCTTCAAACTCAGAACCATCATCAATACCCTGTTTATAAACATATTTTTGTGGTGTAAATTCTGTATTTCTAATCTTTAAACCACCACCATCATAAATTGCGGTTGCAGGTACAAATTGTTTTACAAAAACCGTAAATATTGCATCAATATTATAAACAAAATCTAATAATTGTCTATATCTTCTTTTATTTGATAAAGGACTTTCAAGATAATCATAATAAAGTTTTGTTAATGATGGATAATAAGAACCGATTGCAGAATCACTAACTTTTCTATTTTGAGCATTAATAAAAGAAGAATATACCCTATCAATATATTGTGCAAAAGTTAAACCTGATGCATGAAATTTATTTGATTCCCTTTGTGGATATGGAACTGTACTTCCTGTATCAATTACAGGATAATTATACTGAACATTAAATTGATATACATCATATTCAATTGCTCTAGCAATATCAATATTAACATCAATTTCTTTTGTATTTATAATTAATCTAGAATCATTAGCAGAATAAAATGTATTTCTACCAAAAGATGAATATGTTTCAGCACTTTCAGTATAAACCCAAGATTTTTTATTATCAATTACTCTTCTTACATTAAAACCCTCCCTTCTGAATATATCTATATATGCTTGTCCAAAATCTTCATTTCCATTTATTTGAAAAAATTCTAAATCATTTGGTGATGGGGCAGCAGGAAAACCATATTCATCATAAGCAGGTCTTGCAATTAATTTACTTGCATTTTCTGCTTCTGTAATTGAAAATGTTTTTCCAATTGGTGCATCAACAACATATACATGTTCAGTAACATTAATTAAAGATTCAGGTGCGCCAATAAATGAAAATATAGTCTCAATTGAACCTCTAGTTCCTTTTGATTTTAAAAACCAAGCTGTATTAATAACTAATCTTCTCCATAATTCAATATCAATTTCAGCAAGAGATGCTGATACATCTGTATCATTAGTTTTGTCTGTTGAAAAAATTGTTTTTACTAAATCTTTATCACTAATTATATTTTGTGCTTTCCAAGATAATGTTCTTGCAAGATTTTTAATTATTGTATCGGGTATATTATTTATTTTATCATATGAAGTATTATTCATATACATTAATGAATCAAAGAACATTTTGATTTCATCAATTTGATTACCATAAATTTTTAAAAATGATTCAGATTTAAAACTGTCTGTTCCATCAAAATCAATTAAAGAACTTGGTGTAAATTTTCTAAGAATAAGATTTGATTTATAATCATCATATAAATCACCTATCTCAAATATTTTATCTAAAAAATCAACATAGGATATTGATTCAGTATCTAAATTATAACCATCATATCTAACAGGAAATGTTAATGTGTATTTTACAAATTCTAATTCATCATCTTCATTTACTTCAGGTATTTTAAACTCAAAACTATATTTTGGTGTGGTATTTTTATTTAAAAAATATCTTTCAAGTTCAGTTAACGAATCATAAAACTTATTATACTCAATATCATTTGGTTTTATTAAAAATCTATCACTAACAGTTGATGCTGAAAATATACCAAATGGGTCACCAAATACACTAAAATATAAATAAGCTGAATTACCACTACTAAAACCTGTAAATTCTTTTATACTATAATTAATATTATTATATTCTATTACATAATCTTCGTATCTAATAGGAAAATTTATTAAATCTCTAGAAGTTAATGATGCATTTGAAAAAAGATTTATAAAAAATGGATTTTCAATTACATTTATTGGTATTCTAAAACTTGAAATATCAATTGTATTGTCATAGGTATAATCTAAAACATTAAAATATGTAACACCACTAACAAAATCATTTATATGTAAAGCACCTGGGAATTTATTAATTATATTATTTATAGTTACCCTGAATTTTTCTTTCAATGAACCATAAACCGCATAAGTTGATAAGTTTGTCTTATCGGTATTTAATTTTAATTTATTTACAACTTTAATGTAATCATTAAGTTCTGTAAGATTATTAATTTTTAAATCTGAAAGTGTAACATTTTTTTGGGTTATTACTAATTTCTTATCTCTATTAACAGCTTTAGGTATAGAAAATTTTGTAGATAGTTGGATTCCACCATTAAAAATGGTTGTTGAATAACTATCATTAAATGTTGAAAATGATGGTAATGAATATTTGTTTACAGGTTCATTACCGATATATTTTATCTTTTTTGCCACTTAATAGAATTTTATATAAATAGTTATGAACTATTTATTAAAAACTATCATGAGAAATTTAAATTTCTTAAATTCAGATAACGATAACCATAAATCATTAAGAGTAAGGACAAATATAGGTGATACATTTTTAAATGTAAATCTTGACCAAACTTACGAATCATTGGATATTTTATCTCTTAAAATATATCAAGCTGATGTTTATAGGTTATTCGATGCTGACTATGGAATTATTGTAGGAAGAGTAACAGGACAAGATGTTGGTATTCCAAATTGTAGGATATCTGTTTTTATTCCTACAGATGAAGAATCAATTACAGGTCCAACTCAATTAGATGATATTAAAAAAATAGAAGCAGCAGCTTTATATCCCTATAAAACTGTTTTTGATAAAGATGGAAATGCAAAAATTTATAATCTTTTACCAAAATACAGAAGATTTAGAGGTTTAAATGGATTTCCTGCAAATGAAAATGGTATCGGTGCAACACCTGCAACACCTGTTGGAACATTTCCTGAAAAAGAAGAAATATTATCAAATGAAAGCGTTGCCTATGTTTATGATAAATATTATAAATTTTCAACCTTTACAAACGAAAGTGGTGATTACATATTAGTTGTTCCTGCAAATAGAACATATACAGTTAATATGTCTTGTGATATAACTGATATTGGTAAGTTCTCAACAACACCTGCATTACTAAAATCTGAAAATAGTTTACCAAATTCATATTTTATAGAAACTAATGGTGTTGTAAATATAAATCCTGAAATACCACTAGAAAAATTACCAAATATTGACATACAAAATCAATCAGTTTATGTTAAATCATTATGGTCACAAAATCCTGATAATACAAATATTGGTATTAATAGATTAGATTTTAGAATTCAAAAAAAATTACAACCATATGTTACCGTGTTTGGTAATTATATGTCACATAATAAAGACCATTGGTGGCGTGCGCCATATCAAGACATTGGTGCAGCAAATGACGCACTTGCATATGATGGTAGTACAAATCCAAACGATATTAAAATTGGTAATTTGCAAACAGGAAATCTTGTACTAAGAGTTTTTAGTATAAAAAACACAGTTTCTGAATATGATGCTGATTTACTTAATAGTGGTACAATTTTAAGTAATTATGATTACAATACTGATATTGAATTATTACCACAATCTAAATATATCTTTAGACAAGATAATGGTAATGCTTACATTGCTATTTCTTGTAACAGAAATAAAGTTATCACAAATGAATTTGGTGAATTAATATCTGTTGCTGATGATAATGAAGCAGGTGCTTTTACTTCCTTTAGAGGATATTTTATGTTAGAAAACGAAAACGGTAATAATAATCCTGATGGTACTTTAAGAACAGGTAAAATTAGATTAAAAGTACCACAACTTCGTGATTATTCAACAGGAAACGAAAATTTTGTTTGGGATACTACCTATAGTACATATTATAGAAACGCATTTCAAACAGGTAATTCTGAAAAATGGATATGGGCGCATTATAAATTTGATTATGGTGAATTATATAGTTGGTCACAATATAGTGATGTTGCAGGATATAATAGAGAACCACAAGATGAATGGGATGACACTCAGACAAATATATTATATTTTGGGGAAAGAAAATTTTATTTCCCGAATAATGATAGAAATTTTTATAAAAATAAACACCCAAATTCCAATACTTTAAATACATATGGAGGAGAAGGTCAAGCATATATAAATTTTTATAATCACCTAAAAGAAGGTACACAAAATGAATCAAGAATGATTTTTGTAATCAAAAAACAATGGATAAATTTTAGTTTATTTTTTGTAAATTTTGCTTATAACGCAGACGAATTTGCATTACTTAGTGCTGACATTCATATTATGATGCATAATAGACTAAAAGGAAATGCATTTGGAACTAAAGATGCACCAATAGGCGCAAATCAAACATTAGGTGAGCCAGGAGGAACAGGAACAAATAATGAAAATGGATTTTTACCAAATGGTGAATCTATAAAAACAAATTTCTTTAAAGTTAATAAAGAAGATTTACTAAAATTTTATGATTTTAAAATTAACAATAACAGACAGCATGGTTTTAGAATACCAAAAGCCGAATTAAAAGGTGAATATTTTAGATATAATCATTCTAATTATTTTGCAAATATAGGAGGTGATAGTTTAGATTTTATTAACCAAGATAATGGTGATATAGTTGGAGAAAGATATTTTCTACTTGGAAGACCAGCTAATCATTGTGTTGATTATTTATTAAATTTTTTATAATGGAGCAGATAAAACCAAATAAACGATATTTACTTGCAAAAGATGAAGAATTAAAATTAAATTTTTCATTAAAGTCTAATTTTAATTATTTAGATGAATTTAATAATAGTAAAATTGTTTCTTTATCTGAATTATTTACTAAAGAAAGAAATAATTCCACAAATTATAGAATATATGGTAATATAAATTACTTATCATTTTTAAGAAATAAGAAAGGTGGTTTAACACAAATACCAGGTTTACCACCACTACCACCTGTTCAAATAAGTGGATTAGAAGATTTATTTACGGAAAGTATTACAAATACTTTTTTTAATTTTGAAAATTTTTTCGATTTAAAATTATTTAGATTACAAGATGAACAAGTAACACTTAATAATTCTGGATATACATATAAAGAAAAATTAACAGCAATAACAACACCTTCAGATTACAATTTATCTTTTTTTGCATATTCAAAAAATGTTTTCAATGAAAGAAATTATTATTTTAGTTTTAATACTGTAGATGTAAACCCAAATAAATTAATTAAAATTGATGATAGTATTGTTTATGATAATAGTATTTATTTAGGTTTTATACCTAAAATAAATATTGATTTATATGAAAAAAGAGTTATAAATGATGGGGTATATATTAATGAAATAGATGTATCAAATAGTGAATTTGATTATTCTGCAATTACTTTTACTGATTCTCAAATAAATTTAATTATTCAAGGTAGTAAATTCACTATTGATGATTTTAAAAAATATCTTTTATCAAAATTAAATAACTTATTTAGAATTTATAATTTAAAAATAACCGATAATAATATTACAACTAATTTAAGATTTATAAGAAATTATCTTGATACTGGAAATGGTGATTATAGATTATACGAATCTCAATATATTAATTCTTTAACTCTAAAAGATTGGACAGGAAGTTCAATAGAAGGGAATTATGTATCTTTTGATAAAGAAACATATACATTTAAAAATATAGTGGAAAAGGAATATATTATTAAATTAGTAATGATTGATTACTACGATGGTAATTTAAATACTTTTCAAAATTATGTTGACACCAATTATAGTGGTTTTAGTTATTATTCAGATTCTTTTAATGGTGTTGTAAGGATAGATTTTTTCTTTAAATTTAAACCATTTTATAAAATAGAATTAAAAAAATATAGTCAATTTTTAAATGAAGTTAATAAAAATGTTACTAATGTAGAAATACCTAAAAATGCAATTTTATATGATGATAAATACATATGGAGAGATTTATTAACATATGGTGACCCTGATAACTATGATAGACCATTTATAAATAATAATCATTATGTCTTCGATAATATTATTTTTTATTTAAAACCAGAATTATCTGATAAAAACACAACTGTTTTAATAAATGAATTTTTACTATCATTTCGTGATAAAGGTTATACATTCAATAAAGATAATATTAAACTATACGTTCAAAGAAAAGAAGCATGTTAAAATTAACAAAAAGTAATTCAGGGAATTTTAATATTAATATTGGTATTAACCATTTACATGATTATATACCAAAAAATGAAGCAATTAAAAAATATATTAACTATGAAACTGAAAAAGCAGTTGCACAAACTTTAATAGATGATAAAGATGTTGAACATATAACATTTATACCTGCCCAATCATTTTCTATAATACCATATTTTAATAATAATACTGATTATGGTGCAATTGGTATTAAAGATTTAGTATATGTTAAAGAATCATTTTATATATTTGATGTATATGATAATTTTTCAGAAGGTAATCAAAAATTATTATCTAGAAATTTTTTAAAATTACTAACTGTATTTTCATCTTTCACATCCACCTTAATTAATTTTCCTAATAGTAAATTAGCAAAGGGATATAGAAATATTTACATACCAGCAGATTATATAAATAATACAACAGCAGATACATTTTATTTAAAAATTTCCTTTTTTAATTCTGCCAATGGAAAACTTAGATTTTTTCAATGCAATAATCAAAGTTTAGATAGTTTAAAAAATTATTTAAAAATAACGCTTGACAAAGCAAATAAAACGTATTATATAAATAATGGTAATTCTCCCTTTAATATCTATGAAATCATCCAAGAAAAACTTGAAAAAAGTCAGATTAATGATAATGGAATAAATAAGTTAGGTCCTCCAGAATTAAAGATAAAAACTATTACTAATAAAGGAAAATTCATATGATAACAGATTTAATCGTAAAATTTTTTGGAATATTTATTCCTAATTTTTTTCTTTCGGCATCAATAATATATTTTATTTATACAATGTATATTTTTTTTAGATGTATTAGAAAACAAGAAAAACTCTCTGAATCATTAACATCAAGAGAAAAACAATATTTTTATTTATCAATAACTTACTTATTTACTTATATATTAATATGAAATTTAAAAAAATAATTGAAGAACTTAAAGACTATATCGTACAAATTAATTTTGATGATTTTGTTGATGTATATATGTCATTTCCATCTGATTGGGATATGACACCATTCTTTGATGAAAATGAAGTCTATATTTTAGAGAATCCTAAAAAATCATTTGAAGATAATGGAAGAGAATATAATATTTATCAATTCCTTTTAAAATCAATAGATTTTACTGATGATTTATTTAATATCCTTGTTCAAATCAAGAATACATTTTTAGAAAGAGAAAAAATGATTTTTGAATTAAATAAAAAACTTGAACAAGAAAAGAAAGAACTTGAAGAAAATATCAATAAGAAAATTAATTCAATTCGCACTACACCATCAACTAAAAAACCTAAAAATGAGATTGTAGAAAAGATTGAAGAAGTCAATGAATTAAAAAGTATAGATGACATTATGACTATTTATAATAAATAAATCATAATGATTTTTAAAGATTCACAAGAGCAATTAAAACTTTATAAACAAATTAGAGTATCAATAGGTGAACCTGTTCGTGATTATAATGATTGGGTTACTGATGATGTTATTGATACTTATGTTGAAATGGCTTTGGAAGATTACATTTCTTATTTAGATAATTGGTTAATTGAACAACAATGGTCTTCATTAGAAGGTCTTAGTATTAGTTCAGCTAACTTTGTTGAAGCATTCACAACTAAAACACTTGATTTTGAAAAATCATTTGCTATTGCATATGGTAAACAAACAGGCATTTCTACATTAGGAGAATGGGAACTTAAAAGTGATTATGTAACTATTTCTGCCGATACACAAATATATTTAATTCCATCAGGAAGAGAAATCAATGAAGTTCTTTGGTATACACCACCACAAGTTGCAACTAATATTCTTGACCCAATTGGTATGGGCGGTGGATGGTTTGGCGCACCAACAGGATGGTATTATGCTAATGTACCTGCACAAGCAATGTTACCATCATTTTCATTAATTCTATCTACTATGGATAGATTACAAAAGAAAAAGATTATTCAAAGCGAATTATCATATCGAATAGCACCAGGACCAAATAAAACAAAGAAACTATTTTTATATCCAATTCCTGGTAGTAGAGAAGAAATAGTTGGTAAATTTGGTAAAACATATGCAGGTTCTAAAGTATGGTACTTTTATTATGATACATTCGATAATAATCAAAGAGATAAATGTTTAGAAGAAAATGAAGATATTGTAAAACTTCCTTCTGATGTTCCTATTAGAATGAAAAAATGGGATAGTTTAAATGCACCATCTAAAAATAAAGTAAGAAGATTAGCAGTTGCATATGTTAAAAAATTCCTTGCAACTATTTGGGCAAAGACATCAGGTAAAATTAAATTACCTCAGAGAGATGAAATACTTGAAATAGATTATAAATATTTTGCTGATGATTATGATAAAGAAAAAGAAGCAATATTTAAAGAATTACAAGAAGATTTAGCTGAATTTACATACCAAAAAATTATGGAAAAGAAGGCATCAATTGGTGAAAATTTAAATAAAGTATTACAATATACACCTGCACAAACTCAAATAATTTGGAAATAAATGGCTAAAACACCTTATTATAATCAAAAAGATTATCTAATTGACCTAAGAATGTCAAAAGACTATATTGATGAAGATATGGGTTTATTTATTTATTTATTTTCAATAAATATTACCGCATCAAAAAAAGATGTTTATGGTGAAAGTTTACCATCAGAAAAAGAATTTGCTGAACCTGTTAGGTTAAATGCTTTTGTTTCATTAAGTAAGTCAGAAATATCTAAATTAGGTGGAACTATGCTTGTCAATGAAACAATGGAAACGGTTAAATTTGGTATATTTTTAGATGAGTTAGAAAAGACAGATGTAGACCCTAAAAAGGGAGATTATGTTTTGTATGATGATAACCAAACAAAAAGATTTTACGAAATAAATACAATAACTAACATTACTAGCAGTAATCAAATGTATAATTACAAACCTTTCTTTAAAGAAATTACTGCTACATATGTTAAAGATTACAGATTACCTGAAAACTTAAAAAATTATGTATAATAAAAAATGTGGATGTGGAAGTGGTACAAAACCAAGACCATCAGTAACCGTTAAAAGACCTAGAAGATAATGGAATATTTATTTTTATCAATAGTAATTGGGTTTTGTTCAGCCCAATTAACTAGAGTATTGGATTTTTCTTTCAATGAAGGGAATATACTAGATTGGTATTATGTACTTTTATTAAAGTATATAGAACCAATATCAATAAAATTAGCCAAACCTCTTGGAACTTGTATTAAATGCTTTTCAGTATGGGTTTGTTTTTTTGTTTTTGGAATGTTTTTGATTTTTACAACCATTCCTTGGTATTATATCTTCTTATCTCAAGGAATAAGTGCTTATATAATCTACAGGAATCAAAAAACTATTAAAAATTTAGTAATTGATGTATCGAATATATTAGATTATGATGATTTACATCTTAATTCAGATAAAAATGTTAAAGAATTTATAAAAATAATGTCTGAACAAGATAAAGAGACACAAGAGTTATTTACTGAATTTTGTTTTAAATGGATTGAACATGGTTCTGAAAATGAAAAAAATGATTTAATAAAAATTGTATGTAAACATTTTGTGGATTCTTTTAAAGATAAAAAACCATCTAAACCATCTGATTATTTTCGTGAATTATCTTATATGTATAGAGGTGACAATCCATTTTTATAGAGAATAAATTTCTCTAGCGTCATATTTCTTTACATACATCTTTACAAGTCTACCTGCAATAGCATTGGCTGTATCTTCTATTACACCACCAATATCAGGTATATTTCCTTTAATTTTCCCTTGTAAATCTTGCTTCTGATGCACTAATTCATGTGCAATGGTTCTAAGTATATCGGCAATTTGCCTTCCTTCAGCTATAGTATAAACACATTTATCTGATGGATTATAACCTCCTGTAGTAATATTTAATTTATTATTTTTACCAAGTAAAAATACGGTTATATCGTTAGTAATATCTAACTCATCCCTACAAAATTTTAAAAACATTGTTAAATGTTTAAATTTAGCAGGATTTAAATTGTCTATTTTTTTTGAATAAGAAACCTTAATCATTTTATTATAAATAGTAAATAAAAAAAGGGTGGAATAAATCCACCCCTTAATTTTTTATTCTAAATTAGATTAGATTGTATCTAACATAAATTCAGAAGGAGATGCAGTTGGTAAACCGTTTACGATAACCTTACCATAGAACCTGTTGTTAACCACTTTCTTCGCATAGCGAGTCATGATACCCATTACAGGTTTGAAGTCAGCAGGGTTAATGGTTTTTGGCATCAACATCAACGGAACGTATGGAGCGTAGATGTAACCTGCGTGGAAGATTGAATCTCCTTTGTGTCCAATAAGAACAACACCAGCAGGAGCATAAGCATCAACATATACTGTGTATCTGTTAGCAACTGAACCAACTTTCTCAATACCTAAAGAGAACTTAGTTTCTTCAGCAGAAGCATCAGAAGCATGGAAGTACTCAAGGTCATTAAGAACAGCAGCGATTTCAGGAGAACATACAACCCAGTTTGCACCACCACGAAGAGTGAATTTCATGATACGAGCAGAGATTTGATTAATCTTAGTGATTAACTCTTGATTGTAATCTTTACGAGTCATTGCAATAACACCAGCAGTAGAATTAAATCTTCTGTCGAAGTTAGCATAATCCCAATATTCAACATGTGAAGCAGACTTACGAAGGTCACGAAGGATTTCACGGTCAATTTCACCAGATACAACTTCAGAAAGAAGTGCAGTTAATTCAGCTTCAACATCAATTGAGTGGAACGCATTAACATCTTGCTGAAGTTCAGGAGTGAAGGTAGCACCTAACATTCTCTTTTCAACAGAAACGTCAATGTAATCAAAAGTAAAGGTTACTTGTGGAATTTCAGCATCTTCTTCTAAAGAAGAATATGTTCTCCAAGTAGCAGTAAGGTTAGCAGCAGTAAATTGTGCAACAGATTTAAGACCCATACCAGTACCTTGTGCATAAGCAGATGAACCATAAACAGGAGTACCTGTAACTACAGGAGAATCAAGAATAAGTTCAACAAGAATATAATCTGTATTTTTAGCAACGATTTCTTTTGCATAAGCTTGCATTGGAATTCTAAAAGGAATTGAAGAACCTGCTGGGATAATAGATGTACCATCAGCCTGAGAAGTAAATGCAGAAGGTGCAGTAATTTTTAAACTCATTAAGAATGATTCAGTATCAATTGGCTGACCAACAGGACCTGTTAATTTACCTTCATTAGTCATGCTAAATCCTGAGAATTTAACTAAAACTCTTGGTGAAGGGTTTGAACCACCAGCAGTACCAGATACAATCTGAGCAGCAGCAATTGATGTTTGGGTAATTTTACCTTTAGTTCTATCAAACAAACCACCATCATCATCAAAATTACTTCCTGAATTATAGAAAGAATCATATAATGAAGTTTGCTGATATTGAGTACCACCAACTTTTACACCGTTAACATAGTTAGCAGCAGCATTACTAAATACACCATCAAATGCTGTATGTGCGCTTGCTAAACCACTACCAACTCTTGTAGAAATTTTAGGGTTAATGAAATACAAACGACCAATTGGCATGTTCATAGCCTGAACTGATACGATTTCATTTGCAAGTAATTTTTGGAAAACACGTCTGATGATTGGAAACGCAACTGTTTCAAATGAACCTGAAGATGTAGCATCAGTTGATTCATTGATTAAGTAAGACGCTTGGTTCTCATATAATTGAGCGATGTTTTCAGCCATGTGACCTTCAAGGCCATCAAGCAAGCCGAACTGATTCCACTTTTCGGTAATCAATTCACGCTGTTCTCTAAGTTGTCTGTATTCTTGACCAACTTTTCCAGAGTTAAGGATTTCGGTAATTCCGTACATAATTTTTTAATGTTTTTAATTTAATTTAAATAGTAAGATTTTTTTAGTTTTTATTTTTTCTTACCAAAATTATAGTTAAGTAATTGTTTAAACCTATTAGATTCATCACTTTCATTGATTAAATCCTTTTCTTTAACAAGTGCATTGTCAGTTCTGTGGATTTTACCAACTTTATTTTGTACTGATTCATTCAACATTGAACCATCTTTAACTGTTTGCCCTTTTGCAAACTCATTTGTAAGTGAAATATAGGTCTCTTTAATTTGCTCTTTAGTTTGTGCATTTGCAAAACGATGAATAATTTGTAATTTTTCATTCTCTCTTAGAGGATGCTCAAGTAAAAACTTGTTTACAAATCCTGCTTTTAATGCACTAATTGTTACATCATAGACTTTATTTTCTAATGATTTAACTTTATTTGTAAAACCTTCATTTAAGGCTTTATTTTCTGCTTTAAGTTTTTTAAGTTGTTCTCTTAATGTTTCAACTTCTCCTGCATCTTCCATTTCATCTTCTGCAAGAGTAGGTTTTGAACGTCTATCAGGTCTTCCTTGAGCAACTGCATCAGCACCCATATTTCTTACCCTCATTTTGGTGCGGAAATTAGCTAAACTATCTTCTTCAAGTTCATCTTCCTGAAGCATTTCTTCTTCTTTCATAGAATTTAACATTTCTTCAATTTGAGCTTCAGTTAAATTAGAATAATCTTCTTCCATTGGATAATCTTTTCTAGGGTCAACATCAATTTTCATCCCATCTTTACCTTTATTTGTAAAAGTCATTGATTCACCATCACCTTCTTCTTGAAGAAGAGCATTCATTTCTTCAAGTTCTTCCATTGTCATTTGTTCAAACATCTCTTCAATTTCACTTTTTGGTTGCATTTTATTAAAACCACTTGCTTCCTCAACATCGTGCATTGTTTCTTCAGCACCCATTTCAGCAAGCATTTCATTAATTTGCTCATCACTCAATGCCATTTCATCCATATTCCAACCTTCATCAGACATATCAATTTCGTAGATTAATTCTTCATCTTGTGAACCATACATTTCTTCATCTTCTGAAGATGGATAATTTTTGATTACAGTATCACGACCCATTTTCTCATAAGAGTAACGACTACCATCAGAACCTGTTCTTACAGGAAATTTTTCAGGATTATGTGCATATAAATCATATTTATTTTTTGGTGATTTATTAATATTAGGAACAAATGGACTTTCTTCTTCATCCATATTCCAACCTTCTTCATATGATTCATCTTCAAATAAATCCTCATCCATCATTGAATGACCATATTCTTCATCATATAAATCCTCTTCCATATATTCATTTTCTTTAATAATGAAAGAATCATTATCACCCATGTTGTAATATGCTTCAACCAATTTATTAAAGCTTACATCTCTTAAATCTTTTAAGACTTGTTTTTTTGTATTTCTCATTTTAGTATTATTTCTTTTAAAATTTTCATTTATTTTTTGAAAGCTTTCTTCATCATCACTTGGTTTAGCTAAAACTGTATTATCAACATTTGTGGTCATAAATTCATCATCCGATTCTTCATCATCCGATTCTTCATCACCAAATTCAATATCATCATCTGAATCATCCATATCTTCTTCATCAGAATCCATATCTTCTTCATCAGAATCCATATCTTCTTCATCAGAATCCATATCTTCTTCATCATCCGAATCAGCCTGAACTAATTTAAAACCATGCTCTTCTGCTGCTTTTCTTAAATCATCTAATGATATTTCTTCATCATCTGAATCATCCATATCTTCTTCATCAGAATCCATATCTTCTTCATCAGAATCCATATTTTCTTCTGAATCAATTTCATCGGAATTCATATCTTCATCAGAATCTTCATCTTCTGCATTTTTAAGTTCATTTAATATTTCATTCAATGATTCATTTTTTTCTTCCTTTGCTTCTTCTTCTTCTTTTATATCTTCTTCTTCAATATCTTCACCTGTAATTATTTTTTCAAATAATGCAGCAGATTTTTTTTCTAAAAGGTCAGCACTTTCATTAATCAATTGCTCTTTAGCAAGTTCCAAAGATTCATTTTTGATATTTTCTAGTTCTTGTAAACTATCTTGTAATAAAGATTTTTTATTATTCATTTTTATTTTATTATCTATATTTAATTAGTAAAAAAATTAATTTCCAATAATTTTTCTTATTGAATCATCGTATTTTTTTAAATTATTGTTTATTTGTTGTACTGATTCTTTCAATGGTTCATTTTTTGTTTCCAAAAATAAATAAGCATTAGGTGTAGAAGGTGTAGCTACAAGGTCAAAACAGATAAGTTCGAAATCATCTTGAACAATATTTTTCCCACCTACCTTTTTAACACTACCCAATCCTCTTGAGGAAATACCAAGTTTGAGATTTCTTTGTAAGTAAAGAGCAATCTTATCACCAATTGTCCAACCGATACCATCTCTCATGAATGAATCACTAACAATAATGTCAAGTGTTCCATAAACAGCATTACCTGACCACCATGTTTTGGCAATTCTATGGGATATATTTTGTAAAGAGATTGTAACACTTTCGGGATGGTCTGCTTCATTAAGTGCTGCATAATCATTGATAAGTTTTTGATATTCATCTATTTGTTTTGCTAATATTTCTCTTGGGTAAACTCTACCGTTTCTATTTAAAACATCAGCTTCTTGTAATTTACAATCAATATAAAAGTGACCATCAAAATCATTTCTTTTTGCTCTAAGATTTAGGTCTTCAAATATTTTTTTATTATTAATTGTTAAATCATTGCTAATAATACCTGCATCAGTTTCTACCAATAAACCATAACCTTCTTGCCCTTCTTTTAGGAGTTGTACTTCTTTCATTATTTATTTGAGTTTAGATTTTTAATCTCAAAAAGTTTGGACAAATTATTAATAGCACTTTCCGATTCATATTCTAATGAATCAATAAAATCAAATGTTTCTGTTAATACTTCTGAACTGATATTATCCTTTTCATTTAAAAGAAAATTCTTTGTTGATTTCTTATAACTTTCAAATACAGTTTTTTTCTTTTTTTCATCACCTTTAATAAAAGTTGAAATAACTTCGACTTCATCAGGTTGAAGATTTGAAAACCTTTCTTCTAATTTCTTTTTAGCTAAATGAAAAATATGACTAACTTTAAATCCTTTGTCTGTTTTTTCTAATTTAACATCTTCTTTTTTAGTTAATGACTCAATTAAAAAATTTACTGATTCATGAAGTTTATTAACATTAGTAATTTTTTTGTAAACACTTTCACTAATAACATTTTCAATGTTTTGATTTAATTGAATTTTATCCTCAGATAATTCTATTTCTTTTAAATCAAACTTTTCAAGTTTTTTATTTTCTTTTAGTAATTCGGTTTTGTCAATTTTAGATAAAGCTGAGATATTTGCTTCAATAAATCTTAATGATTCATTATATTCAAAATTATTTTTCTTTAGATTTTCATAAATTGTATACTCTAACATTAGAATAGGCGAAGATTTAATTGTTTTTAAAAACTCTTCATATAGTTTTTTATACTTGCTAGTATTTTCAATTAAATCTTGAGAATATGCTTTATTTAATTTTGACTTGACATTACCAAAATTTACCATTTTTTTTAGTGTTTAATATAAATAGTATAAATTATTATTCTTTTATTAATCTATCTAATTCCGCAGTCTTTTTAAATATTTCTTCACTTAGAAATCCTGCACCACCTGCTGCGCCACCGCCACCTGCTTCAGGTCCACCACCCATAGGGGGCGCACCACCACCTGCTTCAGGTCCACCACCCATAGGAGGCGCACCACCTCCCATATCAGAACCACCTAAACCACCACCAAGTGCATTATCTAATTGTTGTTGCTCTGAACCACCTTGCTGCCCTTGTGCTTCAACATTAAATCCTGCATTTTTATATTTAATCATTTTATCCATTACACCTGAAGTTTTAATTAACATACCAGCACTCTTAACTTCTTCACCAATCTTAGATTCAAGCATTTGCTCTTGAAGGTCATTTAATATATCTTCTTCAGACATATGGAAGAATTTCTTTCTTGCCATCATTTCTGACATTGGTTTTAAACCTGTATTAGTATTTGGTGTTGTAGCTTGTGCATATACTTCTAATTTAGATTTCCAAATTTCAAGTTGCAGTAAATCAGATGCAGTTGATGGATTGTTAAGTGATAATTTAAAATCATCAATATATGATTCATAATCACCACCAAGTAAACCCAAATGAATAATTGCAATTTTATTAAGTTCTCCAAGTAACGCTTGTTGAATACGATTTACTTTTCTTGCAAAACGAATATCAAGCATTGATAAGTTTTTACCTCCACCTTCACCTGTTGAATCAGATGAGAAACCAAGCAATGTTTTATGAATACCTAAACCTGTAAATAAATTATCACGAAGATAATTAATATCAGATATAGCCTCAAGATTAGATGCACCAGGAAGTGTATCAACAAATTGACCTGATGTGTTACCCCTATCAGCAATAAAGATATCTTCATCCATTGATGCAATATTATATTTAAAGTTAATATCACCTGTCTTAGGGTCAACTAATTTCTTTTTCTTTACATTGTTAGCAAATGCCTCAAGAATTTGTGGAACATCTTCAGGTGGAACATTACCAACAGGAACTTTATAAATTCTTCTTTCTGCTGCTCTTGTAATACGATACACCATCATAGCATCCTCCATCATAAAGAGTTGTTTATATGTTCTTCTTACTTTTTCATATACACTACAACCATATGGAAGTCTATCACCTGTACCCAATAATCTAAAATGTGCAACTTGATAATCCATATATTCTTCTTCGCCACCTGAGTTAGGGTCTTTATATTTGAAGAATGCTCTGAATCTATTTTTAGCATCATATCTTTCATTTCTCTCAACAAATTGAGAGGCAAGTTGTCTAAAATCTACAATACCATTATCTTTAGACATTTCTAAGAAAACAAAGTTATCACCATATTGACACATATTTCTGCACCAATAGAATAAATTTGTATTCACATCCATAACTTTATAAAAAAATCTTTCAAGTTCTTTTTTAACTTTATCGGATGAACAATAAACATTTAAGATTTGACCTGTATCACTTTTAGTTGTGGTAGCTTCTTCAGATAATAAATCCAATGCTGCACCTAAAATTGGATAACCATCCATTGACAAATAATCATAGTAGAGCATCATTCTACTAGATTCATACATCAACTTACGTTGGTCATTACCTCTATCAATTTTAGTGCTTTGACCTCTATAAAATTTTATAGCACCATCCTCAACTGCTGTTTTAATTGCATCTTCTTGGGATGCTGCTGTTATAAATTCTTTTTGTGCAGGTGCTTCAAGTCTATTACTAACTCCATCCAAAGCATCGGTTGCTCTTTTAAAGAAAGTATTAATGTTTGAAAATAACCCTTTATTATCTTCTGCCATAATTAATAAAATACGTTTTTCTTAAATAGATATAAATATTTTATCTGACAAATATGTAAGGATTATTATTTATTTTTGGTGTCTGACGTTCAGGTACTATATCCATATTCGTACCATTTGTATACCAATCCTTCCCTTTGAGCATGTCATTCTTTCTTTCATAGTTTGCATCCTGACCATCTTGACTCAACATTTTCTTTTGGAATTCAGTATTCATATCAGTAAATTCATCACCCTTTCTAACTATTGCTGATTTAGCATAGTTTAAATAAATATTAAATTCATTTCCAATAGTTTTTGAAAACATATAAACTGCAAATAACATACCTGTAGCAATCAATAAGTCATCATGCGCTGAACGCATATGGTCATATCTATTTGTATTATCGTTAAATACAAATGTTTTGATTTCACTAAGTAATCTAATTGAATGAATCAATGACTCACCTTCTCTTAATCTTCTCTCAAATTCCCTAATAACATAATCACGAATAGCACCACTCTTCATTGTGAATCCTGGTTGTAATTCACCTCTTTGTAAATTCTTTAATTGAATTTTTACATCATTTTGTCTTGGTCTATCGTAATGTATTTTCTTATATTTTTTATTAACCAAATATCTAATAACTGATATACCCCAACCTCCTGTTACGTCAACAATAACATATGCATTATTATATTTTTCACCATATTGCAAACATAATTCACCCATTACTTCAAGTGGAACTCTTGATTGATATTCAGCTACTTGAACAAGTAACATATTTACAGCATCATTTTTAAATATTTGAATTGTAGAATAGTCACCATCACCACTACCTTTTGCAACGTCACAAGATAAATAATAATCATATCCAAATATTGGGTCTTCCCAAATCCAAAAATTATTATCATACTCAGTTCTAATAGGTTCTTTACAAGTCTTTTCAATTCTCATAATAGTTTCCTCATCAACAAGGTTACCACCTGAACCTAAGAACTTATTTTCTAATTCTTGTGCAATTTTTCTTGGGTCATTGTTAAAGGTTTGACACATATCCCTAAACCAAGAAGATGATGGTCTATAACCATTAACTCTTAACTCCATATATTTTTCAGGGTCTTTTTCTTCAACAAACTCATCACCCCTAATCCAAATTAAATCTTCATTATAACGAGGGTCTTCAAACCAATTAATTTCAACAACTTTAAAGTTATTTTTCTTTGTTCTAGCACCTTCATAACGAGCATAATATGTTGGGTCAAGTCCTCTTGGTGTTGAGTTTAATATAATCTGACCACCTGCTGACATTGTACCTGATGCAGAAGACATAAATTCTTCACCTTCTTCAAGGAACGCTGCTTCATCTATAAATAATATATCAGGTGTAAATCCCCTTAGACCATCGGCAGATGCTGCGAAAGCCTGTAGTGTTGCACCATTGTTATAAATCTTAATCTCTTTTGTATCTGAATCAGTTGGTATTCTACCAAATATTTCTCTTGGTAAATTATTGATGATGGATGCTATCTGATAGAAGATACTTTCTTTTGCAAGTTTTAATTTGTTAGCTGCAACACCAACTTTAATATCTTTTCTAAAAACAATTGAGTGTGCTAAGTAAAGACAAGTCACGGTAGTAATACCACCCTGACGATATTTTGCAACTAAAACTCTGTTACTTTCTTTATATGTTTCTAAAACTTGTGTTTGTTGTGGTAATAATTGAAAAGCCACATACTGTTGTTTTTTCTTATCCCAAACTTTACAATATTTTCTTGCAAAGTACTCTATATCAATAGCGCACTTGGCATACTCCATCATTAGTTCATGTTTAGTCATGGGATTTTATTTTAATTAGTCCTCAAACTTAATATCATTGTTTCTTAATACTTCACGAACATCATAATATGAATCGCCATATCTAAAAACAACAAGACTTTTGTTTAATGAAGACATCTTTCTATAATCCTCAACATATTCCCATGCAAGAGCAACAACACCAAATACAGCATCAAGCATCCTAAACTCTGATGAATCCACAATGCAATCAAATTCAATTGAATCTGATGTAACTTCCATTACTTTTTTGATAAATCCTTTTCTTGGTGGGTAAACACCTAAGTCACATACATCTTCCCATTGAGGTCCAATACAATCATCAGGATTATTTGAAAATATGAATTCCAATTTTTGTGAACCATTATGAGTTTCACCTACAGGATTAATAAAAACTAATTTTAAATCTTCTTCTTGAACCTTAATAGATTCAATATTAATATATTCTTTTTCCATAAATAATAATAATAATTAGGATTTCTTTTCTAAGAATCTAGTAAAAAAGTCATCTAATTTTTTAGTGTGTTCATTTAAGTTTTGAAGAGTCGCTTCTAACTTAGTAATAGCTTCTGTATTTTTTTGAATCATTAATTGAAATTTATCATTATTTTCTTTTTCAGAATCAAATAATTCATCAATTAATTTAGTCATTTTAGTATCAGAATTTTCTAGTATTGCTATTCTAGTTTTAATTTCTGATATATCATTACTTATTTTATCAAAAGTCTCATTCTGAGATTTTTTATTCTCTTCTAAACTATTTATTTTGTTTTGTAATACAGGTATAATAAATACATATGTTAAAATAGTACCAACTATTGCAGATAATGCAGCAAAAATTATTTGAGTACTTGGTACTATTTGTAAAAGTATTGCCAACATATTAAATTATTTTTTTCTTAATACTTTCAATTAAAATATTTCTTTTCCTTTTTTCAAGTTCTTGCTTTAATTGCTCTTTTAGTAATCTTTTAGATTCAGCTTTTAATTGGTTTAAGAAACCTTCATCCAACTTTTCTGTTGATTCTTCTTCAGCAGGTTCTTCAGCAGGTAATTCTTCAGTAGGTGTTTCTTCTTCAGTATTATCAGTACTAACTTCTGAACCTTGCATTTTTTTATAAAAAGATTCTACAACTTTATCACCAACTAATTTAAATCCTTCAGGACCAATAGCAGTAATAAGACTATTCATTGCATTTTTAATATCTTTCTCATCAAAATTATCACTATCTTGAAGGTCATTAATAATTTGACCAAGTTTACCAACAGCTTCTTGAAATTCCTTTTTAGGGTCAGCTTCTTCAGCAGGTGCTTCAGGAGTTGCAGTAGCATCAGCAGCAGGTTCTTCAACAGCAGGTTCTTCAACAGCAGTATCAGTAGCACCACCTTCAGGAGCAGCAGTTGCATCAGCAGTAGCATCAGTAGCACCACCTTCAGGAGCAGCAGTAGCATCACCTTCAGGAGCAGCAGTAGTTTCTGCATCAGGCTTATTCATACCACCTAAAATATCATCTGCTATTTTTGTTGTTGATTCAGCACCTGTTTGAGTTGTATTAACAGGAGCAGCAGGTTCAGCAGTTGCATCAGCAGTTGCATCAGCAGCAGGTTTTAAAGCATCTAAAAGGTTTTTTTCCTTTTCATCAGATGTTACCTCTTCTTCTGTATCACCATCTTTTTCAAGAAGCAATCTTAATTTATGGACATTATTTTGTGCTTCACAAATAAAAGTCATTTTATTAGTTGCCTTTTCAAAAGAATTAAATTTCTCAATACCAAAAGTAGCATTTAAACCATCCAAGTGTTTAAAATCGGTTGGATTAGTGCTTCCTTTTTTAGTAGTATATTTTAAATAATAAGTTTTATTTTCGTGAATAATACCAAAAGTATTACCATCCAAAGTCTTTTGAATTTTTAATAGAGAAGGTTTTAATTGAACCTTTTTATCTGTATCAACAGCTAACCTTTTAAAGTTTTCAGCAATCTGTTCTTTAGTTGCTTTCTCTCTACTAATTCTACTTGCGTCTGCTCTTTTAATCATTTTATTATAAATTTTTATTTATTTTATTTATTAATACCTTCTTCTTTTTTTACTTTCAGCTAAAGTTTCACCTCTAACACCAGTTTCTCTTAAAGCTTCTAATACAGCTTTTGTTAGTGTCATTCTACCTAATTTAGGGGCTAAATTTCTAGTAAACACACTAGCTTCTAATCCATCACTTAATTTACCTGATTTAATTAAACCCTTTTCAATTACATTAAGTAAAGAATCTCTACTACCTCCTGCTGCAAGACCTTTATCAATTAAATCAAATAACCAATCCATTAGTTTACTACCTTGTTGATATTTAGCACCTAATTTAGTACCTGTTTCATCTTCTTTTAAAGATTTCTTTTTCAACATTTCATTTTCTCTTTGAAGAGTCTTCACTTTTTCTTCAAGCATTTTCTTCTTTGTTTGTTCAAAGATATCATTGAAATCAAGTTTTTTTGAATCTTCTCTTTTTAAATAACCTTCTCTAAGAAGTTCTCTCTTTGCTTGAACAAAATTTTCGAAAACTAAATTATATAGTTGTTTATTAGTCATGACAATATTTTAATATAATTAGTTAGAATTTATAGAAAATACGTTATTTACTATTTCTTTTTTATTATCCTTGATAATATCAAATACTTTCTTATTTCTCAATACTTTGAAGACTAAGTTATTTACTGAAAACTCACCTTCTGTCTGTGTTGCTTCACCACGTTCTTTCTTAATCTTTTTAAGTACTTTATTATAAGTTTCCATCTTCTTTAATGAATCTTCCATCATTGATATCTTATTAAAGATATCTAAATACTTGTTAACTTTTTGTGTAACTAAATGCCTATCAACTTCAGGTAATTTATACTTTGGTTTCTTAACCCATTTGTTATCAATTACTGAATACATTGCGCTCTTACCCACAGTCTGTTCATTTATATCTTGAACATATATTTCAACAGGATATGAACCAATCTTTACATCATTTGATACTTCCCATGCTGCTCTCTTTTGTAAAAAATAATTCATTACAAAATCAACATCATCTGAAACATCTTTATAATCAATAACAATATGTAAATCAATATCAGATGAATCTGTATAATTATAATTTGCTAAACTACCTGTAAAGATTATATCTTTTAATTTTACTTTTGAATCTAATTCTAAACTATTAAAATAGTATTTACCAAGATTTAAAAGATTTTTTCTGATATTACTTTTTAAATGATTATTCAACCAAAATTGAGGATTTAAACTTTTATGATATTCAATCTCAACATCTGATTTTAATTTAGATGGGATATTTTCTTCTTCTATTTTACTAGCTGTAAAATCAATAACAGGAACTTTTATGATTCCAAGTTCTTTTGCTGCTATCGCTCTATGTCTTCCATCACTATTTCTCACATCTGATTTATCAGATGAATATAAAGCAAGTGGGTCAAGTTTTTTACCACTTTTTATATGTTCTTTTATATTTTCTATATTTTCTCTTGCTTCATCATCTATTTTTAATTCTTTTGTTTTACTTAAAAATTCATCAGGATTCATATAAACAATTTTTCCACCTCTTTTTTCGTAATCTTCATCACCATACCATTTCCCTTTATCTTCTATTGGATAATTTAATTTTTCTTTTAAATCTTCCATAATCATTTCTTCCAACTTTGCTTTTTTAAGTTTTGTATAATATTTTGGATTTTCAGCTAAATGGTCCATTGCAATTTCTTTTGCTTGTTTCCTACTATCCGTATGCTCCATTTCAGTTTTAATACCCAATTTCAGTTGTGATGTTAAATCTACAATAGAAACTTTAGGTTTTTTATCTTTATGTATTTCAACAATTTTTGACAATGTTAATTTGTCTGCTTTACCTCCTTTCATTTGAAAAATCGTATTTTATACATATAACTAGAAAAAAACTATTTATAATAAAATATTATGTTTAGATTTAATCAAAATAAAACAAATAGAGAAGTTGATGAACTTAAAAAATTACTAGCAATTACAAAAGGTATGAGAACACCTGCTAAATCAATCTCTTCGTCTTTTTTAAGGGAAGATGTTGACCCATTAGCCAATCCAAGTAACCCTGCTCCAACTGCCGAACCATCTCTTAATGATACTAGCGATACAAGCAATTTAGCTCAAACTGATGAAACAAAAAAGATTCAAAGTGCTATTGAAAATTCAAAAATAGAAAGCGCAACTTCAGAAAAAGTAGAAGGATTTGTTTTAGCTTCAGGTGAAGATAATGATGGTCTTTATTTTTCTTTTGATAAGGATTCAACTAGTCCAAAAATTTCAACAAAAAGGGATAAGGAAATCATTTTAGATGAAGATATGGTAAAATCAATTGGTCAAATTTCAGCATATTTTGATACTTGGAAAGATACACTTGAAAAATAATGAGTAATACTAATCATAATTATTTACAAATAATACTTTTATGTATTGTAACAGTAATATTATGCGTTTTACTTTATTTTATTAATGATAAAACAGATAAGACTTCTCATGAAGTAGCAAAAACTTCTGAAGAAGTCCAAAATATTAAAAAAGAAACAAAAGATTTTAAAATAAGATATCAAACTTTAAAAAAAGTTAATGATTCAATTTTTTTATTAATTGATAAACAAAATATTAAAATCATAACATATAATAAAAGAATAGCCGAATTAGAAAAAAATGAAGAAGATATTAAAAAGATTGTTGGTAGTATTGATGATAGTACCCTTTATAAGTTACTCTCAGAAGTTCCCTTCTAAAACATTAAAACCTATAACTTTTGTAAAGGAAAGGGATAATTATTTATATACTTTTAATACAGAGCAAACTAAATTTTTTTATGAAACTAAAATGTTATATGATGTTTGTAATAAAAAAACATTATATAAAGACTCAATAATTAATGCCAAAGATAAAATAATTCAAGAATTGACTTTAACTAATAAAGACAATAAAATAGAATTGGATACTTGTAATTCATTAGTTATTAAACAATATAATTTAATAAATAGACAAGATAGCTTAATTAAAATTCAACATGATATTATTGATAGAAAAAATATAAAACTATCATTTCTTGGAGGTACAACTTTAGCTATTGTATTAGCTATATTATTTCTTTAAACAGCATTACCCCAAGTGCTTTTTCTACTCCAAAGTACTCTGAATAAATTAGTTAATGTGTTGACTGTAATTTTTTTAACTTCGTCTTCACTAAATTTATCTTTAACAATTTTAGCTATCTCCTTTTCAATAAAAGGTTTTAACTCTTTTATAATTTCTTTTTTAAAAGATTCTTCTTCCTTTTTAGTCATTTAAACTTATATATTTAATATAATTAGTTGTTTTCAACTATTTAATAAAAACCTTTAATGGAAAAACAACAATTACAACAACCTGCTATTGATACTAGAGTCAATGTCAAAAAAGGAAAGAAACGAGAATTTAAAAATCGTAAAACTTTTTCTTTGAAAGCAATGGAGGCTTTGGTTGATAAAGTCAGTTTTTTAAAAAATAAGTATGATACCTTGGCAATTAATGCACAAGAAAAATTAGGATATCATTATAATGAAATCTTGAACATCTTACTTTTTCATAAATATGTTAAACCAAATAAGAAATTATTTGAAATGTATAAAAAAGTAAAAGATGCTATAAATAAAGGTTATGAATTTAATAAAAAGAAAAAATTAAAAGAAAATACAATGAAAAAAGCAACTGATAAAAACAAAAATACACATTTTGCTATTAATAAAAATACTAATAAGATTTTAGAATCTTGGAATTATGAAGGTTATACACAAGATGAATTAAAAAATTATAAAGATGAATTTTTCACAAAAGATATTAAAAGAAATTATCCTTTCTTGAATGAAAATGATGTAGTAGTTGTTTCTAATAAAAATTTAGGAAAAAGACAACTTAATGAAAATAATAAATCAGATTGGCAAAAATATAATTATTCACACTTTGCTTTATTAAAAGAAACTAATCATATTCTTTATGGTTTTGATTATTCTAATGTAGATTCAGAAGAATTAAAAGAAAATAAAAATGAATATTTTCTAAATGTTTTATCTGAAGTTTATGGTTCTGATATTTCCGCAAAAGATGTTGTAGTTGTTAAATCTAGTAAACTTAATAAATTAGGTATTAAAGATTATTTAAATGAATCTAATTGGGTTGGTTTAATTAATGAAGCATATTGCGGAAGCAATATGGATGAAATGATTGATGAAAACATTGAAGAAAATTTTGAAGAAGAAGGTCTTGAAGAGTCAACCGCAATGAGTGGTGGAGATGGTATTGGTATGTTTGGTGCTGAAGGTCCACCTGTAATGAGAGGTAGTTTTGATTTAAGTCCTAATCAAGATATGTTTAAAGCAAAAAATATGAAACCTTCTGTTAAAAAGGGTATTAAAAAATATCAGTCTGAATTTTCAAATCCAACTTTTAAACAAACTACTGAACCTGAATTTATTACACCTGTAAAAACAACTCATTTTCAAGGTACTAAAAAGAAAGCAATGAAAGAAAACTATGATTTAGTTGATTTAGATGCTTTAATGAATGATGAGATTGTAGAATACAAAAAATTATCCACACCTAGTAATGTATTTAAAAGCCCTAAGATTGAATTAATCAGAGAAAACAATAGAGATAGTATAACTGACTTTATAGTAAAACATCAAGGTCATGAATTACCTGAATA
>Ga0315903_10001250_pt1 | contig 38384 bp, 26 predicted proteins | sample LakEriMetagenome_7_FD_203524 | JGI IMG/M metagenome (GOLD analysis project Ga0315903, IMG submission 203524) | Freshwater fungal communities from buoy surface, Lake Erie, Ohio, United States - Buoy 2 MA119 | ecosystem: Environmental > Aquatic > Freshwater > Lake | place: USA: Lake Erie, Ohio... | reverse complement strand
GGATACAATCATTTGTATTTGCATGATGTGGCAAAGGGCACCACAAGTTCTATCACAACTGGCAACTGGGAGGTTACAGAAATTAAGGGGGTAGATGAAGAAAGAGGAATTGTGTATTATATAAGCGCCGAAAAGTCTCCGATGGAAAGAAATTTGTATAGCATAAATTTAGACGGAACTAATAAGAAATGCTTGACACCCACTAATGGCTGGCATACAATAGATTTTAGCAACAACTTTAAGTATTATTTGGACAAATTTTCTAATGCTACAACTCCAAATGTTTTTACACTTGTAAATAATACAAATCAAAAAGCTCGCCTACTAAAAGATAATACTGCCTTACTTGCCAAAATGAAGGATTATAACTTAGGTAAATTAGAATTCACACAGGTACCAAATGAAAATGGAGAATTATTAAATGGATGGGTATTAAAACCAAGTAATTTTTCGCCCGCTCAGAAGTATCCATTGCTTATGTTTCAATATAGTGGTCCAGGTTCACAACAGGTCATGAATCAATTTGGCGGACGCGATTTTTGGTGGTACAATATGCTTACACAGCAAGGCTATATTATTGCTTGTTTTGATGGCACTGGAACTGGATTTAGAGGTGAAGCTTTTAAGAAAAAAACCTACTTGCAATTAGGCAAATATGAAAGTGATGACCAGATTGCAGTAGCGAAATATTTCGCCAAACAATCCTATATTGATGCTAATCGAATTGGGATATGGGGTTGGAGTTATGGTGGATTTATGAGTAGTATTTGTATTCTTAAAGGTGCTGATATTTTTAAAACAGCCATTGCCGTTGCTCCGGTTACCAATTGGCGATATTATGATAATATTTATACTGAAAGATATATGCGAACTCCTGCTGAGAATGCGAGCGGCTATGATGAAAATTCGCCAGTAAATATGGTGGATAAATTAAAAGGGAATTACCTTCTCATCCATGGAACAGCTGATGACAATGTGCACTATCAAAACGCTGTTATGATAATAGACGAATTAATAAAAGCCAATAAAGATTTCGATTCAGAAATATACCCTAATAAGAATCATGGAATTAGTGGTGGCGTGACAAGGCTGCAATTATATAGAAAATTGACAAATTTTATTTTAGAGAGACTTTAAGCCGATTTTTTTGTTTTCGATTTAAAAAAGAATGCTACAACAATAGACGTGAAAGCGCCCATGCCCAAAGAGGTGATTGAGCTTTGGATGATATAACTAGAGATACTGAAGAAATTTTCAGCATCTTCTGGATTCATTTCATTTTTTGCAACACTGTAATTTATCATATTGGGAAGATATTCGGGCGCTACAAAGGAGTGAATCGCAAATTGTATAATCGGAGTTAGTAAAGTTACGATTAGTGTAATAATTAAACCACTTACAAAGGCATCTTTAAACATGATACCACCTCGATAAAAATTCATTTTCTTATCACGTATGGCTGATACAAAAATGAGTATAGCTGGAATTAAAAAAAGCATTGAAAAAGTCGGGAATTGTTCAATTTTTGAATCAAACATTCCCAAATATTTTGCGATTGCAATCCAAAGAAAAGATGCACTTGAAAAAATGATAGCCCATTTTATTTCAATTTTATATTCTCTCATATTTAAAGTTTAGATTAATTTTTAGTTTCACAATATTTCTTAAAATTATTCAATATTAATTGCCAGCCCATTTGCTGTAATTCTATGTTATTAATGCTTTCTGGTTGAAAAACTTGATTAATCAAAATACAATTTCCCTCTTTAACGAAGTCAATCTTCGCCTTTCTTCCATCGTCCATTGTATAGGCAATTCGTTTATGCAATTGAACATCTGAATATACTCCTGAAAAATCGAAACCAAAACTTCCATCTTTGGCTTCCATGCGAAACAAAAATTTCCCATTGGGCTGAACATCGCATAAGGATTTGGTTGTATGCCAATCATCATTCGCATGTTTCCATTGTTGAATATGATCAGGTTGTAAGAATTTTTCCCAAACATCAATTAAATCAGCATTGATAACTGCTGATGTAAAAACATATAATTTTTCAGCCTGTGTCTTAATATTTTCTAAAGCTTTTGGAAAGTTTATTTCAAAATAATCTCTAAACGCTTCCAAAGTTTCTATTTTTACTTTTAAAGTTGTACCCGTTGAATCCTCACTCAAGTGATAGGATTCATTCATGCCAGTCCAGTTTTGTGAAGCTTCATCTACAGGCATTTTTTTATGTTTTTTTACTTCACCAATATGTTTGAATAACATAGTTTCGTATAACTCCATAGATTCAATTTCGCCGTAAATTCCATTACCTGATGCATTTAAAAATTGCACATCCCTGCCTTGCTGCCAATCCGTTAATGCGTAAGAGCCATCTGAAAAGGCTTTCACCCATTGTCTGTAATGCCAATCGTTCCATAATGCATACCAGACTTTTTCTTTACTTGCTGCTATATCAATGCTAAATTCTAGTTTTTTCATTCATGTTTATTAACAAAATTGGAGATTATAATTATTGAATATTTCGAATTAAAAAAAAGCTTATTATAGTCGAATTAAATATTAAATTTCTAATTATAAAGAATTTCCGAAATGAGTATACTACTTAAAGTTAATTTTATATTGTGTTACTTATGTCCAAAATTTAGATTTGAAAATGTTTCACATATGCTTAAAATTAAAATATTGTGATAAATGTACTTTTATTTAAGATGTTGTTCTGAAGAAAAATCTTGAGTATAATTATTAATTAATTACCAAGGATTTTCACTCAGCTACTTTATTTCTAGCCAATGAAAATACCAAATGAATTACTTTCGAAACTAAGCTTTCACCACTCGATTTTACCTCAGATTTTGAAACCTCGCTTTGTAATTTAGCTTGTAAATGTGGAGTGTTTACATGTATAGAATCGAACACACTAATGCAGCTTAAAATAAGACTTACAATCATAATGAATGTAGCTTTTCGTAATAACCTCATTTTATTGTTGACATATGCAATTACCATCGTTGAAATTGACAAGATGAATACCATGATAGTCCAATTCATTAAAAACCAAGAGTTGTGAACGTAATGCATGAGTTTTAATTATAGTTCACCAAATTTAAACCAAAAAAAACAAGATTTCTCCTCATTTTGTAAAAAATTTCACAATTTTTCATATATTTTTGAATTGTAATTTTATGAAACGCATTGGCTTAAGCATCTTTATTTTTATTTTCTCCTTTCAAGCATTCGCAGCGGGAGAAGAATCTTTGTTATTTTTATCGCCCGTTCCACTTACAAAAAGCTTATTAACTGTCAAGATAGTGAAACCCAGCAGTCAAGTTAATACCTTGGAAATACGTAATCTTATCGGACGTGAACTTCAACGTAAAACATTGCCTCTTGGTGGTGAATTTATACAATTTACAGATATGGAATCTTATCCAAATGGCTTATATGTAATTATTGCGAAAGATGCCAATGGGAAGATTTTAGAGTCTACTAAATTTGTTATTAGCCGTTAGTATATGCGTTCATCCAAATCGTTGATATACGGACGTAATCCTGTATTAGAGGCCTTACAAAACAAGAAACCACTCGATCGTATTCTTATGCACCACACGATAAGTGGAGATTCCATTGGTGATATTATTCGACTAGCTAAGGAGATGAATGTACCTATTGTCAGGGTTCCAATCGAGAAACTCAATACCACCATTCGAGGAGTACATCAAGGTATAATTGCATACGGTTCATTTGTGCAGTACACACCTTTACAAGATGTTATTTCACATATTTATGACCAAGGTAAAAATCCATTTTTACTCTTGTTAGATGGCATCACGGATGTAAGAAATACAGGTGCTATCATAAGAAGTGCTGTTTGTTGTGGCGTTGATGCAATTATTTTTTCAGAAAAAAATTCCGCACCGCTTCATGAGGATATGGTAAAGACCTCTGCGGGTGCTATGATGCAAATCACTTTTTGCAGAGAAAAGAATATTACCAATATACTAGATACAATTAAGTTGAATGGCATTCGAATTATATCTTCTGATTTAAAAGCAGAAAAATCATTATTAGATATTGATTTTAGTGTGCCTACTTGTATTGTGATGGGTGCCGAGGAAAAAGGAATTTCCAAGCAAACAGCCGAGTTGTGTGATGAAACATTTATTATTCCGATGAAGGGTGATTTTGATAGCTTTAACGTATCAGTTGCAGCGGGTATTATTTGTTTTGAAGCTATGAAACAACGCTTGAAGTAACTGTTTACCATTTCATCATGTATATTTGGAACTATGTTGCGCGATAATATATTTTTAGGAGTCCTACTTGGTTTAATCGTCCCATGTTTTGGCATTTTGATTTTTTATACGATCAAGTATATGCCAGATAATATTTCATTAAGTGATTTTATGTACATGATAAAAACCAATCGCTACATTATTCCTAAAATTATTTCTTTAGGTTTATTAGCTTGTATTCCTTTAATAACGTATTACAAGAATCGGCGTTTATACAATACTTTAAAAGGCATTTTTGTTTCTATCATTTTGTACGGTTTAGTTGCTGTATTGTATAAATTTAATATTCTGTAATAGTGAAATACTTTTTCATAGCTGGAGAGGCGAGTGGCGATTTGCATGCCTCGAATGTTTGTGAACATCTTTTTGAGCAAGATAGCCACGCCTGCATTGAAGCCTGGGGAGGTGATTTAATGAAAGCAAAGGGTGTTTATATTCATAAACATATTCATGATTTGGCATTTATGGGTTTTGCAGAAGTCCTAATGAATTTGCGAACAATTATCAATAATTTCTCACTTTGTAAAAGACAAATTCGTCAGTCGAAACCAGATGTTGTAATCCTCGTTGATTATCCTGGTTTTAATTTGCGCATGGCTAAATGGTGCAAACAGCAAGGTTATAAAGTCGTTTATTATATTTCACCTACTGTTTGGGCTTGGAAAGAAAATAGGGTAGAACTCATCCGAAAATATGTAGATAGATTGATATGTATTTTGCCATTCGAAAAGCCCTTTTATGCTAAGCATGGAATTGAAGTTGATTATTTTGGTAACCCAAGTGTGGATATTATTGAGTCGGAAAAATTAAAGACTTCTAGTATTCAAGAAGGCAAGATAATTGCTTTGCTACCCGGCAGCCGCAAGCAAGAAATTAGTGCCATGCTTCCTATCATGTTAGAAGCTACAAAAGGCCTAAGGGGATATAAATTAATTATTGCGCAAGCTCCAAATTTGAAACGGGAAGTTTATGAACCCTACTTAGCTAATTACGCTTTTGAAATTCTTCAATACAAGACATATGATATATTAAAGGTTGCAGATGCGGCCATAGTTGCATCTGGTACGGCTACCTTAGAGGCTGCTTTGTTTGGAGTACCACAAGTGGTGGGCTATATTGCCAATAGTATATCTTATGCCATTGCGAAGCGTTTAGTAAAGGTGAAATATATTTCCTTGGTTAATTTAATTTTAGACAGGCCAGCTCTGGTTGAATTAATTCAGCACGATATGACCATTGAGAATGTTCGAAATGAACTCAATAGGATATTATTTGATAAGACGCGTGTAAGTCAAATAAAGTCAGCCTATTTCGAATTGACTTCGAAGTTGTATAAAGGAAATGTCAGCGCGCAAGTCGCTCAAGTAATTCTACAACTAGTGTTTAAAGACTTTAAATAGAATAATTACTATTCCAATCAAAAACATAATAATCGAAATTCTATTCATGCCATGCATGAGCTTCGTATTTATATTATTTTTTTGACTAGGATCTTTTTTTCGCAGATACAAATACTCCAGAATCTGATGCCCAAATGATTGTTTCATGGGGCTAAAAATACATTCTATTATTTTAATATTCTATTTATATTTACAGGCTCTCTTTGTTATTATTTATATGCATTTTTAAATTGACATTCAAAAAGGGGGATTAGCTCAGTTGGTAGAGCGCTTGCATGGCATGCAAGAGGTCATCGGTTCGAATCCGTTATCCTCCACCTCAACGTAAAGTTCAGTTTTAGACAGAACTTTACGTTTTTTAGTACCTTTCAAATCCTTGTCTAGAATGAGTATCAGCGATACCACTTCATTAAAAGGGATGGTTCGATAATCATTATTTCAAAAACGAGTTTTTTAGACATTATCGAACTAAGTAATAGTTGTTTAGTATGAACATTGTCTGAAATAATAATGTTAGCTTTGATTTGATAGAACATCCATATTAATGTTAATATAGGTTTTATTTTCGGCACTTATGTAGCTTAATACAGCGATTTGGTTTTGCCGCTTGCTTAATTCAGGTTCATACCTTTCTTTAATCGCTTTGTAATCGCCAATGGTCAAAACACCATCAAGCATTAATTGATGTGCTTCATTAATTCTATTTTCAATTTTAGAGTTTACAAGTTTTATCCTTTTGGAAAAAGCTGCTTTGAGTGTGAATATGCAATAACTAATTTGATTAGTTAGTCATTATTTATCAAAACATTACTTCGTTGATTTTTACGTATTACTAGTTATATAATTTTGATATTAATTTTATATTATACATTTCGCTTGACGAAAATGGCAAATGCCTATGGATACAAATGTTTAGATTAAATGGAGGAACGAAATTTTAATCTATTACATTTGTCTAATCGGTATTATTCCTGGATTATTACATGATCGATTATTGAATATGTTGACTGTGAAGTGGAAAGGCAATTGCATAAGTCAGGGATTGAGACTCAGAATTCTCAACCTTCCGTAAGAACAGTTATCATAAATGAAATGACAAATTTATCTGCACTTTGTCGAATGAGATTTGTACTAAGATAAGTCAGATAAGTTTATCGAGTCAAACCTTTAAGTGAAAAACTTAAAGCTTTTTTAATTTACTTTTATAAGAATCATATCGAAAAATACATTCTAAAACCATTTTGTTTTCAGGATCTGCTAATTCAGGAAACAAAAATTTGACCGCGGAGAATCTGCCATATTGTGTTTCGAAATTCTCAGCAATTTGTCCCAGTTGTGTTGAAATAATACATCCAGTAAATATTTTCTTTTTCAGCAAGATAAGCTTTGTTTCATCATCCTCTTTTTAATTAAGCTTATCCATGAAAGATTTTATTTCTAAATCTGAACCGGTTTTTGGGCATTTAGCCAGATTCTTTATTTCGATTCGTTGTAATTTGGCTTGAATTGGCTTTCGCTTTTTGTTCAGCTTCTTTTGTTTGCTGTTCTTCCTCTAATTTTTGTTTTCCCAGTCTCTTTCTTGCTTTGTGCGAAATACTTGGAGTTTCAATCGTTTAATCAATTATTGCGGAACTTTCTACAGAGATGTTCGTAATCTTTTCTAATTCTACTTTTTTTTTATTTCCTCTTGATAAAAATTGATTCTATTGTCCGCGGTTGATAATCTGATATTGATATTTGAGTTAGACTCAATGATTTTTCCATCATTAATTACATCTAATAAATAAAATTTCTCATCATTTGCTTTAGCAAGCCTGTAACCATAGTTATTTGCATGCAATACATCAATTATAAAGTTTTGTGGTGGGTACAAATCGCCGCTAAATTCTATTTCTAAATTATTGTCACCTTCTTGTGCTGTTGTTAGAATATAATATCTTTTTGATTGAGCGGTTTGTTCAACTCCATTCAATTTCACTTTATAAAAGATACCCTTTATACCTTCTAAATATATGTACGACTCGTTTTGCGCAAATAAGAGGCTCGTAGCGAATATTAGGAAAGTACTTAGTAAAATGTTTCTCATCTTTATTTTTAGCATCATGAGGTGAATAATATTAAATCTTCCCCTTTTTCTACGGTTTGTCTTTCTGAAACTAAAACAGATTTTACCACACTGTCCGCATGGGCTTTAAACACATTTTCCATTTTCATGGCTTCAAGTACTAATAGGCTTTCGCCTGCCTTCACCGTTTGCCCTTCGCCCACCAAAACCTTCAAGACCATGCCTGGCATAGGCGCTTTTAAGTTATTATTCTTTTTAGCTTGTCGGGGTTTGATCCCCATTTCTTCAAGCTTAACATCGACAGGCTCTTTAATCTGAAATGTATATTTTTTACTAGCAATGCGAAGCACAATAGTCTTAGCTATTTCATCAATTTTTACAATATCAATTATAGTTTTTTTACCGAGCCATGTTGTTTCATAGCTTGTTTCTCCAATCGATTTGATAGGTAATGCTGTTTCTAAAGATTCATTACTTATATCTATGATATGTTCTCCAATTTTTATTTGATACATAATTACTTTATTGACGACGACGTTGTAGCATAGCTGGATTTTTGCTTGCAATAGTGTTTGTTCTGTCAGCTATCATCTTACTTAATTCAGGCATGCCGGCTTCATTCGCACTTTGCTGTAGATAATTCATGGCCGTTAAGTTGTTTATAACATCATCTTCCTTAGCTGATTTGTCTTCAGGGTTTAATGATGTCATGTAAGCATATTCGTCTTCTGTAAATTTCATTAGTTTCTCTAAATACTTTTTTGCATTCACTTTATCGCCTGTTTTGATGAAAGCGTCAGTCATAAATATCATTGAATTGTCTTCTCTCGACATAATGGTTGGCACCGATTTCTCTGAAATTTTTGAAAGTGTCGAAGCCAATAATTGCCTTGCCTCATCTTTTTTACCTTCAGCAATTAAACGTTGAGCTACTTGAAGTGTAAGCATTTTTGGTGCAGAAATCATACGACGATTTGTTTGGTCTGTGTAAACACCATTTTCAACTCCACCGTATTCAAATTTATTTAAAATCAAATCTTTGCATTTTTCCATATTAATACGCAATGGCGTATTGGTTGTAGAGCCGGGTGTTTTTACCGGGATTAACTTAAATGCTAAGCCTTCTAATTGTAAATATTCTTGTAATCCTTCGTAATGATCGGGGTCGATAGAGTTGGCGAAATAAATAGGCCGCTTAAATGCATTCGCTGCTAAAATATTTAGGATAGCAAGGTCATTTTTATAAGCTATAGTATTCGGCATTGTAAATTGAATTTGGTCCACGACCACTGAGGTATCATTCGGCGCTAATATCTGATTGCGCTTCACTAATTCTTTATCAACAGGTAAAAAGAAATTTTTCACAGGGAAATAATTCATTGGGTTGCCACTACGTGAACTTGCCATTTGCGCATCATCCCCAGCAAATTCTAATATTTCGCGTAAGTTGTAATATTTATCTTGCGGTAAGCTTGCGTTGGCTTGATACTGTATGTAATTTCGTTTTTCGCCACGATATTGTGCTGGATTCCATATTAATGGAACAGGTGCCGCATCATTGATTGCATATCCAAGTTGATCAATATACCAATCGATTCCTAATAAACTTATATTTACGATACGTACATCTTTTCTAAATCCATCAACTTCTTGTGCATACCATAATGGGTAAGTATCGTTATCACCTTCAGTAAATAAGATTGCATTTTTTTCGCAAGAGTTTAAAAAGTTGTGAGCTGTTGCTATTGGAAGTGTTTTCTTTGAACGATTGTGATCATCCCATTCTTTACTTAACATTAAAAGTGGAACGGATACTAGGCAAATTATACTTGCTATAATGGGTGATGAATTGCCAATTTTGAGTCGTTTTAGAAAATCATTTATCATCATCACGCCTAAGCCAATCCAAATTGCAAATGCATAAGTAGCACCTGCATAGGCATAATCTCTTTCACGGGGTTGCATAGGTGTATTGTTTAAATACAGAACGATTGCTAATCCTGTGAAGAAGAACAATAAGCCAACCACAAAAGCATTACGGCGATCTCGAAGATAATGAAAAACAAAACCTAATAAGCCTAAAATAAATGGTAAGAAATATAATTCGTTGCGAGCTCTGTTGTGTTTATACGCGTCTGGCATCTTATCTACGTCACCAAAGAACATTTTATCAATAAACTTTATACCAGAAAGCCAGTTTCCATTATGAGGCTCACCCATTATATTTTGAATATCATTCTGACGGCCAATGTAGTTCCAGCAGAAATAACGCCACCACATTTGATTTACTTGGTAACGCATGAAGAAAGAAAAGTTTTGAGCACTTGTTGCTTTTTCGCCCTCCGCTAAACCTAAATAAGTCTTATAAAAATTTCCATGATTCGGGTCGTTGCCATCCCAAATACGTGGAAAGAAACGTAGGTCACTGGCATCATATTCGTATTCGTCAGCTTTCTCTCCTAATTCTTCGTATTCTTTCGGTCCTTTCCAGTATTGCATTTTGCCTGGTTTCATCGCGATGGGCTGTGAATTAAAATCAGGACCTCTAAATAAAGGTACTTTGCCATATTGCTCACGTTGCAAATACTTAATCAAAGAAATAGCATTGTCAGGATTTGTCATATCAATTGGCACATCTGCGTTCGAACGAATAATAGTTTGAAAAAATGCTGAGTAACCAATTAGTATAAACAAAAAACATAATGTACCTAAATGCACGAAATAGTTACCTGCTTTTTTAGCCCAACGCAATACAAAAATACTTAGAGCAGCCAATAATATAACTGTAAAAAACACACCGCTGTTAAATGGTAAGCCAAAACTATTGACGAATATAATATCCATTTTTGAAGCAATAATTGGAACCGCTTGTATAACACCGTATTGAACAACTCCTGTTATCACACAACCTAAAATAAATGCTATGATAGTGCCGGCAGTACTTACTTTGTAACGTTTGAAATAATAAACCATTACTATCGCTGGGATTGTAAGTAAGTTCAAAAGATGCACACCTATTGAAAGACCCATAATAAAGGCAATTAAGATGACCCATCTATCAGCATAGGCATCATTGTCGCTGCTTAATCTGTCTTCCCATTTTAAAATAGACCAAAAAACTAGAGCCGTCAAAAACGATGACATGGCATAAACCTCACCCTCAACAGCTGAAAACCAAAATGTATCTGAAAAAGTATAAGCCAAAGCACCTACAACACCTGAACCCATAATAAGCATAATATTGTTCGTATTCATTTCATCGTTTTGCTTTGATATGATACGTTTCGCGAAATGGGTGATGGTCCAAAATAAGAATAATATAGTAAAACCGCTTGAAATCGCTGATAAGGAGTTCACGGCCAAAGCCGCATTTTGTATGCCACCAAATGCAAATACGAATAATCTGCCTATCATTAAAAATAATGGAGCACCCGGTGAATGCACTACTTCGAGCTTAGCGGCACCTGCGGTAAATTCTCCACAATCCCAAAAGCTAACGGAGCCTTCTTTAGTCATTAAATAAATGGTACAAGCAATGGCGCAAATAAGCCAGCCGACAATGTTATTAATTTTGTTATAATTCATATTCGGATAAGTATAAGTAAGCAAATATAAAAAATGTAGGCATAGTTCAAACTATTTAAAAACGTTAAATAAAATAGAAGGAAATTGATAATCCCAATATCGATTCTAAGATAGACTATTTCATAGATTACAAGGCTTGGGAGGTTTGTAGTTTTAAAGTGCAGATTGTTTAGTAGGATCTAAGAATTTACGATACGCTTCTGTAGAAAAGTCTATGCTGAATGATTAAATTCGTAATCCTCATTTTCACCTTAAGTTTTTAAAATATAACATTTACTTTTGCATCCTTCATGGAAGAATTAGACGCGATATTAGAAAGGGTAGATACCTTAATTGAGTTGGAAGCACATGCTGAATTGCGTGAATTGCTCAACGATCTCAATATTTCTGACGTTGCTGAAATAATAAATGAATCGCCAAAACGCACTTTGCTGTATTTTCAACAGTTAGATTTTCAGCGTTCTTTAGCTGTATTTCGAATTCTAGACAATAACATTCAAATATCATTGTTGGATCAATTGTCACCCATTCAAGTAGTGAACATCCTCAACGAAATGCCACCCGATGATAGAACGGAACTGTTGAGTGATTTGCCTAGTAATATAGTAAAGGAATTTATTAAAAAACTAAATCCAGAAGAACGCAAAATAACGCTTTCATTGCTGGGCTATCCCGAAGAAAGTGTGGGTCGATTAATGACGCCGGACTATATTGACGTGGAACCCGATTGGACAGTAGAGCAAGTACTAGCCTTCATTCGAGATTACGGTAAGAGTTCTGAAACAATCGATGTTATTTACGTGACCGATACGAATGGTAAGCTGATAGATGATGTCCGAATACGAGATTTTCTATTGGTAGATCCAAAAACCACTAAAGTTCAAGATTTGATTGATGGTCGATACATTTCCTTGCATGTCAACGATGAACAGCGAGATATTATTGATGTATTTCAAATGAACAATCGAGTAGCCTTGCCAGTGGTAGATGATAAAAATGTATTGTTAGGTATTGTCACAATTGATGATGTATTATGGGTTGCTGAGGAGGAGTATACCGAAGACATTCAAAAAATAGGGGGTATGGAAGCTTTGCGAGAACCCTATCTTGATGTTCCTTTTCGAACATTAATTAAAAAACGTGTTGGTTGGTTAATCGTATTATTTTTAGGAGAGATGCTCACAGCTTCCGCGATGGCTTTTTTTGAAACTGAAATAACAAAAGCAGTTGTCCTCGCTCTTTTTATACCTTTAATTATTTCGAGTGGAGGCAACACAGGTTCACAAGCTTCGTCACTGATTATTCAAGCCATGGCACTAGGCGAAGTCTCGCTTACTGATTGGTGGCGTGTAATGCGGCGTGAAATTTTATCAGGTTTGGTCTTAGGTTCCGTGCTAGGTTTAATTGGTTTTGTGCGAGTAGTTTTTTGGAATTCTGTTTTTCACAGTTATGGCGCGCATACTTTACTGATTGCATCTACGGTTGGATTTTCATTATTAGGTGTTGTGCTTTGGGGAACACTCATCGGATCAATGTTTCCTTTGTTCCTTGAGCGATTAGGACAAGATCCTGCGGTTTCATCAGCACCTTTTGTAGCCACGATGATTGATGTAACTGGCTTGTTGATCTATTTTGGTTTCGCAATGATTTTCTTGAGTGGTGTATTATTATAACTTCTAGAGGCTGATTTTTTTTATTTTGGGCGTTCGAGCGGGCTTTTTGTTACAATCTTTTTTACCAACCCACTATGACAACGCCGAAAAAAGGATTTTCACTGCAATCCCTAACGCAGTTGCTTTGTTTAGGTTTACAAACAACTAAAGATTTTATAACTTATGAAGCCTCTTACTGATGTCCAAAAAATAGTTGTGTTTTACATATCTCGAGTATCTATTCAGATTGCCTAAATCGTCATGATTATTTATCACAAATTTTTGTCTTAACTACTTCGTCCTTTCGCCTACAATTTTATTATACTCTACATGTATCGGTTCCCACAATTCAATTTTATTACTTAATGTATGTATTGGTTTATCTGTTGATAGTATTAACACGGGTGTTTATCTGAAGAGTAAGGATTGACATATATTTTGTGGTTGATTATCAAATTTTAAGGGTCAAAGCCTGAGGTAATATTATAATAATATGTAATGAGTCTAAAACGACTTTTGCGTATATTCGCCATCCAAACAAAACGAATTATTATGCCTTCTTTTGACATAGCAAGTAAAGTTGATTTGCAAACACTCGATAATGCTGTGAATACGGTTAAGAAAGAAATTACTAACCGCTTCGATTTTAAAGGAGCTCACATTGTGATAGAACTCAATAAAAAAGATTTTACAGTTGCCTTAGAAGCAGATAGTGATATGAAAATGGAACAGATTACCGATGTTCTCCTAAGCCGTTCCATGCGACAAGGTTTAGATGGAAATGCTTTTGATTTAAGTAAAGAAACAGTACCTTCTGGTAAAATTGTTCGTAAAACAGTTGTGGTAAAGAATGGAATTAACCAAGAAGATGCTAAGAAAATTGTGAAAATGATCAAAGAAAGCGGTTTGAAGGTACAAGCAGCTATTATGGATGATATTATACGTGTTACAGGTAAAAAAATAGATGATTTGCAAGAAGTGATACAGTTCTGTCGTAACTCCGACCTGAAAATACCACTTCAGTACACGAATATGAAGTCTTAATTGAGATGAATTTCGTAAAATTTCTTGTTTAACTGAAATTAACAACCTAATTTCGCGTTTCTTTAAAATAATTTCGCATGGTTAGAATCATGCACAAACAAAAATATTTATTATGAAACAAGGCTTACATCCAGAAGAATTTCGCTTCGTAATTTTCAAAGACATGAGTAATGATGATGCATTCTTATCTCGTTCAACAGCTAAATCTAGCGAAATGATGAAATGGGAAGATGGTAACGAATATCCAGTGATTAAATTGGAGGTTTCTAACACATCTCATCCTTTCTACACAGGTAAGAATGTATTGTTAGATACAGCAGGTCGTATTGATAAATTCAACAAGCGTTACGCCAAAAAGAAATAATTTTTTCTATTCTAAACTTAATATGAAAAGAGTTCGTGAAGGACTCTTTTTTTTATTTTTACCTAATTAATATATTTGAAATTATGCACTACGCCAGCATCGAAAACTTAAGTAAATCCTTTGGGGTTCGTACTCTTTTCACGGATATTACTTTTCATATTTCTGAAGGAGATAAAATCGCAATTATCGCGCGTAATGGTTTTGGTAAATCCACTTTATTGCACATTTTAGCAGGCACAGATTATGCTGATAGTGGTACAACCTGGATTCATAAAGACATTAAATTGGTGATGTTGCAGCAAGAAAATAAGTTTCGCGAAGATGCTTCGATCTGGGATAATATATTATCCATGGATCATGAAACGGTTCGAGTTGTAAAAGCCTATGAGCAATATCTCGAGTCGGGCGAAGATGATGCGGATAAACTTCAACATTTATTAACGCGCATCGACGAGTTAGAAGCTTGGAATTTCGAAAATGAATTACAACAAATTGTAAGCAAATTAAAAATTCAAAATTTGCAGCAAAAAGTAGGCACTTTAAGTGGTGGGCAAAAGAAAAGAATTGCACTTGCGCAATCTTTAATTGAAGCACAGTTGTATCAAGGTAAATGTTTACTTGTGATGGACGAGCCTACCAATCACCTTGATGTAACCATGATCGAATGGTTGGAGGATTATTTGAGCGCACAAAAAATGACACTCTTAATGGTAACCCATGATCGATATTTTTTAGATCAAGTGTGCAACGAAATTATAGAAATAGATCAAGAGAAAGTATATATACATCAAGGAAACTATGAGTTTTATCTGTCGCAAAAAGCACATCGAATTGAAGTTGCCTCGAGCGAACTGCAAAAGGATAAAAATATTTTCAGGAAAGAGCTTGAATGGATGCGTAAGCAACCTAAAGCGAGAACCACCAAATCCAAATCACGACAAGATGCGTTTCAGGATGTGGAAGATAGAGTAAAATCTAAGAAAATTGATACTGATGTGCAGCTTCAGGTGAAAATGACAAGGTTGGGTGGTAAAGTGCTTGAAATGAAAAAGGTTTATAAGTCATATGGAGATAAGAAAATTATGCAAGGCTTTGATTATACATTTAAACGTGGCGAGCGAATTGGTATAGTTGGTAAAAATGGCGTAGGTAAAAGTACTTTTCTGCAAATTGCTTTGCAACAAATGGAGCCTGATAGTGGTAAGGTAAATCATGGCGACACGGTTGTTTTTGGTCACTTCTCACAAGAAGGATTGCAATATAAAGAAGATAAGCGCGTGATTGATTATGTAAAAGATTTTGCAGAATTTTTTCCAATGGCCGATGGTACAAAATTAGGCGCCGCAAAGTTTTTAGAGCGCTTTGCTTTTACACCTGAGCAACAGTATACTTACTTAAGCAAATTGAGTGGTGGTGAAAAACGTCGATTACAATTGCTCGCAATTTTATTTAAAAATCCTAACTTCTTAGTCTTAGATGAACCTACCAATGATTTGGATTTGCAAACATTACAAATCCTTGAAGAATTTTTATTGGATTTTCAAGGTTGTATTTTATTAGTCAGCCACGATAGATATTTTATGGATAAGTTAGTAGAACATTTATTTGTTTTTGAAGGTGAAGGTGTAATCAGTGATTTTCCAGGAAACTATACTCAATATCGAATTGAAGAAGAACGCAAAAAAGCAAACCCTTCGGAAGAGGTATTGGCAAGCAAAATAATAAAAGGAACATCTCTCACACAAGAAATTAATATTGAAAAAGTAGAAGAAAAGAAATTAGTGGCTCCTCGAAAAATGAACTTTAATGAAAAGCGCGAATTTGAGCTGATTGAAAAAGAAATGCCTCAGTTGGAAAAGGAAAAGTTAGAAGTTGAATCATCAATGTCTAGTGGGAGTCTTTCATTTGAACAATTACAGCAAGCATCGGCACGCATCACTGAAATTATTGGCTTGTTAGAGGCTAAAGAAATGCGTTGGCTTGAATTGAGTGAAATGCAAGTTTAATTTTGACTAGTCTTCAATTATTTCGCCTAATAAAGTTCCTGAAGTACATGAAGTAATTTTCACCATCACGTAGTCGCATTTCTTTGAATTTCCTTTTGGGAAAATTACCATTTTATTTTTATCTGTTCTGCCATTATGATCCAATGGGTTCTTTTTTGATGGACCTTCCACAAGCACGCGATAAGTTTTTCCAACATCAGCTTGATTGCTCGCATGGCTATTTTTTCGATGCAAAGTAATTATTTCATCAAGCCTTCTTTGTTTGATATCTTCGGGTACATCATCTTCATAACGTCGAGCTGCTAAAGTACCTGGACGTTCGCTATAGGCATACATGTACGCTAAATCAAATTTACAATCTCTAATTACCTGTAAAGTTTCTTGATGGTCTTCTTCTGTTTCGCCACAAAAGCCAGTAATAATATCTGTACTAAGGCCGCAATCAGGAATAATCTCAAAAATTCTTTTCACTTTATGCATATACCACTCTTTGGTATAGGTCCTGTTCATCAACTGTAAAATTCGTGTGCTACCGCTTTGTACGGGTAAATGAATGTAATTACAAATATTATCATACTTAGCAATAATATGTAGAACATCATCTGTTATATCTTTTGGATGAGAAGTACTAAATCGAACACGTAATTCTGGATGAATTAAGGCAACACGTTGCATTAAATTGGCAAAGGTTACTACCTCATTGGTAATCTCATTTTCCCAGCGATACGAATCTACATTTTGTCCCAATAAAGTAACCTCTCTATAACCTTGTTCAAACAAATCTTTTGCTTCGTTTACAATAGATTCCGCATCTCTACTTCTTTCTCTACCTCTTGTAAACGGAACCACGCAAAAACTGCACATATTGTTACAGCCACGCATAATACTTACAAAACTGGTAACCCCATTACCATCTAATCGAACCGGATTGATGTCGCCATAAGTTTCTTCTCGACTCAATAATACATTTACCATTTTTTGACCATCCTCGGCTTCTGCGATTAAGCTAGGCAAACTTCTGTAAGCATCTGGTCCAACAACCAAATCAACGAGTTTCTCTTCTTCCAGCAATTTTTCTTTCAGTCTTTCAGCCATGCAGCCCAATACACCAACAAGTAGTTGTTTGTTTCGTCTTTTCAATCCTTTAAAATGCGTAAGTCTATGTCTTACTGTTTGTTCGGCTTTATCTCGAATTGAACAAGTATTTAATAAAATTAAATCAGCTTCTTCAAAATGCTTGGTGGCACCGTATCCAACTTCGTGCAAAATTGAGGCAACAATTTCGCTATCGTTGAAATTCATGGCGCAACCATAGCTTTCGATGTAGAATTTTTTGGAAGCCTCTTGATTTACACTTGATTCCAAGGCTGAGCCTTGTAAATTTTCATCTATAACTTTATCAGCAATTTCGAGCATAGGTGCAAATATAGGATAAGTCTATCTTGGGTATTTTAATTAAGTTTAAGTAATTTTTATGACATTACTACCGATTAATAGGTAACTTTGGCACTTATAAATATTATGCTTACAAGTCAAGAACTTCAATCTCTAAAAAATAGATTTGGTATTATTGGTAACGATGCCTCTTTAAATTATGCATTAACGGTTGCGCTGCAAGTTGCCAATACCGATTTGACTGTACTTATTCAAGGCGAAAGTGGGGTAGGTAAAGAGGTTTTTTCTCAAATAATACATTCTCAAAGTGCTCGAAAGCATAATTTATTCATAGCGATTAATTGTGGCGCTATTCCAGAAGGAACTATCGACAGTGAATTATTCGGGCATGAGAAAGGAGCGTTTACAAGTGCTACTGAAAGCCGGAAAGGTTACTTTGAAACTGTGAATGGGGGCACAATTTTCTTAGATGAAATAGGTGAAATGCCTCTAGGTACTCAAGCAAGATTATTGCGTGTGCTAGAAGCTGGAGAATATATTCGTGTTGGATCCTCGAAGGTTCAAAAAACAGACGTGCGTGTAATTGCTGCCACAAATAAAGATTTATTGCAGTTGGTAAATGCAGGTCGTTTTCGTGAAGATTTGTATTATAGATTGAGCACAGTGCCTATTCGAGTGGTTGCCTTACGCGAGCGAAAAAACGATATTCCGCTATTGTTTCGTAAATTTTGTGTGGATTTTGCCGATAAATATAAAACTACACCTATACAATTAACCGACGATGCAAAAATTATATTAACGCAATATCGTTGGCCTGGAAATATTCGTGAGTTGAAAAATGTAGCGGAACAAATGTCTGTGCTTTCAGAAAACAAAATGATAGGTACTGAAGAATTTAAGTACTTTTTACCACAACAACAAGAAACTATGCCTATGCTTTCTGATCGCGTAAATAGGCAAAGTGGTGGCAATGATTTTGCCAATGAAAGAGAGATTTTATACAAGCTTTTTTTTGATATGAAAAAGGATGTAAATGATTTGAAGAAAATGTTTTTTGAGATTGCCCAGAATCCTTCTTTGGCTACTAATTATTCAGAAACCTATCATGCAAACGAAAAAGGTTATATGCCATTTGGTAATGAGATGAATCCAAATTCTAATTCAATTATAATAAGTAATGCTGAGCACCAAAAAATAGAATCGGTTCATCCGGTTGAAGAGAATCTGAATTTAGCAGAACATGAAAAAGATTATATTTTAAAAGCACTCAAAAAACATCGAAATCGAAGACGAGATGCTGCAATGGAATTAGGTATTTCTGAAAGGACTTTATATCGAAAAATAAAAGAGTATGATTTGGAAGACTAGGAAATTACTGATAGCTTTTTTTTTACTTTTTATTTTTACAAGATGTGGTGTGTATAGCTTCACAGGCGCCGCTATTGAAGGTAAAACCATCAATATTCACTTCATAGAAAATAATGCGCGTTTGGTGGCACCAACACTTAGTCCAACTTTTACTCAAAAATTACGACAACGTATTTTATCGCAATCATCTTTAGCCCAGCTAGATAAAGAGACGACTGATTATGATTTGACAGGTAATATAACAAACTACGATATTACAATCCCTTCAATAACAGGCACAGAAACAGTTTCTGCAAATAGACTTACTATAACAGTTAACATGAGTTTTAAAAGTAAGTTGAATTCGAAATCAGATTTTACCCAAAGCTTCACTCGTTTTGCTGATTTCTCAGCGACTCAAAATTTACAAACCGTTGAAACAAGATTGATTGACGAAATCTCAGATCAATTAGTAGATGATATTTTCAATCGATGTTTTGTGAATTGGTAATATTTAAAGTGATTATTTATCAAATCTTATTACAAAAATCAAAATGAGATACGAATTTTAGATTTTTGAATCCCGATGCGAGGAAGTTCCGATTTTTTTCCAAAGCATGCTTTGGGGTTCATACCCGTGATTAGCATTTAATCACGATGAATTAACCGAATCAAGAATCACTAACATAGTATATTTGCTTTCGAATTACTAGCTATCATACGTTATTAAGTTACTCACTTAACTCATGAAAACGCATATCACAACGAATGAAGTTAAATTTATTATTAGTAACACTTTTATTGAGCCTAGGAGTTTATGCTCAAATTCCAGTAGGGTATTATAACTCAGCGACGGGAAGTGGTTTTATCCTAAAAACCCAGTTACACAATATTATTGATGGTCATATCAATCAAGGTTATAGTGGCTTGTGGACTACCTATGCAACCTCAGATAGAGATAATCAGTACGAAAATGATAATACAATTATTGATCTATATTCCGAGAATCCTTCAGGTCCAGATCCAGTAATATTTCAATATATAACGAATCAGTGCGGCAACTATGTTGTGCAAGGTGATTGTTATAATCGTGAACACATTGTTCCGCAGTCAATTTATAATTCAGCTTCGCCTATGGTTTCTGATGCTCATTTCGTTATTCCAGTGGATGGTTATGTAAATGGCATGCGATCTAATAATCCACATGGCAATGTCGGAACAGCAACATGGACGTCATTGAATGGGGGTAAGCGCGGTTCAAGTGCAGTTGCAGGATACTCCGGAACTGTATTTGAACCACTGGACGAGTTTAAAGGTGATATTGCTCGTATGTATTTCTACTTTGCTACACGATATGAAAATACAGTGGCAAGTTATACGAGTTATCCTATGTTCAATGGCACAGCTACTCAGGTTTTTGCGACTGGTTTTTTGAATATGTTAATTACCTGGCACAATCAAGATCCCGTAAGTGCCAGAGAAATAGCTCGTAACAATGCTATCTACCTTCGTCAAAATAATCGTAATCCATTTATTGATAATCCGCAATATGTTGCAGCAATTTGGATAGGAACCTCTGCGCCGGGTCCTCAAACAATTACTTTCAATGCTTTATCGAATGTTGTTTTCGGTAGTGGAAATTTTAATTTGACTGCAACCGCCAACTCTAATCTGCCAGTTACTTATTCAAGTTCAAATACAAATGTAGCAACGGTTTTAGGCAATGTGGTTACATTGGTAGGTGTTGGTACAACAAATATTACGGCATCGCAAGCAGGTAATTCAAGCTATTTAGCAGCACCCAATGTCGTGCAACCATTAACAGTTACACAGGCAAGTCAAACAATTACTTTTGCAAGTTTGCCCAATAAAGTAGAAGGTGATGCTCCATTTACGCTCGTGGCGACTGGAGGCTCATCAGGCAATCCTGTAACATTTACCAGCAGCAATTCATTGGTGGCAACTGTAATTGGGAACTTAGTTACTATAGTCGGTATTGGTACAACAAATATTACGGCTTCTCAAATTGGGAACACCAACTATTCCGCAGCTTCAAATGTTGTAAGAAGTTTAACTGTTGTTTCTGCAAATTTGCTTGCTTGGGACTTTAGTTCGCTTCCGGGCGGAACAGGCGTCAATAATTTTGGCCCTAGCCCGTATAATGCTACTTACTCGAATCCAAATATTACAGCCACCGGATTATTACGTGGGGTTGGCATAGTTGCAGCTAGTACTTCAAATGCCGCTGCAAGAGCTTGGGGTGGCACTGTTAATACAGCAACTACCGCGAGTGCTATCAGCAGCAACACTTCCATAACATTTACACTAAAATCGGATTCGGGTTATGCATTAGATCTAAACGCTATAACCCCCATCGATTACAGACGATCACCTACAGGGGCAACCAATGCATTAGTTCAATACAGTGTTAACGGCAATATTTTCACAGATATCGCTACGCTTAATTTTACAAGTTCTTCTTCATCAGGCGCTTCTGCTGGAAGTATTAATTTGTCAATGATTGCTGCGTTACAAAATGTACATGCATCGTCAACCGTAACAATACGGATATTGCCTTACGGAGGCACTGGTGGAACATTTTATTTATTCGATCGTTTGCTCAGCAATGGATATGACTTTGGAATTTTAGGCAAAGCGGATCCGTGTGCAACTTCTGGTTCGTCGTCATCTTTGACAATTTCTAGCGTTGCAACGCCCTATAGTTGGAACGGACAAAGTTTAAGTAGCAGTGGTGTTTTTACTTCCACGTTTATTAATTCTTTTGGTTGCGATTCGATTGTGACACTTAATTTGACTGTATTACCAAACATAGCCACACTCAATTTGAAAGCTTTTATTCAAGGATGTTATCAGGGGGCGTCACAAATGAGTGCTATACTTTATGATGCCGGCATTAGCAGTGATACGATGGCTTGCGATTCAGTTGTAGTTGAATTGCGCCAAGCTTTATTTCCATATGCAAATGCTTATTCAGTAGTTGGGCCTTTAAATATAAATGGTTTGATGCTTTGCAATTTTTCAAACGCTTTGATTGGGAATTCATATTATATAGTTGTGAAAAATCGAAATGCATTAGAAACATGGAGTGCATTGCCCATTTTATTCGGTGCCAATACTTCATACGATTTTACAACAGCCGCATCGAAGGCTTATAACAATAATTTGATAGAAGTCGAACCGAATGTATTTGCTATTTATTCTGGTGATATCACACAAGATGGTGTTTTTGACAATAATGATTTCTCACTATGGGAACTTGACGCGAATAATTTTCAATTAGGTTATATCGTAACTGATTTTGATGGTAACCTTCAAGCTGACAATGCTGATTTTTCGTTTTGGGAAGCCAATTCAAATAATTTTATTGTGGTGGAAAAGCCATAATCATCGCTTTCGTCCTTCGTCATCAATATCATCAGCACAAGCAGACCAATTTTTCGTACCTCAAATTGTTCTTAATACCGATTAGACAAATGTAACAGATTGAAATTTCGTTCCTCCATTTAATCTAAAAATACGTATCCATAGGCATTTACCATTTTCGTCAAGCGAAATATATAATATAAAATTAATGTCAAAACGGTATAACAAAATAACCATCGGCATTTTCTATTGCAACATTTGACCTGTGATATAAATCACATGGGTATCAGAAGCTGTAATTCAATATTTCGCGAATATTGAAAACATCTTCTAGTTCATTTCGTTAATAGTTAACGAGACATCTAACACGCTAGAATTTTCATTCCTCAAAGCTTATCGTGTAATTTAAGTCAAACTCTAATAAGACCAAACGATTAAAACACTGTTTTATACAATCGAAGAATGGAAACAAGTTAAATTAAAAAAATCAGAGTTCAATGTTCACATATGCTATCATTTTTGCTCTGATTTTTTGTACCTCAGGCGGGACTTGAACCCGCACGGACATTGCTGCCCACAGGATTTTAAGTCCTGCGTGTCTACCAATTTCACCACCAAGGTATTAAGTTAATTTTGAATAAATTTTTCATTCAAAAAAATGAGCGGAAGACCGGGCTCGAACCGGCCACCCCGACCTTGGCAAGGTCGTGCTCTACCAAATGAGCTACTTCCGCATAATGGGTGTAATAAACTAGGTAATGATAAGTTGAAAAATGAAACATTTTAAGCCTCAAATCTAAATTTCACTTACCATGTATAAGAACTTTCTTGGGAGTGCAAATATAAATGGAATTTCCTATTTGCAAAATTTTTTAAAAATCAATTTTTTTGGATTCTTATATTTAATTCATGTCAAGCATTCTATTCTTTAATATGGCTTAAATCTCAGTTGAATTAGGCTCTCATTTTTCTCAGAACATGCTTTCCTGTTATTTTGAATTACGTTCAAGTGAAGTTTGAATAGTCAATCGAAAAATATTAAACCGATTAGCGCTTGCCATTGAATTATATTTGCAGCCAAAAAATAGCGCATGGCTAAAATAGCGATAAATATTGCCACAGGTACTTTGCAAAAAGATGATTTAATCGTAGGTATTGATTTAGGAACCACAAATAGTTTAGTTGCAATTATTCATCCAGATACCAAAAAGGCTATTGCCTTAAAGGATATAGATGATACTACTTTAGTCCCTTCTATACTTCATTATAATCTGGAAAGTCAGCAGTTTATTATAGGCAATGATGCTAAGAAATTACTCGAAATTGACCCCGCTAATACTATCTATAGTGTAAAAAGGTTGATGGGAAAATCATATCAAGATGTGAAGCAGAAGAGTATAAGTTATTCTTATAAAATAATAGATACCGATGATGACAAACTAGTAAAAGTACAATTAGGAGATCGATATTATTCGCCCATCGAATTATCTTCATTTATCTTACAAGAACTAAAACATCGCGCTGAACATGTACTGAAAACTTCTATTTCAAAATGTGTTATTACAGTTCCTGCATACTTCAATGATGCCCAACGGCAAGCTACGCGCGATGCAGGTAAATTGGCGGGTTTAGAGGTTTTGCGTATCATCAATGAGCCAACAGCAGCAAGCCTTGCTTATGGTATAACGGCTGAAAGTAGTGAGACCAAAAATATTGCTGTATATGATTTAGGTGGCGGAACTTTTGATATTTCTATTTTGAAAATCACAGATGGAATTTTTGATGTCTTAAGCACGCATGGTGACACCAATCTAGGTGGCGACGACTTTGATCAAGCATTGTTTCAAATCATATGTAATCAACTTGAAATAGCTGAAACATCAGTAAATACGGATATCAATTTAAAGCAGACCTTAAGGTTGTTGGCAGAAACATGTAAGAAGCATTTATCTGATCATGAAAATTTTTCTTACAATTTTAAGGATAAACAAATCAGTATTTCCAAGACTGATTTTGAAAGTGCAATTCAGGATATTATAAATCGAACCATAGAAAGTTGTCTACTTGCTTTGAAAGACAGTAAGCTAACTAAAGCGGAAATTCACGAAGTGGTTATGGTTGGGGGCTCTACGAGAGTTCCATTGGTTAAAAAATGCGTTCGCGATTTTTTTGAAAGAGATTTACATGATTCACTCAATCCGGATGAAGTAGTAGCTTTAGGCGCTGCTATTCAAGCTGATATATTGGCTGGGAATAACAAAGATATTTTGCTATTGGATATTACACCACTTAGCTTGGGTATTGAGACCATGGGTGGTTTGATGGACGTGCTGATTCCACGCAATAATAAAATTCCTTGCAAAGCATCAAGGCAATATTCCACTTCACGAGATGGACAGAGTGGCATCATCGTTTCTGTTTTTCAGGGTGAACGCGATTTAGTGAAAGATAATCGAAAGCTTGCAGAATTTATTTTGTCGGGCATACCTGGTATGCCGGCTGGTTTGCCAAAAGTAGAAATTTCGTTTCACATCAATGCTGATGGTATTTTACATGTTCAGGCTAAAGAACTACGAAGTGGCATTTCACAGAGTATAGAAGTGAAGCCTCAATATGACTTATCTGATTCAGAAGTTGAGAAAATGCTTTTAGATTCTATTACAAATGCGAAAGAAGACATTCAAACTCGTTCATTGGTTGAAGCAATTACTGAAGCTGAACAAATGATACAATTGACGCAAAATTTTTCATACAAGCATCGTGATTTCTTGACGCAACATGAAAAAGAACAGACCTTAGAAGCTGTTCGAAACTTAGAAAATGCACTGGGAAGCAAACAAAAAGATGAAATTGTGAAACTCACGGAGCATTTAAATACCATAACCAGTCCTTATGCAGAGCGTGTAATGGATATCGCGGTAGCGGAAGCAATGAAAGGAAAGGAAATTTAGGCAAAATTTTAACGTAAGTTTCTCTTAATTGTAAGAGCTTGTTTCTACTTTAGTACTTTAGAAACAAAAATAGACTAGTGTTTTCAATACCCATTATTATTAATAATCGCCGCGAGTGGATGGCAGAGCTACGAACATTTTCAAATTCAATACAGAATACAAGTTTTGTGGTTGAACTCAATTCAAATACTTATGTAAATGTATTGGCAATTCCTGCGATGAGTAGACTTGTTTCTTTTGAAAAAGATTTTGGAGATACTTCTCTTAATAACTTGAAAGCTTATTTTAATTTTGATGAGGCTCAAAAGGCGGTGAAAATAGTTTTACAACAGAGCCTAAATCAAGAGCAGCCGATCAAAGCAAATGATACTCAGCAAAAGCAATCGTTTTACGACGACCTCGATGAAGATTTTGTGATGAAAACGCCAGCTAAAGAAGTTTCGAATTTTATTCATTATTATGAGGAGGAAGTAAGTCAATTGTCTAAAGATATTTCATTCCTTTTCATTCAAAATGAGCATGGTGTGTTTGTGAAAGCCAAGCTAAATAGACCATTAAGCGATTCATTATTTGACATCGAGGGGATAACTATTTCATTGAATTATCAAACCGCTGAACATACCTATTATCAGGACGTTCGTATTCAAATTTGTCATCCTGCTGAGTTTTTAGGAATTGCGTTAGATTTTGGTTCCGAGGCGTCGCAAATGGTTGTGACAAGATATAGTCAAAAGGGCTATATGCTTAAGAATCCAAGCAATGAAGATTTGTTTCAAAAGGTGAAAGATTACCATGTGAGCAAGGGGTGGATAGAGAATTCAAATTTGCCTTATTATCAAGAAGAGAAGGATACCCCATTTTATAAGTCTATATTTTTTGTGCAATCGGATCTCGGCGATAAGTATGAGAATTTCGGTAAAGAAAATTACATATTGGAACAGTCTAAAAAACTGAAGATGTTAATTGATCGTGCGAGTTCGAAAAAATTAAGCGAAGAAAATTATAAGCAAATTCCGAATCTAAAAATTACACATAAGCAGGACAATATTTTATCAAGTATTAAGTTTAGCTACTTCGATGCCATTGAGCAATATCCTATTGATGTGAAATTGAATGAAGTGAGTTCTAAAATTATTCACACCATTTTGCGAACCATGATAGAGTCTTTCCTCAAGAAAGAGTTTATACAGTATCGTGATAAAAATAGATGTATTCGTTTGACTTTGCTTGTACCTAATATTTACGATAGTGATTATGTAAAAATTACGCAACAAAATATCAATCAAATAGTTTTAGATATTGCTTCTCAAGATGCTTATCGAAATAGGTTGAAAGCATGGGAGATAGTCACAATTTCTGAGAGTGATGCCGCATTTATTGGATATATGAGTAAGCAAAATGCAAAAGTATTACCCAATCAAGATTATGTGATTATTGATGCTGGAAAAGGGACGACTGATTTTTCAGTAATTAAAACAGGTCAACATCATATTTTCAATGTTAAGCCACAATATAGAAATGGATTTGCAGGTGCTGGTAATTTGATTACGAATGCAATATTTGAAACAATTATTCATCTGATTCGCGAATTGAATCATAGAAAAAATGGTATAAATCAATTTATTAAACAGAAGATTCTTCAATCCCTTGAAGATGATTTAGCTATTCGCAATGATTTTTTTCAAGAGTTAGAGAGACTCAAATTTTCCTTTTCAACTGATTCATCGGTGAAGCAATATTGGTTGCAAGCAAGATCTGGTTCAATTAGATTTGATAAATTATTGGAACCAGATGTTACACTCTTTACGATACTTGATATTATAAAGAGTATAGACAGAATTAGTGATTTCTATGGCTATGTTCAAAATGTTTGTGAAATAATTAGCGAAAAGGTGATTTTGCAATTAGAGATGGTTCAGCAAAGTGCCCCACATATTAAATTGTGTGGTGCTGTATTGACGGGCAGAGGGTTTTTATTCAAGCCTTTGAAAGTCACCATGCAACAACGCTTGCAAAGTCGATTAAATATACAAGCTGCCGATATTATAGTATTAGAAGGAAATGAATTGAAAGATGTTTGTATAAAAGGTGTTTTTAATAAGCACATACTCATCAATTCTGAGATAGTAGGATATCCTATTCAACGAATAAAATCCGAATCTGCTCCACATGAAGTGAAGCTACCAAAGCTATCAAACGATAGCATGAAAGCTTGGTGGCAAAAGTTATTTGGTAGCATGGATGATTATACACAATACAATCATGAGTTTTTGAAGAACAACCAACTTAATTATACCCGTTTGCAGCATAGCCAGATTATCATTGGTTCAAATACTTATGCCATTCAGGAGCATGATTTTTATGATGATAATCAAGAAAATATTGATGTGAGTATTGATTATACGAGTGATGGTTATAAAGCTCGAAAACTAAAAAATGGGAAATTGCTACAATCGGTAAATCTTGAACCTATCTATTACCCCGACAATCCAGAATTGCAATTAATAATACCTTCGCTATTCCCTAACTATATCAATGAAAAGTATTTGCCTAGTATGCAAGTTGAAATCGAAACCGATGTAAATAGTCAATTTCAACAAGACACTTATACAACGATTGAAAAGCCTGATCCCACTTTGCTATTTACGGATATAAACTTGCCGAAAAGAGATGATTTACTTTTTTAATACTTCAACTATGAAAAAATATTTAATTGTCTTTTTCTGTTTTCTTTATACCATTGGATTTTCTCAGGATAATACTAATACTCATCAAGATTCTAGTGCAGATGTGATTCAGTTAATTAAAGATTCGACCTTGGCTGATAATGAAGAAGATTATATATCATCTCAAGGCGAGATCGAATCAACCACTAATGTTAATTTTTTGACTGAGAATTTGTATTGGCTTTTAGGCATTTTGTTGGCCTTGTTAACAGGTATTTTGATTGGTAAGTTTGTCTTCAAGACGCATACGAAGTCTGATGAAAATAGTGAGGCATCAATTATGAGTACTGATAAATCTGAACCCATTTTGCCAAACTCAAGCTCTGCCTCGTTTTATGAATTGAAACAACAATTAAAATTGGTGACTGATTTTGACCAAGTATATTTCAATGAATTAAATGTGAAATTACTCGATCCATTATGGCAAGCGATTGAACAAAATGACAAAAAAAGTTTTACAGAGTTTGCAATCCAACTTGTTTCTCATATTTCATCCCTTGCGAGATATAAGCGTGGAATTGATCAGAAATTTGATGTTTATAATCTACATTATATAAGCGGTAAGCCAAGTAAATTGCAGAAGGACTTGCGATATATTACAAGCGCGAGTTTTCATGATGATATCCCGAATCAACTCCAAGCAATTATTAAATTTTTACGTTCCGAGAATTCTAAGGGCTTAGATATGACATCCATTAATGGCTATATATTGAAAGAAATTTAATCTTTTCAGAGCTTCATATTATGAAACGTATAGTTATATTTATTCTTATTTCACTTGTATTGCTTGGCTTACATCTGTATATAGGAACTCCTATCACATTGTTTCTTTCCATTGTCTTAATCGCTTCTTTGCTTTATTACATAACAAGCATGCTCAATGAAAGAAGTATTGATAAAGAATTGCAAGTTCATAATCACGATGAAATATTTCTATCGTTCCTAAGTCGATTCAAGGAGAAAAGATTTGCATGGATGTCGACTGGCTTAATGGTAATTGTGTTTCTAAGTTCCTTGTATTGCCTGAAGAAAGTAATTAATCCAACAAAGTCGGAATCATGGTTTTTAAATATTGATCATCATGCATTGAGTAATAAAGCTATTTCATTTGAACGTAATGCATCTTTTATTGTTCCAGTTTTGGATTCGAATGAAAGTGAAGGTGGTATTCAAATTCAAGCAGATGAAACAAACTATTCGATTTATACTAAAGATTTGTTTGAACCTATTTTACAATTAGACGAGTTAGGTAAGACTCATCTCATTAATAAGGTATTTCCTTCTGGTGCAAAAAAAAGTATTTCAATAAAACGTGCACATTACAAAATTGACATAGAATTTATTGATTATACAAAGCGCAGGTGGTATAAGCCTTGGTCACCTGAATTATTTACAAATTTTACGATTAAATTACAAACGATAGATGATGGAAGTATAGATGGTTTGCCTAATAGCTGGCAAGATGAATTTACTTTTAGCAGGCATGCCTTGCAAAAAGGGATTGAATTGACTGATTTGCTTGAAGCCTCTAATACAAAACAAACCTATAAATCTGAAACAGGGTTGTTGTTACAACAAGTGTTTGAAGATATTGGCAATTGTATGTTGATTGTCGACCATAGCAGTAATGCGCGTAAAATTTTCTTTATGCCGAGTGAAACGTTCTTACTAGGTAAACATGAAATTTTTACGGATAAAAATTTATGCATTTATAAACCTAAAATGGCTTTTCAAATCGAAGCGGGCCAATCATTTTACCTCGGCCTGCAAGGGTATAAAAGTTTAATGAAATTAGATACTTTTCAGGGCAGACATGCATTGATTTTTGATTTCCCTCAGTCTTACTATTTAACGAATCCAACTAGTCTTTCGGCTGGAAAAAAATGTATAAGATTTATTACTAATCAGTTGAGCATATTGATGAATAATCCTTCGTCAAATGGATTTTACTTTACGTCTAATTTGCTGCAAAGTAATTCTGCAATCAATGGGAGTTTAGAGTTTATTGCCGATCTCACAAATCATGAATTAGCCGCACAATATTTAGATATCAATGATAAGAATCCAAGCGCAAAGAAATTAGTGAATAATGAATTTGAATTGCAAACAAGCGATGAAAGTTTAAAGTATCATTTTTCTATCCGGAATTTTTCAAATAATCGATTCGGATATAATTATTTGATTTGTTATGCTTCATTTTTGTTCGTCTTGTTTTCAGGTTTAATGCTGTTCAAGCGGGGTAAAAAATTGGAGCGTATCGAACCAATTATTTGGGCTTGTGTCTATGCCCTCATCATGATTCGATTTATTCTCTATTGGCGCATAGCAACTTTCCCGCCCTTAGAAAGTATTACCAAGTATGAATTAGAGAAAACTTTGATTGGATTCGACTTTTCATTATTTGGATTTTCTTTGCCATTCCCTGTTACCTTGTTGTTTACTTTTCTGATTGTAGTTTTTATATTTTGTTTCCGCGTAGGCATGTTTGAACGATTTAATTTCTTTGAGATCGCACAAAATTGGTTTGCAAATAATATTTCTATCAGGTTTAAGAAACTTCATTTCATATATATAGCCTTTCTTTTTGCTTGCCTCTTCTTAGATGCAATCGTGAGTGTGGAGTTTTTGAAACGTATTCTTACCATTCTACTTCCGCTTATGATGTATGTATTTGTTTGCATCAGAGCAAATCATTATTACGAACCTTTGCATTATAAGCAAACTCATGAAAGTAAAGTGGTACAATATTTTCGTGCATACTTATTTTACCTCTATCATAATCCAACTTTTATTTTAAGCATGTCTACAATTTCTTTTTTTGCCGTGGCTGATCGAGGATTTTGTATTTTGTTTATCTTGTTTTTACTCCTTAAAAATATTTTACTTAATTTCTATAAAAAATCATTTGAAGTAAATAAAGTATCACTTTTTGCTATGTTTGTAAAGCCATGGCATTACTGGGTTTATGGTGTTTCTTGTTTGCTGATTTATCTCGTTGTGCTTAGTTTTAAGTCATTATTTTATTATGTGCTTACCTATAAGTTTGCTGTTATTTTAATTATTCTATTCGTCATCAATGCGATTCTATATTTCTTTTATAAGGCGAATCGAAAATTTTTGATTTCAAGTGTGATTCTAAGTTTAAGTATTTTATTACTGTTCATCATTCCACCCTCAAGGAATTATTTAGATGCTAAGATTACAGAGCAAATAAAGTTCGTACAACATCGCGCTTCTATTATACATCAACCGATTAGTGAGCTGCTCCGGAATAATAGCTACTCTAGTTTTAACACACGGAAAATTGTCGAAACAGCAGAAAATCAATGGTTTATTAATTCTTATATTACGAAAGACTTTGACAATTCGACTCCTATTAATTTGAGGAAGTTTAGTAAAGTTGGAGTTAACTACAATACTCAAACTCGCGATGTTGTGATAGCGCGTTTTGTGATAGGTGAATTAGGTGGATTGTCTATGGTGTTAATTTTAGGGTTGTTCATTTTGCCATTATTTGTTTATTTATTGTCATTTAAATTAAAGAAGGAGAATCAACCAGCCATGCTTGAAGATTCTTCTTATGGTGGATTGATTCCATTACTTATTTTATTCACCAGTAGTCTCTTTGTTTGGTTGACTTCAACAAATCGTTTCGTTTTCTTTGGGCAAGATTTTCCTTTTTTAAGTTTAACCAGCCGATTAAGTGTTTTGATGCCTTTGATGTTATTTGCCATTGTGCTTATTCAGAAGCCAATCGCTTATAAGTCTTTAAAGTTGAACTTAGGTTTAGGTGTTTCTCGATATTCATTTCTTGTATTTATTATTTTATTATTCGGCTACACAACGATTAAGCAAAATGAGCTATCTAAAAACAACTTTTCTGTCGTCGTGAAAACAACCCAAGATAACATTGATATGAATTTTAATGCTATTTTGGGAAATATTCAAGATAGCTTGCACCAGCGAAAAACTAAATGGTCTTATGATGAATTTGTGAAAGTGGTCATTAATCATGAGAACTATACAAGTTTTAAATTAAGTTTAATTCAAGATGAGTATACCAAAAGTATTTTTGAAAATTGGGAAAAAAATCCAAGCAGTGCCATGCAACTGAACAATCCATTGTACATACGTTTCACACAAGGTCGCTATGCTGCGGAATATAATAAGAGTCTTTATTTGGCTTTGCCGGCAACAGATAACAAATCGATATGGCACGGAAGTGTAGTGGAGTCCACGAAGGATAATGACAATCAAGTTTATTTAAATTATAAAAATAGTATCTCGACTTGTGAGCTCCCGTACTATGATGAAGATATAAATACAGGAGTTCAATTAGCTGTTATTCCGTCAAGCTGGCTACCTGACGCTATGGAGCCTCTTGGTATGGTCAACGTGGCAAACCAATATCGCAGTAAAACCAGCATAATAATTCAGCATCCACAAGAGCCAAATGAGAAGCAAAATGCTGTCGATAAGGCTAGCTATTTTTCTAATCAGGATAACTTATTAGTAAGTACGAAACAAGATCGTTTCTCTGTAAGTTTCTCCCAGCATAATTCATCCTTTGCTTCTCATAAATGGGTGAATGGTGAGTATCGAACTTTGTATCCGATGAAAGAACGTAATTTTTGGATCTACAATTTTGTAAATACGATTAGACCTTTTTTAAAAGAAACCCCAACTCAAACTATACCCATTACTTTAGATTATACCCTCTATAATAAAGTTCAGCAGCGAATTCAAGAGACATATAGTAAACTAAAGAAAAGAAATTTAAGTTTCAATGTGATCACTGCAGACGGAGATGGTAATATTCGATTAATGAATGATTTTATTGTAAACAGAAGGAAAATAGATCCTAACAACAAGAGTGAAATTTATAATATGCAAGAAAGACATTTCTTTTATAGCAATACCAAAAACGAAAGAGATCAATGGGGGAATGCCAATTTGTTAAATCTGCATTTAGGTCCTGGGTCTTCAATTAAACCATTAATTGTGGCATGCATGACAAGTCAAGTAAATGCAGGATGGCAATATTTAAATTATGTTCCACAAGCATACAGCGATAAGACATCGTATGCTGGATTGAAGCTTTCTCGTCCATGGAAAGATGATGAGCATTATAGCATAAGTAATGAGGTTGATATGCCATTTTATTTGCAGGAGTCTAGTAATTTTTATCATTCAGTAATTATGTTTTTAGGCTCATATAGAAGAGTTGATTTTGGAAATGATAGTATGAGTTTAAAAAATATTCTCACAGTTAAAGGCAATTCACAAACTTTTCCGATCTTAAAATTTAATCAGCAAGTTAGGTATTTGCCAAGTTATAATAATGGTGAAGGGAAGTGGCCTATCAGCAGCCGTAAATTGTCGAAATCATATTTTGCAGAGGAGAATAGTATTTTAGCTCGTGGCTTAAGTATTAATGCAAATTTATCCACAAGTGATAACGATAAATTAGATGGCTCTCCTATGAACACACGAAAAACATTTTTCGTGGATTCAGCTTTAGAGGCGCGACTTACCGCGAGCAATATAGATAATGCGATTTGGAGCGTTCCAGAGGCATCAAGCTTTGCACAAAGAATGCGGCATTTTATTTCTGATAAAAGTAAGAATGAAATCAATGAAAATTTCAATCTAGGATTGAAGACAGCCACTTTAGGCGGATATCCCTATCAGATAACACCTTTTAAAATGCTCGAAATGTATAATGCCTTGTTTACCTTCAATCGTAAGTATGCTATGCATATTATGCCTTGTCATGCTCTCCATCAAGATTGGTATGTTGATAGCAGCTGGACCATGATGGAGTATAAAAAATTTCTGGCAACAAATATTTTTGAAGGTATGAAGCGTGTAATTGTTGCAGGCACCGCTAAAGAGTTGAAAATATTAAGAACTGAATTTCCGGATTATAATTTTTATGCGAAGACAGGAACTATTAATGAAGAAGGCGGTGGTCAATCAAGCTCAAGGCGTTTGGTGGTTTCAGTGACAGATAAGCCATTGACTGAATATGAGAATATTGGCGAGGCAAAAGTTTATTCGTTTTATTTTGTAGTGGATAATACAGGTGATTTCAATTGGGACTTAGTAAAAGACATTATTCGATTGTCATTGAATGCCTCATCATGTAAAAATTATTTTCGAACGCATGAAAAGAAATAAATTATCCATATTATTTTTTGTCGGGGTATGTATCCTTGCAATAAGCGCTGTGTTCATTCTCCACGATAGAAAAGAAAGTAGTTTTTTTCCAGTTGTTGCCGCTAAACAAAACTTGCAACCTCAAAATGTGCTGCTTATGCGAAAAGATACTTTTATTAACTTGTTACAAATTGCATACAAAGATTTTGTCAAAATTCGTGATGGTAGTAATGAGTTAGTGGTAGAAATAAACGGGGCAAATCAAATGTCGAGTGTTTTTTACAATGGTAATACTGAATTATTAAAATCTAATTTCAGGAATGATGATTATGAGTTGAGAACCGATTTAAATTCGAAGAACTTGAAAGCAAGATTTTTGATTCGTGATGAACAAGTCACAGTACCGAACGACATAGTTATTCGATTGACTAAATTATATAAAGATGCAAAATATTGATTATGATAAATCAAGATAATATAACTGATTTTATAAAGTATGCTTTCAGAATTCGGAAGAAGCAAGAAGCTCCAGGAAGCCTTTTGGAGGCATGGCGAAATGTCCCTCCTCATGAGATTGGACCTCGTTTGGAGCAATTATTCGAAAGTTGGAATTTTACTACGCAGCAGAAGAACGATGTTGTTCAAGATTTTTTTCGTTATCAAAAGGTCGTGAATCAAGGAACTGTAAAATCTACAAATAATTATAAATCCTCGGAGCCCACGTTGCCAAATTCTGGTAAAGGCGATAAGAAAAAATGGGGAAAATTGTCAAGGCTAGTGTATCCTTTAATATTATGTTTTACAATTGCTCTTCTATATTTTGCTAAGAAATATTTTGATTATGATAAGTTACATTATGTATATACTTTGACAGAACGAGTTGCCATTCGAAATGAAAGCCGTGAGCAAATTGGAAGCATGGATTTAAATCCTCAATCTAATTCAAAATCTTTTCAACGTTTATTAGCCGCCGACAACGAGATATATCCTAAAGCAATCGATAGTAGCGATAAGTTGTATGATCACCGCAAAGTTTATATTAAGCCTATTACTTTTTGGGAATTCCTGCAAGATAAACCGAATATTTATGGTTATGTAAACGCCAAGTTTGTGGTTGATAGTAAAGAGGAGTTTGAAACATACAAAAGATTATTTGGACAGTTATTGCCTGCTGACAACAAAAAGTTGCAATTGAAGCATCGAAGGATTGTAGCTCAATCTATTTCTTTTGATAAGTCTTTAAAAAATTACTACTTACTTTCTCCATGCATTGAGTCGAGTGAGCGGATTCGAAAGTACAATAGTGGCATTCTAGTTCATGAGATAATTCCGGATAATAAATATGAAATAATCGCAAAGTTATCAGATGGTTTTTACTATCAATTCTCTGGTGATTTCGTTTCTAATAGCTATGCTCGACCTAGAAGAATCGGTTTTGTTGCAAAGCCAAATCGTGAAGATGAATGTTTGCAAGGCGAACTATTTTTTAAATACGATGCCAAGAACAATAAATTTTTGCTTCGTAATTGCAAAGGACAATCATTAGATTTTGAAGCTATTTTAAGTACAGAAGGCAGTATTTTGTATTTTACAAAGAAGGAACCTCAAATCAATCCATTTGAGCCTATTGAAGAAATGGCTGAAGATGCACTGGATATTTTTGATAGTGTGAAGGATGTGATTAATGGTTTGATTCAGTGAAAGAGTTAAAAATAGTTTGATTCAAGTTTTTGAAAAATCATTTTTCTAAGAATTCATTTCTTCTTGTCCCCACATTAAATAGGCTTTTATAAAACCATCTATTTCGCCATCCATTACGGGGCCTACATTGCCGACTTCAAAATCTGTTCGATGATCTTTAATCATTTTATAAGGATGGAAAACATAGGAACGTATTTGTGAGCCCCATTCTATTTTTTTCTTTGTAGAATTAGTTTTACTTTTTAATTCTTCTTGTCGCTGTAATTCTTTTTCATATAATTGAGACTTTAGCATTTTCAAAGCTTTATCACGATTGTCTCCTTGTGTTCGTGCTTGTTGACATTCTACAATAATTCCGCTTGGTAAATGCTTCAAGCGAACTGCTGTCTCAACTTTATTTACATTTTGACCGCCCTTTCCGCCTGCTCTGAAAAAATCCCACTCCAAATCACTAGGATTTACTTCAATTTCTATGGTATCATCAACAAGCGGATAAACAAAAACAGAAGCAAAAGAAGTATGTCTGCGAGCATTTGAATCAAAAGGTGAAATGCGAACCAAACGATGAACGCCATTTTCTGATTTTAGCAAGCCAAAGGCAAAAGCACCATCAATTTCTATCGTTGCTTGTTTGATACCAGCACCATCTCCCCATTGTATATCTATTTCACTCACTTTAAAATTATTTTTCTCAGCATACATTCTGTACATACGCAACAGCATTTCTACCCAATCTTGGCTTTCTGTACCTCCTGCACCTGAGTTAATCGTAAGCACTGCAGGCATCTCATCCTCTGGTTGATTAAGGGTTGATTTAAATTCAAGTTCATCTAACTTTGAAACTGCGTGGTTGTATGCCTCTTTTGCTTCATCTTCACTAGTTTCACCTGCTTTCCAAAAATCAAATAGTATAGAAAAATCTTCTACCGCATTCTCTGTTTGAATGTATAAATCTGTCCAAAAGGAATTAGTTTTTATTTCCTTTAGAATGGCCGTTGCTCGCTCATTGTCATTCCAAAATCCTTCCGCTAAACTCAATGTTTTGTCATTTTGAATCTTGGCTAATTTCTCATCCACTCCCAAGTATTGTTTTAGTGCTTGGGTTCTTTCTCGCATCAGTTTTAGCTGTTCTATTGTCATAATGTGGTAAAAATAACTCTCTTAACAGTATTTATTTAATTAATAATTTTCAATTACGTACAATTTTATCTCATCAAATAGTTCTTCATCATCGTTATAAATTACCATTTCGCTGTTGAGCATAACCCAGTCGCATGCTATTTTTCTTTTGTGAAAAATATTACTAATATGGTTTAGCTTTAAATCACAAGCCTTTAAGCGCTGTAAATACAGAGTATCTTGTAAACTATCGCAACAATAATAACTACCATGTAATTCTACATGAATTCTTGCACTATCATCACTCCAATATTTCCATTTACGTAAAACAGAATCTAGTTTGCGTATGGAGCCTTGTTCTAATTTTAACTCATTCGGTTGGAACATCAATGAAGTTGAAAACAGTGTGTCCACTAAGTGTGGTGTTTTCAGTGCGATGTCTTTTTCGATAATGTCACCTAAGCTGTCGTTTTTTATATTTATTAATCTATTAAAAGTTCGATAGGAATCTATGCTTACTTGTATTAAATAGCTTTCTCCTTTTTTTAATGCTTGACAAAAACTTGCATTTCCGGAATTGCTAATTTGCTCATTCAGTAGCTTAAGTTGAGGATAGTTATAAAACGAAATGTTTACTTTTTTCTTTAAGCCTTTTGTGAATTTATCTATCGTTTTCCCTTTGTAACATAAAGTAGCCTGAGGTTGTATGGCAGGATACAAATTAAATTCGTATATATCTACTCCGCCCAATCCATCAGTTCTCGTTGAAGCACATAAGCCGTATTTTCCGTTTGCACTTACCACAATCGACCCATCATCCTCAGTTGTATTTATTGGAAAGCCTAAATTGATCGGTTTACGCCATGTTTTATTTTCATTTTTTCTACTTACATATAAATCAGATTTACCAATGCTTGGGTGACCAGTACTGCTGAAATATAAGGTTTCATTATCGGCATGAATAAATGGCGAAGTTTCATCTTTCGCTGTATTGATACTAGGACCTAAATTTTCTGGCTCACTCCAAAATCGGTTTGAGAAATGGGATACCCAAATGTCTTTTCCGCCGTAGCCTCCAGGCCTGTTACTCACAAAATACATATCTTGGTTATCTATACTCAAGCATGGCTGGCCTTCATATCCAGTTGTATTAATTGTAAATCCGAAATATTGTGGGGAACTCCAAA
>Ga0315903_10001246_pt1 | contig 38425 bp, 57 predicted proteins | sample LakEriMetagenome_7_FD_203524 | JGI IMG/M metagenome (GOLD analysis project Ga0315903, IMG submission 203524) | Freshwater fungal communities from buoy surface, Lake Erie, Ohio, United States - Buoy 2 MA119 | ecosystem: Environmental > Aquatic > Freshwater > Lake | place: USA: Lake Erie, Ohio... | reverse complement strand
AAAAATGTAATTGTCAATGCAGGTTTTACTAACTGGCGAGTACCCGCTAACATGTTGGAGGTTGTATAATGAATAAGCTAGAAGAATTGGCCAATGAAATTGCATTCCTAAATAATTCGGATATGCAAAAGCTTGCAGAATTATTGGTTAAAGATTATACTACAAGGGCTGATGTACTTGAGGCGCAACTAAACAATGCCCTTTTTGACAGTTCACTTTATAATCAACAAGGTGGGTTCGTATGAAAAACTTTGTGTTAGGAACTATTTTTGGTATTATTGTTTCAACGATTGGCTTTGCGGGTGTCGCAAGGATTCTTGACAAAGCCGTAGATGTTACTAAGGCTCAGGCAGAGAAGGCAGCGAAATAAAATGACTACCAAAGGACAATTTATTTTATTCTTTTTTCTATTAATTTTCATTGTCCCCACAACCTTTTACATCATTTACAAAATTATTAAACACGTATCAATTGATTTAATTTCATATATAAAGGCAAAGAGAAATTATGGGTCTTGATCAATACGCATATATCGCAAATAAAGTAAATAATGAAACTAATTCTTCAACTGAACTAGCATATTGGCGCAAGCATCCTAATTTGCATGGTTGGATGGAACGACTGTGGAACGAAAAAGGTTGTCCTGGTCTTGAGGCAGGCTTTAACGATATAATGTTCAATGGTATTGAACTTGAACTAACCTTTGATGATGTTGTAAAGTTAGAAGAAGATATCAAAAATAACAAACTTCCCGAAACTACAGGTTTCTTTTTTGGTAACAACAGTGACGAGTATTACAAAGCACAGGATCTAGAATTTGTGTACGAGGCTAAATCAAGGCTTTTCCTAGGTCAAAAAGTGTTCTATAATTCAAGTTGGTAACTATTAAAGTTATTATACTTGAGACACTTAAAAAATGAAAAAATCAAAAAAATCAAAAAAAGAAATTTCTGTACATAAGCCTAGTCAAGATTATATTGAAGCCGCACTAAAATTTTGTACTAGACAAATAGATACACTAGGGCATCCGTTGGCAGATGATGCCCTATTCACACATCTAGATGACTCAAACTCATCATTACTACGTGAAGCGGTATTAGCGCATGTTGCCAATCTTAAGTGGTGTTCGGAAAAACACGGACCAGATGCTATGGATCCAGTTACTGGAAAAAACTATGAAATAAAACCTAAGCGCGGTGATAAATCTCCTTTTAAGGGTGGCGGAAGCTTTAGCGATCTCACCGAAAAAAGAATTGAAGCCATGAAAACTACAAACGACGGCATGATTGTAGGATTGTTTGTGGAACGTAGACTTGTATTAGCATTAGAATTTTTACTATCTGATATTATGCCGAAATTAGAGGCAAAGGTTATCAAAGAATGTGTTGATGGTAAGAACCGTTATGCTAGAAGTAGCGGTTTTGATTACCGAGATTATAAAGATAGTAAAAATTTAAAAATCATATATATAGATGAGGATATGATTGCAGAATACGAATGCATTCACCACGAACTATATGATTTGATTTTGAGTACTAAATGATTGAACAATATTTAAACGTAAGATATAGCACTAGAAATCTACCTGATAGCGAGTTTGATAAACTGCTACCTACATTAGCAAAAGAACTCACGCAGGTAGATTTCCTACCTCATTACACCGAGGATAAATTGCGTAAGGATTGGAACGAGCTAAAAAAATGGTCAACTACTGAAACTTTTATTAATTCAACCAGCCGTTTAGGTATGAAATTGTGCGAACATTTCATGCCAAATTTCTATGATATTGAAGATAACCGAGGTAATAGTTTCAGAACATATTGGCAAGATAGTAAACTTTTAGAAAAGGTATTAATCGGTAATCGTAAATCACATAGCACTCCATACCTTTCGGAACTGAAGCGAGGTATTTATTTTGCAACTGGAATGCCCAAATCAACAATGTACAGACCGCAAATGAGCAAGATGATCACAACAGGTGCAGAATATGTACTTGATCCTTGTGCTGGTTGGGGAGGTCGTATGTTGGGCACAGTAGCAAATGGGGCACATTATATTGCATTTGAGCCTAACCCAATTACTTTTGCCAATCTAAATAGAATGATTGATTTTTTGGGTATTACAAGTAATGTAACATTGTATTGTGATGATGCACGTAATATTGATTCCTATGACATACCAATGGTTGATGTTGTTTTGACTAGTCCACCTTACTTTGATTTAGAAATTTACTGTAAGGATAACAATCAAAGTGTCCAAAATTGTACTACCTATGAGGATTGGGATACCAATTTTTTGACAATAATCATATCTAAGTGTATAATGTATTTAAAGGCTGATGGCAAAAGTTGCTGGAATGTAGCAAACTTCGGTAAAAATGATATGTGGGCAAGTGTTGACAATGCACATGAAATAATGAATTTTGAACGTGCTATAATTTATGAAAATAAATCTTCAGCTAGGCCAACAATAAAATCTGATTCAAAATCTAAAAAATCTGATATAACAGTTTCATACACACGGAGATAACATGAGTGCAAGTTGGATACGCAAACTTAACGAATCTGATAGTCGCCTTCATAAAGAAGATGTAGTTAGACAAGCACTGGAAGCTGCCACATTGGGCAGCACCAATGCCATTAACTTTTTGACGTTAACAAAGGTATGTTACAACCCTTATCATACCTTCGGTGTTAAACAAGTGCCCGATACAGTAGGTATTACTGATGCAGAAAATCCTTGGGATGAATACAATGATTTGCTTCATTATCTTGGTCAACGAGCATTGACAGGTCATGCAGCCCGTGATGCTATTACCGAACTAAGTGAAAAGTTTGATAGTGAAGAATGGAATACATTTCTCGCACCTGTACTACGCAGAGACCTTCGTGCAGGTATTAGTGACAAAACAATCAATAAAGTTTGTAAAGGCACGGATTTTGAAATCCCTATGTTTGGTTGTCAACTCGCAACTAATTGTGAAAATCGTCCTGAGATGAAAGGGGTGAAAAGACTAGAACCAAAACTTGACGGAGTCCGTGTTGTAATGATGGTTCGCATCCAAGATGTTGATAATGTTTACATTACAAGTTATAGCCGCAATGGTAAGGTCTTTGATAATTTTACACACATTGAACAAGAAATTAAAGATAATATAGCATATTTTTATAAACTTCCCAGAGAGTTTCACGATGGATTTATACTTGACGGTGAAGTAGTTGGCAATAGTTTTCAAGAATTAATGCGTCAAGCACGCCGTAAAGAAAACGTGCAGGCCAGTGATAGTGTGTTTCATATATTTGACCTTTTACCAATTCGTGACTTTAGCCAAGGCGTCTATCGTAAGCCTCTAAGAGAACGTATGGAATACATTGACGTATTGCATCCTTATATTGATAGAATGCGTAGTGTTGAATTGTTACATAGCATTCGTGTGGATTTAGATTATAGTGAAGGTGTCGACCAATTGCAGCGTTATGCAAAAGACATGGTGAATCTAGGGTACGAAGGCATTATGATTAAGGACATTACTAGTCCTTACGTGTGCAAACGTAGCACAGATTGGATGAAATGGAAGCCGACTATTACGGTTGATCTTACAGTCATTGCAATTGAACAAGGTACAGGACGCAATAGCAAAAGATTGGGCGCACTTGTGTGCGAGGGTGAGGATGATGGTAAGTATATTACTGTTAACGTGGGTAGTGGTTTCAGTGATGAGGATCGTGACAGTTATTGGAACAACCAATCCTCAATTATTGGTCGCACAGCCGAAATACTTTGCGATGCTGTTACTCAGAACCAAGATGGAAGTTATAGCCTTCGCTTTCCTCGCTTTGTTCGTTTTAGGGATGATAAATGATTTACATATATTTTATTTTGGGTACACTTTGCTTAGTTCTTAGTGGTATGTGGTTCGGTACTATTTGTCAGGGCTACTATGATAAACTCAAAATTTCAATTACACAATATTTTATGTTTGGGATTACATTTTCTACTGGATTATTCCAATTCATACTTGCAACACAACTTGTTATGTTATAATGAGTGAAGGAGAAACTTATGGATCATGAATTGATTGGTAAATCATATGTATTTGAAGATGGTAATAGCATTAAAGTTACACAAATGAAACAGCGTGATGAGGATAAAGTTTTAGTAACTTATGAGATACAAAGCGGTCCAGGTATACCTAGACGTTTAGTTATGGAATATCCTGAATTTATAGGAACATTTGGGCATCTTTTTAAGTATAATGAAAAAAATTCTTAATACATTTAAATATAGTTCGTTTAAAATTTCAATTCAACTAAATCCATTGCAATGGCGATGGATACCATTTTATTTTATTGGTAAAATGAATGAGTGGCCAGATGAAAATGTTTATCAGTTTCTTTTTGGTTGGATTTTTCTTTCTATACGTGTGTATATTGACGATGGTTCATGGTGATAAATACTAGCTTATGATATTTGCCTATATTATTTTATTCACTGCCCTTTTATTAAGTGCAGTAGCAGCATACTATTCAATAGCAGGACTAACTGCTATCTTTGCCGCGGCTGTAATTCCTGTTATTATTATGGGAGGAACACTTGAATTAGGAAAAGTTGTTGCTACTGTTTGGTTACACAATAACTGGCGTAGGATTAATTGGGCATTCAAAACATATTTAATTCCGGCGATTATGTTTTTAATGCTATTAACTAGCATGGGCATCTTTGGCTTTTTAAGTAAAGCACATAGTGACCAAAGCTTAGTCAGCGGTGATGCAATGAGTAAGGTTGCTATCTTTGATGAGAAGATTGCAACGGAAAAAGAAAACATTGCACAAGCCAAAAAAGCATTAGAACAAATGAATGCGCAGGTTGATCAAGTGCTTGGTCGTAGTGATACTGAGCGTGGCGCCGAACGTGCGGTAAGTATTCGTAAGAATCAAGCAAAAGAACGTGTAGCACTACAAGCAGAGATTACTAAATCACAAAAAATTATTCAAAAGTTGCAAGAAGAACGTGCGCCTATTGCAGCAGAGTTTAGGAAAGTAGAGGCTGAAGTTGGACCTATCAAATATATTGCTGCTCTATTATACGGCGACAATCCCGATCAAAATATTCTTGAGCGGGCTGTACGTTGGGTTATTATACTTATTGTTATTGTTTTTGATCCGTTAGCACTATGCTTAATTCTAGCAGGTAACAAACAATTAGAATGGGTCCGTGAAGATAAAGAAAACAGAAAAAAAGAAAAAGAAGAAGTGATTGCACAATGGGAACCACAGCCTGTTGTTCCTGAACCAGAGCCTGAAAAATTTAATCCAGATGAAGTAGAAGTAACTCCAGAAGAAGAGGAACAATTTAAACAGCTTGAACCAAAACAAGAACCTGAAACAGTTGGTGCTGTTGAAGATTTTGGTAATTGTCCTAAATGTGAAACTAAATTAATCAATGCAACTGGCATAGGTCCTTTCTGTCCTAACAAAGAATGTGACGTGGTAGATGGATGGCAAGAAGAAATGTCAAGTGATGTTGTTGAATTTCAATCTGTGAATCCTGAGCCGTTAATGGTAATAGACCCTGAACCAAAAAGTCTATTGCCTGAATCGGTTGTTGAAGTTGTTACCGAAGGTGTTACTACTGAAGCATTCAAAAAATCTGCAGGTGATTACGTAGAATTTGAAGGCAAATCAATGCACAAAAGTGTATTGAAAGAATTAAGACCGGATATATTTAAAATACGCCCTGATTCAGGTGAAAGTCCCAATGTAGGATTCGGACCAGAATTTCCGCAATTTGCAGTATTAGGTGATGTATTTGTCAGAGTTGATATGTTACCAAATCGTGTTTATAAATTTGTTAGAGATAAATGGATAGAATTAAACAAAGAAAATTCAGACACTTATTTACACAATGAAAAGTATATACACTATCTAATAGACAAAATTGGGTCAGGTGAGGTAGATCCTGAATTACTGACCGAAACAGAACAAGAAATGGTTGAACAGTTCATTAAAAAGGGCAAAGTTTAACCAAAATTTCTTGTAATTTAATCCAAAGTAGTTTATACTACAATTTCTTCAACAAACTAAAGAGGGTAGTATCATGAAAAAAGTTGCACTAGCAGTGGCTATTGGTGTCATCATGTCTGGTTGTTCTAGTTTTGGATCTAAGGGTATCACCCCAAGTCCAGATGCAGTTACACCGGTCAAAGAACAAAAACTTAGTACATCATTTACTGATGAAGGAGTTAAAATTTATTACACTGCATCAGGTAAACTTGAAAAAATTGAAGTTCATGGTCAGGCTCCTGCATGGAAGCGTAATGTAGAGGTCATTGCAGAGGCAGATGCAATGGATAAATTGGTAAAATTTATTCATGGTAAAAATGTTTCTTCCGAACGTAGAACTAAAATTATCAGCAAGGCAATTGATAATGCTAGTGACGTAACTAGTAATAAATTCAGAACCGTTGATGGTACATTTGAAACTGAGTCTAAGCAATTAGAAGATGAATTGCGTAGCACTAAAAACGGAGAAGAAATTCAAAAAGACAACACTGCAAAACGCAAGGCACAAATTGTAGATGAAACATTAGTAAACACTGTTACTGAAATTCGTTCAGCTGGATTCTTAATTGGTGTTCGCAAAATCAGTGATGCGATCAAAGATGACGGTAAAGTTTACACAGCCGTTTATCAATGGAGTGAAACTGACGTAGCAACTGCTACATCTATTCGTGCAACTATGCGTAAGGCACAAAACTAATGCGTACACTATTTACTATACTATTAGTAAGTTTGGTTGCAGCCTGTTCAACGACAGGCTTTTCCAATCGTGAAAATCTACGTGGACCTTTTACTGTAGTAGGAATAGGACACTCCGAAGAATTAGCAAGACGTGACGGCTTTAAAAAAGCAGTTGAGTATTCAATGGGTGTAGCTATTCAAACTGAACGTGTTGTTAAAAATGACACTGTAGGTAAAAATTATATCCTTACTCATAGTTCAGGTTATGTTGATGATTTTAAAATTAAAAATGTTACTAAAGTAGGTAACATGTACGAAGTACAAATGGAAGTTTTTGTAAAGCCAACTTACCTTGATGATTATGTAATTAAATCAGCAGACAAGAATTTTTCAGTTGAAGGTGAAAAATTAAAAGAAAGTTTAACCTCTTTTAATGAAGAAAGAAAAACTGGTGATGACATGTTAATGTCTGTGTTGAAAGATTATCCAGAAAAATCATTCGACTTAATTGCCCAGCCAGTAACCTTTAAGGTTGATGCGGATAGGGTCTTGTATGCTGAAGTAAAGTACAAGTTGAAATGGAGCGATTCATACTTGCGATCATTATCACAAACACTCAAAATGGTTAGTGATAGTGACTGTAAATTTATGTGTGACACCCTTGCTTCTTATAGAGTAAGTTATAAAAAGGGCAAGGATGATTGGGTGAATACTAATGACACAATCTATTTCAAAGATGCCACTAGACCTCAACTAGTGTACAAATATTTGCGCGGTGCTCATTTTCCTGCAGTGTATAGTAAAAGTCAACAAAAACATGCCAATGTAAGATATGTAGTGAAAGTTGATTTTTTAGATTTTAACAAGGATGTTGTAAACACCTCATGCATCTATTCTTCTCATGCACGGAAGCAAGACTATTGGGGCGGAGAGCAATTCTTCATTGATAATAAAATTTTTACTGATGAGACATTTAAAATTATAATTAAGAGAGGTAATTGGGTATCTGATCATCATAAAAATTTAGACAAATATGCTAACATAAATGTTAGTGTAGTGCGCCCAGATATGTGTAAAGATTTGTAATTTTCTTCTATAATATCAAACTTGATAAGTAATAGATATGGAAGAAGAAAATAAACTAAGTCATTGCAGTTTTTGTGGAACAAACAAAGAGTTTGTTAAGAAACTAATAGTAGGTGATGGGATAGCTATATGTAGCGATTGCGTAGAATTATGCAATGAGCTAATAGCAGATGATTCCAAAATTGAAAGTTCCGAACCATCACCTAACTATGATCCTGAATCTATAAAAAATTATTTAGATTCGCATGTCATCGGTCAAGAGCAAGCCAAAATAGTTCTTAGTGTTGCAATAAGTAACCACTATAAACGTATTACTCATCCACCAAAAGATTTGGAAATTCAAAAAGGTAATGTGCTTATTGTAGGTCCTACTGGTTCAGGTAAAACATTGCTCGCCAAAACAGTAGCAAAATATCTTAAGGTGCCTTTCATTGTTGCTGATGCTACAAGCTTGACAGAAGCAGGATATGTAGGTGATGACGTAGAGAGCATGATTAACATGCTATTAAACGCTGCTGGAGGGGATGTGAAACAAGCAGAGCGTGGAATAATATTTATTGATGAGATAGATAAAATTGCACGTAAGGGAGAAAGCACTAGTATAACCCGTGACGTAAGTGGAGAAGGCGTTCAGCAAGCACTACTCAAATTAGTTGAAGGTACCGTTTGTAGAGTTTCAGGCCAAGGTGGACGAAAGCATCCGGGTTCTGATATGCTAGAAATTAATACAAAGAACATTCTGTTTATTGCTGGTGGTGCATTTGTAGGTCTCAAAGATGTAATCACAAACAGAGTAAATGGGACAAGTATAGGATTTAGTGCTAACATCAAAGACAATAAAATTGAGGGAGAATTGTCAGACGTTACTCCGGATGACTTAACCAAATATGGAATGATTCCTGAATTTATAGGTAGATTTACTACTACAGTTAGCATAGCAGAATTAACCAAGGATCAATTAGTTCAGGTACTTACTGACGTAAAAAATAACTATATTTCACAGTACAAATATCTGTTAGGATTAGATGATGTTGAATTGACCTTTGGTAATGATGCACTTGAACAGATAGCCGAAAATACAGTATCACTCAAAACCGGAGCTAGGGGTTTGCACACTGAAATTGAAAGAGTTTTGATGCCACATATGTATAATGTAGGTAAATACAAGGAAAACAAAATCAAAACGCTAAATATTAATAGGGACAAAGTTCTCAATCCTAAATCAATTTTATGAGTGGAAAAAAGGTTATCGTACATGACGGCAACGTAGAGAAAGCGTTGCGTAAGTTTAAGAAAAAAGTGCAGGATTCTGGTATCTTGCAGGAAGTTCGCCAACGTCAAGAATACGTTAAACCCACCATCAAACGCAAAATTGCAAAGAATCTAGCTAAAAGACGTTGGAAGAAGCTTTTAGCGGATCAGCAATTACCCAAAAAACTTTTCTGACCTAAATAATTTACTTTTTTTCGCAAAAAGTATATACTAAATACTAATACAGATGCCGACATCGGGTCTGTATAAAAAGTCATACTTGCTTATTGAAAGGAGATAAAAATGACTAATTCAACTTTAACCCTACGTTCCTACGATTTTCCATCTATACACAAATTAGGTGTTGGTTTTGACACTATGTTAGAAGATTTGATTCGTCTTACATCAGCACAGCAAACTAATTACCCTCCGTATAACCTAATCAAAACTGAGGATAATCAATTTAGTATTGAGATTGCAGTCGCTGGTTTTAAAGAAGGCGAAATTGAAGTTTCAATGGAAAAAAATATGTTAACTGTAAAGGGATCTAAAAAAGACGGTATTCCTGAAAACTTTGAATACTTACATCGTGGCATTAGCCTACGTAACTTTGAGCGTACTTTTCCCTTAGCAGAACATATTGAAGTGCAAGGAGCTCTTGTGCGTGATGGTATGCTTATAATAGACCTTGTGCGACAAATTCCCGAAGAATATAAACCCAAGTCTATTGCTATATCATACGTAAAGTGATATTATAAATACAAGTGTGCGGAATAACCCGCACACTTTTAAGTCAAAGGTAAAAGATGGCTAACTCAGATACAAAACTAAAAATAAAACCAAACTTCAAAATTCCTGAACCTCCTATGTTCAAAATCATTTATCTAAATGATGATCATACAAGCATGGATTTTGTAATTAGTAGTCTTATTGAGCATTTTCATTATAACGCTGACACCGCAGTTAATATTACACAAAATATTCATGAGGAAGGATCAGCTACAGTAGCAGTCTTGCCATACGAAATTGCTGAACAGAAGGGAATTGAAGTTACTGTTGAGGCAAGAAGTCAGGGATATCCATTACAGATTAAAATTGAGGCCGAAGGTTAAAGAGTAATTCTTTTAGCCCAATAGTTTTCTTCTTGTCTTTTTGGATTAGATACATAGGTTATTCCATCAATTAATGTATCAACCATTTTATTGTAAGTACCAAATACCCAGTACTTAACTTTCTTTTCAGTATCAGATTTTAACGCAATGGACGGGCTTATATCATCTATAAACCCGTCCATTTCATGAAAATAAAGTTTTTTATCTGGTACGCTATTACTAACTACGATTATCTGTTTTACATCTACGTGAATCTGAAGTCTTTTTATAGTGTTGTGAAGGTAAACAAGATCATCCCTACGCATACTTTCAATTGCAAAATTATCTGCTAAGGTATATTCATGATGATTTCCATACCAACCATTTATACCAACAATAGCAACACCATTAAAAATTATAATATTATTGTGTAGATATACGGTGTTATTAATACTTTTACAAATTTTATGAAGTTCTGATACTGTTTCAGTGTAAAGCTCCAAATCACTATTTTCCAATGAACCATCAATGTAAAAAACACCTTGATAGAACATTGACAAATATGTTAGGGTTTTTTGTACTACTCTAAGGTCATGCGAAATGTTTCCTGCCACAATACAAAACAGGCTAGTAACTTTATCTTCCCATATAAATTTGTCATCTTCAGACAAATTTAGGTCACTTATAATGTCGAAACTAATATCCATAAGTTATAAAATTAAAGGGGAGCATTTCCCCTTTAATTATTCTGCTTTTTTCTTCTTTGGTTTTTTTACTTTTTCAGCCACTTCAGCTACTACTTTCTTAGCTTTAGTTTTGGTCTTTTTGACTACTTCTTTAACATCCTCAACATCAACTTTTCCATCTTTGTTAACGTCTAACACATTAGAAATTGTAGGCTGAATTGGTGTACTTTCATGACCGATACCATCTGGTTTTGTTGTCATTTGAGGTTCAACTTTATACGGTGCCTGTGTAGGGGCATCTAACGGGTGAGATCCATCTGCATTAGTTTGTTCCATCTTTTTATATACATAATATAAGATACCCGCAGCAACAATAATTAAAACAAGAATTTCCATATTTTTTCTCCTTTGTAAAGTATTTATTGATAAGATGTTAAGGTATAACTTTTACGCTAAATATACTTTATGAGAGACATTTTAAATACTTTAGACATTATTACCGAAAGCACAGGGTTGGCCAACAGAAAACCCGGTGACATTTTTAAGAATTCTACAGGCGATCAAATGACATTTGTGGGTCTGGCCTTTACCCCTGAAGAAGGTGGGAAATTAGAACCCGATCAGTTACGTGATGCTGTTGCAATGGCAACCAACGAGGCAGGAGATATACAATGGCAAAACGGTGCAGCAAGAGCAGGTGGATTTGCTATCGCAAGTTTTGATACTGAAACTGGCCCATTGCATTTTGGGTTCTTCTTACAAGAAGTAAAACCAAATCCAAAAGATAACAAGATAAAAAATGTAATTGGTGATTACAAATATGCTGGAGCTGCTGCAGCAAAAACTCAAGCAAAAATGACTCCACAAGATTTGTTAACAAACAAAACTAATCTCACAACTAAAGATATAATGCTACAGTTAAGCCAAAGTTTAGGTATTGATAGTCCATTATATTATATTGCCCATCAAGTTGCAATGAATGCCCCTTTTCCAATTGAAGTAGAGGTTGCAGGTGATTTAAGTTTTACAGGATTTAGAGATTATTTTTGTGAAATACTACAACCAATAGCATTGCAAAATGGTAATTACAGAGGTAATGCCAGTGAGGCGGCACAGACATTTTTTGGAGAACCTAGTTTTGCAAACACTACAATAAGTTTTGATAGTAGCAAGAACGCAGGATTAAGTGACAGTATGCTAGAGTTACCAGACGGACGATATGTTAAAGTAAGTAGCAAAGGTGAAAAGGGTGCAGAGGCCAGTGTTAAAAATCTATTAGATGAAGTGGATAATGTTCAAAATCCAGAACTACTAGAAAAATATAGTGATGTATTAGATTTAATTGATACAATGAGGACGAATGGACAAGCAGGAGCACCATTAGTATTAGGTATAAAATATGGTATAATAGATGAACAAGATGCAGAATTTATAAAGGCACTAAAAAAGGTTAAACCGTTGCCACTAGAATCTATAAATCACATGACTGTAAGTGGAATGAATCCTTCTAACAATGTAATAAATTTGGCAATGGGTAGAAAAACTAAAAAGCCAGAATCAACTGTTTTATACTATCATTTAATAGCAGCAGTAGCACATAAGGTAGCAGAAAAAATAAACACAGATACTAACTTCAGTCAAGCAGCAAGCGAAATACTTAACAATGGTGCTTTAGTACAAGTATACACTAACGCAAAACAATCAGGTAACAAATGGATACTTGAGGCATTTAAGACCGTATACCCAAGTAAAGCAGTTACCGGTGTTTTATTAAGTGCAGGCAAAAATTATAGCAGCACAGAAATAAAAGGTAATTTTACTTTTAAAATATTACGTAATGGTGCAAAGCCAAATGCGGAACCAACTGAAACAGATCAGGCTACCGATTCAGCAGTAGATACTGATTTATCTAAGGACGCGGAAAATATAGTAAATCCAAATACTTCTATTTTAGCCAGAAAAAAACGTGAGCCTGAAAACTTAGATTTAGGCAGAGGAAAACGGAAAAAATAATTCTTTATAGTTTTTACTTTATATGTTATAATAACATACATTTAACTATAGAGGAACAAAATGGCTTTAGTACCAATCGTTATTGAACACACAAGTAAAGGCGAACGTAGTTACGATATCTACAGTCGCCTACTCCGTGACCGTGTAATTTTACTTGAAGGTGAAGTTCATGACCACATGGCTAATCTTGTTGTAGCACAACTATTGTTTTTAGAAAGTGAAGACGATACCAAAGATATTTCATTGTATATCAATAGTCCTGGCGGTAGTGTAACTGCTGGTATGGCAATCTATGATGCAATGCAATTTGTAAGATGTGATATATCTACAATCGTTATGGGACAAGCTTGTAGCATGGGTAGTTTACTTTCCACAGCAGGCTCACCAGGTAAACGTTACATATTACCAAATGCTAGACACATGATTCATCAACCGTCAGGTGGCGCACGTGGTCAAGCAACTGATATGCTCATTCAAGTTAATGAAATACTTGAAATGAAACGAAACTTAACAAACATTTATGTAAAGCATAATAGTGTAGGTAAAACATTTGAAGAACTAGCAGAAGATATGGAACGTGACAACTACATGAGCGCGGATCAATCTGTAGCATATGGACTAGCTGACAAAGTGATAACAAAAAGATAATAGTTGACAATAAATCCATTTGGGCATATAATACGAGTATGAAAAAAGAACTTGTATTTTATCTCAAATGGCTTGCAACTGTGATAACAATTGCAGGGGCGATATGCACTAGTGTTAATCTCTATCCCTTAGGTCCAGCACTACTGAATCTAGGGGCTTTTGTTTGGTTGATTGTCTCAATAATGTGGCGTGAATGGAGTCTTATTGTCATAAATGCAACATTGTTGCTAATTTATACAGTTGGACTTGTTATCAAATTGTTAACATAAAAATGGTTGACAATAAATCCATTTGGGCATATAATAACGGTATAGTCAATAACAAGGAGCAAGAAATGAACGAACTACTTATCAACGACAAACCCTACTACGGTATGTTTACTGACAACGGCAATGCTGTAATTGACGGTGTTGTGTTTTGTGCTAAGAAAATGAATTGGTCATGGAATCTAGTAAATGATATGCTGACCCAAATCTCTACTGTAGATGGTTTTGGTGAGGCTACTGATACTGCGGTTCGTGAATATGTGTACGAAGCAATTTTTTCTGAGGGAGAATAATATGTCTTTCGCATTCAAATCCAATACTAAATTTCGTATTGTCAGTGGTAATGTAAGTTTTTACGCTACTGCAAAACAAATCCGCGAAGGTGTCGGTGGCTTTATTAGTTTCAATCTTGCAGCAATGGAGGCATTGCAAGCTTTTGAAAACTATCGCACGGGTGATGGTGTTGAAAGTTGCAGCACAGGTCTTGGTGGTACTTGGAACGGCGTACAAATCCAATTGGATGTATTGTAAGGAGATGATGATGAAAGATTTGGCTAGTGCATTTTTTATGATTGTCGGTATTGTTGTTGTACTTGGATTGCTTTTTAGTTATCCAGTCATGCTACTTTGGAATGGTTGTTTTGTTCCTGCAGTAGAAGGCGTAAAAGAAATTGGATGGCTACAAGCTTGGGGTCTTATGATTCTTTTCGGCATTTTGTTCAAATCCTCTGTCACCACTAAAAAATGATACAAGTTCCTACAAAGGATAGTAAAGTTAAGGTCACTGTACGTTTTGTACAGGGACCTAATATGATTCCCCCTCAGCCCGATCACAGGGTATTTGAGGGTACTGTCGTTCCTAACTACAAATGGTTAAATGATCGTCAGTTTTGTATTACAGGTGATGAGTTTATGAAAGTCCGTGTTATTAGTATGGACTTAGTAAATGATATTGAACTACTAAGTGGTACAATGAAAGATGTTGACACGGATGTAAAAGTATTTGAGGTCGCAGGTAGTAAAGGTAACAAATACATTGTCACAAAAAATAGTAAAGGTTGGGATTGTACTTGCCCTGGCTTTCAATTTCGTAAAGCTTGTAAACATGTTTCAGAGTTGAGCGGTAATGAACAGTAAACAAAGACGCAAAGATAAAAGGCTTTGGAAGTATCGTGTCGAAATGTCTTACAAAGACTATACACATTATGATGAAATGTGGAATTGGTTAGCTGATAGATATGGTAAGAAAGTAAATAGATGTGGTTGGCGTGATAGGATGGGATGGTATCCAGCACAAGAATATGATGTAGTTTGGGAATTTCTTGATGAAAAGAAAATGGTTGAGTTTATGCTAAGATGGCTATAATAAATACAACTCTATCTAGTACCAAAATATTTGTCAAAAACTAGACAATCATTTACAATACATAAAGTGAAAAATATACTTGAAAACTTACAAAAAATACTACCATTAGTATTGCAGGTATTTACAATGTTAGGGTCAGTCGGAAAAATGCTCAAAGCATTTGGAAGAATGCTTCCTTGGCTTATACTTGTTGCTGCATTAGGTGGCGCAGGTTATTATGCTGTTTTAAATTACAAAGACCCATACAAATGTGTTGACAATGAAATTTATGAATTAATACAATGGGACAGTAATGTATATAAATTTAAAGGCGGTTACTGCGTATGAAAATAGCAATCACAAGTGATGTTCACCTTGAGTTCGGTGATTTAGATTTGCATAACGAAGAAAATGCAGATGTCCTAATTCTCGGCGGTGATATCTTTGTGGCTGAAGATGTGAAAAATTTTAGCTATGTTGATGAGCAAATAATGGCTGCTACTCCTAGTATGTTGGCACGTGGCAAGCGTTATTATGAATTTTTGAAAAGATGTAGTGAAAGATTCCCACAGGTAATTCTTATTATGGGTAACCATGAACACTATCATGGCGACTATGCACAGACAACCAGTGTGATTAATACTCTGATTGGGGAAATGAGTAACGTACATTTCTTAGAAAAAGAGTGGCGTATCATCAACGGTGTATTGTTCTATGGTGGCACATTATGGACTGACATGAATGGTGAAGATCCAGCCACACTACGCCAAATAGCATACATGATGAATGACTACAGAGGTGTTAAAAACTCTGCAAAGACTGTTCAGCATCGTGTGCCTACATATGATGAAAACAATAAAGAAGGTTGGACTTTTAAAGAAAGACCTGCTAATTTTACACCTGAGGATAGTGTAGAAGATCACAAAGCCTTTTTAAAAGGATTGGATGAAGTATTGGCATTGCATCCTAATATGACCACTGTGGTGGTTGGTCATCATGCACCAAGTAAATCTAGTACACATCCTAGATACAAAGGTGAAGTGATTACTAATGGCGCATATAGTAGCGATTTAAACGATTTTATATTAGATCGTAGACAGATTAAACTTTGGACTCATGGACATACACATGAGGACTTTGACTATATGATTGGCACTACCCGTATTGTTTGCAATCCTCGCGGTTATGATGGGTATGAAGCTAAAGCCGATGAGTTTAAATTAAAATACGTTGAGGTGTGACAATTGATTGAATAGTCTACTAAATTACTACACTATAGTTTTTAAATAGTATAGTAAGGAGGGCAACGAAATCAAATGTCAGACGATAGTGATATAAAAGCGGATTTAAAAAAATTCAAACAAAAACCTAAAATTACAGTACCTGCTGAGTTTTTGGATGGTGCAAATAGCTATGACGATAAACTAGCAATGGTTAAAATCTTGACTGAAAAAGAGAAAGGTCGTGTTTTGTTAATTATCAAAAAAATGATTGCAGCAGGAATGACAGAATCCAAAAAGAAAAAGGGAATAAAATGACTAAAGTCTATAGAATTACTCCACTTGAAAAAAAGAATGTAGAAGTCCTTTACGAAATTTTTGAAGAAATGGATGACGGTACAATACGTTCTTGGAAAATTGAAGAACTGTATCGTTGGGGTATAGGCTTTAGAAGTGAAGTTAATCCTGTAGGTGAGTGGGAACTGAAAAGCAACACTGTACTTTGTGAAACAGATGTCGGGTATGGTGCAGAGTTAGATGATTTAATCAACGTAAGTTTTGATTTTGATGAAAGCTTTTCTGAAGAAGAAAAAGGAGAATTAACTAATTCATGGTACGACGGTGGTGCGGGTTGGTTGTATGACGGCGAACATAATTGGCAGGTTGATTATGATAGTCTTGTCGTTTATGGACCTGTGCAAATTGATTTGATTGATGATGTAACTGGTGAAATATTTGAAGAAAATATTCAACCAAAAACTGAAGGTTCTCCTATGAATTGGCAAACCATCAGTGATCAGGAAGCTAGTGTTTGGCCTTTCCCGATTCAACAAAACTTTGGTGAAACTGACAAAAATAGTTAACCAAATAGTATTGCAACGTATGCAATCTGTGTTATAATGTTATCACGTTGAGAGATCAGCGACATTTTTAATAAGGAAAACATATGTTGAAAAGCAAACAAGAACGCCTATTAGAGGCATTTCAAAAGGGTGAGCAAATGACTGTAGCACAAATGAAACAACGTTTCAGTATCGCTAACCCAACTGCAACTGTAAGTGACCTTCGTTACGAAGGCTTTGCTATCTATGCAAACAAGCATACTGACAGCAAAGGTCGCACTACAACCAAATATCGTCTAGGCACACCTAGTCGTGAAATCGTTGCAGCAGGCTATCGTGCATTGGCACTTGGCCTTTAATCTAACGATAACAACGTGAGATAGTTTAGGCAGCTTAACGCTGCCTTTTCTTTATTATGAAAAATATTTTACACAAACTAATGAATGCATTAGGTAGGTACAGACTGATACCTGACCGTAGAACTGGCGCAGATTATATGCATCGATATTATTTACTATGCAAAAATCGTCGTTGGTTCCCCTTCAATGTAACATTGCATAAAATTGTACGTAGTGACGATCCTATATTTCATGATCACCCTTGGCCGTATTTGACAATTATTTTAAAAGGTGGTTATTGGGAACATGTACCACTATATGACGAGCAAGGTAATATGTTTGGCGAAGTGTCCAAATGGCGTGGTCCTGGTAGTATAATTAAACGCAGTGCAACAGCAATGCACTGGCTTGAACTAGATATGGGGAAGCCAGCTACAACACTATTCTTCATGGGAAAGCAGGAGCGTGAATGGGGATTCCTAGTTAGAATAAGGCAAACTAAACCAAAATGGGTTCATTATCAAACCTATCTAAAAGATTGGCAAAAGTACCACAACAAATACATTGTGAACAATAAATAAATTTAAAGGAGTATCGTCATGCTTGAGTTTTTTATTTTGATTAGTCTTATGTATTTTGCTTTTAATATGGGAAAAGCTTATCAATTATTTGAGATGCGTAGAACTATTCGCAAAATAGCAGAAGAAAGTAATGTAAATCTAGATGACTTACTAAATGCTGCAACCGATAAAGAGTTAGAAGAAAGAAATATTGTATTGGTAAAAACCGAAGTTATTGACGATACAATTTTGTTGTATAATATCTCTACTAATGAATTTTTAGGACAAGCTAACACAATAGAAGAAGCTGCTAAAGTTTTCAGTGAACGTAAGAAAAATGCTACTGGAGCAGTGGTACATAACAATGATGAACTATTTTTTGTAGACGGCAAAATAACTAAAACTTTATGAAAATAAACATAGGAAAATTTCCTAAATATTCAAATACAAGAACTGTTGATATTCAAATAGACAAGTATGATACTTGGAATATGTATCATACTTTGGCACTTATTATATACCCCATGTTGTTACAATTAAAAGAAACCAAACATGGGATCCCCGGAGAATTTGCAGAGGTGGGTGGAGAGGATCATGGTTATCAAGAAAGTTTTGATTTCTATAAAGATACGTATAACGAAGCATTTGATGAAGGATGCAAGCGTTGGGATGAAGTACTAGACAAGATGATTTGGAGTTTTGAACAACTTATCAATGATGACTATGATTCTATATATCATCATGGAGAAGCGAAGTATGAGTTTGTTGATACAGAACCAATGCTAAATCCAGTTACTGGTAAAATGGAAGTAATGCATCAAATGGTAGATACCAATCCTGATGAACATTGGTATGATCATGTTGGACACACAATGCATGACGACAGAATACAAGAAGGCTTAGAACTTTTCGGAAAATATTTTCGTAATCTTTGGGACTGATAGATACGTTATGCCTACACCTTTAAACTTTAATAGACACATAATGTTCAGTGATACAACTGGGCATAATATAGAATTTGATAAATCATTTGACTTTTTTAAAAAATGGGATGAATACACCCTAACTGTTGATTCAAATAAAGGCCCACTAACAGTAAAATGGAACAATTTACAGGTATTAGCTGCTAACTGGTTTGTTCAAACAGGATCATTAACAGGACAGCCTGTATTACAAAACTTTTTTGAATTTTTTCCAATGTGGGTCAAATGGAACTGGTGGAACTTAAGTGAACGAGGAATTTATGATCTACCCGACAATCCAACAATAATTGATATTGGTGCCGGAAACAGTGTTCTTGATCTATTGTTATCACAATATAATCCAACTGCGAAGTTTTATTTAGTAGATAGGTCTAAATTTATAAACACTGATAATCAACCAAAATATCCCACCACAGATAGTCCTTGTTGGCAGCATTCATGGAGTGTAGTCAGTGATGCTATAGATGCCACATCTATTGATCCAAATAGATTTAATTTTTTAGATATTGATGATGCATGGAATGTTGAGGCTGATTTAATTACCTCACATCTAGCATGGTGTATGCATTTTCCAAAACAGATTTACTGGGATAGAGTGTTATCTAGTTTAAAAATTGGTGGTAGATTAGTATTAGATATTAACATAGGTTGGGAAGAGGAATATTTAGATGAAATTAGTGAAGCGTTGAATTGTAGACACACTATCATTACTTCTTTTCCTAACAAACCTATACATAACGGTCATCTGCCAGCCAATCAGCCTAATAGGGATAAACTTAACATTGCCGGTTATCGATGTTCTTGGACACGTAAAAAATGAACGACACTTTGTGTAAATTTGCATGGTCAGGTGCAACCAGCACAATTATTAATACTTTTAGACCCTGTTGTCGATTTCCACTTGACGATAATGAACAATACCCTACTACAGAACAGATTATAAATCAAGGTGAAGCAGCATTTAACAATAGCTTTCTTATTGAACTAAGAAAGGATATGCTACAAGGAATTTCTAGAAATGAATGTAAAAAATGTTACGTAGAGGAACAATCAAATATGAAAAGTATGAGGCAAAAGGCTAATGAACTTTTGTCAGCATCAGCTACAGATATTACATTTGAAAAATTAGAATTTCTTGAAATTAGTTTAGATAACCTTTGTAATTTAGAATGTAGGATGTGTAGCAGCAGGTTCAGTACAAAGTTACAACTTAGAGATGAATATTTACAAAAAAACGGAATTACCGGTTATTCAACTAATACCGTCAATTACAAAACATTAGAATTAATGGACTCTATTGACCTAAGCCATTTACGAATGATAAAAATGTTAGGTGGCGAACCATTAATCAGCCCTAATCTTTTCAAATTTTTAGATAAAATTGTAAATCCAAAAGATGTAAATTTATTAATAATCACTAATGCGACAAGTATTCCATCAAGTAAGACACTAGACAAATTAAAGGAGTTCAAATCAGTAAGATTTGACTTTAGTATAGACGGGATTTACGTATATAATGATTACCAAAGAGTTGGCAGTAAGTTTGAAGCTGTTATAGCAAATGCGCTAGAGTTGTCGAAAATTTCACCTGAAGAACACAGTATTCATTCAGTATATAGTTCACTGAATTTACTAGGATTAGATGCTAGCACAAAATGGTTTAGTGAAAAATTACCATTTAAAACAACTATTGACATTGTGAAAAACAACATACTTTCTCCGTTTATTGCACCTAATTGGTATGTAGATGAAATTTTAACTAGTATATCAGACACAAATCCTCACAAGAAGTTTGTTCAAAATATGTTTGATCAGTATCACAAATTTGATGAGAATCAATGGCACGAATTTTTGAAATTTGTTAAACTAACTGATGAGATGTATCAAACTGATATAAACACTATAAATCCAATCATAGGCAGAGCTTTGGTAAAAAATTTTGCAAATCTTTCAGATTAAAGAGATAAGTAATGAAGAAGAAATTTATTAGTCTTTACATGGACTGGGCTAAACGTGTTAGTCAACTAAGCCATGCTAAAAGATTACAAGTAGGATCAGTTATTGTCAAAGACGATTGCGTTATCAGTTATGGTTATAACGGTATGCCAGCAAGTTGGGATAATGAATGTGAAGATATTATTCAACATTCAGATGATACGATATCATTAAAAACTAAACCGGAGGTACTACATGCTGAAAGTAATGCTATTTCAAAACTTGCAAAATCTACTAATAGTGGGTTGGATAGTACAATGTTTATTACTCATAGCCCTTGTTTGGAGTGTGCCAAACTTATATATCAAAGCGGCATTAATACTGTATATTATGATACAGATTACAGAAGCAATGACGGCGTTGAGTTTCTCAAAAAATCAGGAGTAACGGTTGTCCGAACAAACGAAACAACTGCATCAAATTAAAATACAATTGTCGTATGGTCAATTAGGTCCATTAATGGATTGGTGTAAACGAAATTGCACAGACAAGTGGTTCGTATCTGAATCTATGGACGTAGTAGAACAATTCAATGGAAATTACAAATTCTTTTTTGAATCTGAAAGAGATTACATAAACTTTATGTTATTCAATAAATGAAAAAAATTATCTTTATCCGAGAATCTAATAATTTTGATGATATCTTATCGGACGTTGTGCTTAAAAAGCAATTCAAATTTAAGATTCGTTTTTATAATGGATTGATTATTGAAGTTCCTGAGAAAAGCGAAATACTCAGTTACATTGAATTGAAGTATGGAGATTCAATTAAGAATAATTTAGTTCCTGATCGAACACCGATTATGAATGTTGATTATTTGCCAAAGAGAAACAATTAGACTGGTTTACATGATAGTCAGTTATATAAGCAGGCAAGTAATGCCAAAACAACATCGTTCTCACAAAAGTTTCAACATAGCAATCTACTAACCAATTCATATACTTTCCCCGTCTTTTAGTAATACAGTTATATCTGTGCCTACAGCAAGTACACAGGTCATATCACCATAAGTATCTAAAACAGTAAAAGTTTCCGTAGCAGGATTTCCCCACACACTAATAGTGCTTTTACTACTTGATAATCTTTTTCCCGCAATTATAGGAACTTCATTGTATTTCTCTTTTAAAGAAGCTATGATTTTTTCCGTCTTATCACACATTACTTGAAATTTACGGTATTCTTCTGCTGAAGAATTATAACTATAAAAAATTAATAAAAATAATAAAGTTAGTTTTTTCACGTTGCACCTTAAAATAAATTGTATAGCACTGAAATTGTAACCAAAAGTAATATAGATGCAACCCTAACTAATGTAAACATTTCGATTAATAGTAGAATTGGGATTTCTTCCTTTATCCTACTTAAACACCTTAACATGGTAGTTTCCTAAAGTAAGCCATAGCCTACTATAGTATATATCATATATCACACTGAGTTAAAACATACTTTTTTGTACACCGAATTTCTAGCGGTATTAGGTGTCGTTAATTCTGCTACGAACTCTCCCAATTCATAGCTTTCGCTATAAACTATTTTATTTTTTTCATCTACATAAACATCACTTGTTAGGCTAAAAGCCTTAAGATCACAATCAAGCATACCGTAATTGTAAATTCTTTTTACAGAATATCCAAGTTCTGCGTATTTTATGCCATCTTCTAAAATGTATTCAACCATAGTATGTACTAAGAACTGCTTAGGTCCTACTTGTTTAATGTCATTTCTTATATAAAAATGATATACATCATTAGTATGAGTTTTTTCATATTCGGTTATTGGATGAATAACAAAATTATTTTCTATTAATAAATGCTGACCAAAATCAGATGCTAATAAAAGAGGTGACAGACCAAGCATTAAGATTGCAAGTAGTTTTTTCATAATTTCTCCTAAGTTTTAATAATTTTGGAGGGATCCAGTTTGACTTGGTTTTTGTTCGTGTCGATTGGAACGATAGGAATAGCTTGCCTTTTGGGAATAGCCTGTTTTTCTTCAGATTTTACATGAATCAGATTTGCGAGAGCCTGCTTCATTCTGTCCTCCAAATGGGTAAGTCCATTTGATAAATATATGAGTATTTAATAGAGTAATATTTACGGATATAGCTACATATTAAGGAGACATCATGGCTAAAGCAAAAACCGCAACATCAGGAAAAGCACATACTAGCGTAGTGAAAACTACTAAACAAGGTGGAAAAATTAAGACTAGCACAATGAACAAAAGTGAAAGTAGATCCTTTAAGAAGTACAGGGGTCAGGGTCGTTAAGTGAACGATTTTGTTCAGACTAAAGTGAACATTGTGCTATTTGACGATTACATTTGGGATTTGAGTGATAAGGGTATCATTTTAGATAACAAATTTGAGGTAGAAAAATTAGGTTGGAAACCAGGTGACTATTTTAAACTAGTTCTTACAGAAGAAGGTATGAAACTAGTTAAAGTTGATTGCTTAGAAAAATTTATAATAAAGGGAAAAGACCATGAAGCAAATGATTGACAAAGTAACAGGTAAAGTTTTAAGTAGAAGTGAAGCCGAAGCTAAAATTAAGGACAAAGCAGGCTGGGTAATCACAGTTATTGCGTTATTACTCGCTGTAAATACTTATATGGCCAACAGTTTTAGTAGTAAAGTTTTAAATAACACAATTAAAGCAAATGATGTTTGGAGTTTTTATCAAGCAAAAAGTATCAAACAAACATTAGCTGAAATGAGTTATGATCATGCTATAGAAAAAGGCGACAAAGCCAAAGCAGAAAAAATGAAAGCTAAGATTGAACGCTATGAAAGTGACCCTGAGAAGGGCGAGGGCAAAAAAGAGTTATTTGCTAAGGCTAGAGCATTAGAAGAGGAACGTGATATTGCTAAAAAGCATGGTCCTTGGATGACATTTGCAGGCACAAGTTACCAATTAGCGATTGTATTATTGTCTGCTAGTATATTAGCAGTAAGCATGAGTATGTTTTATGCTAGTATTGGTGTTAGTGCTATAGGCTTATTATTAATGAGCCAAGGCATTTGGATGTGGTTGCCGTTTTAAAATAACTCTAAAAATATAATAAAAAGATCCTTTATAAAAAGGACGAGGTGAGATGGATCCATTAACGCTGTTTGCGTTAGCCAATGGCGCGGTTAAACTTGTAAAAGAGGGCTGTAAGCTTTACAAGGATATTAAAGGGGCGGCTGGGGAAATTAAGGATGTCCTTAAGGACCTTGACGACCAATTTAACAACAAATTCAAAGACCATCCACCCAGTGTTGCTGAAAAAAATCAGTATGTCACCGAAAGAAATCGTGTCATTGAGCTTAATAAAAAAGGCGGTGAAACAACCAACATCTATACAGAAATAGGACAGCAGCTTGGTACTTACTTTGACAACTATTATAAATGTCTAGCAATATTTGAAGAAGAAGAACGCCGTAGTAAGACCGAAGTTTATCATGGAGAAGATAGTTTAGGTAAACGAGCATTACAGCGTGTGTTACTTAAGAAACAGCTAGAACACATGTCTACAGAATTACGTGAAATTATGGTCTATCAAAGTCCACCTGAATTGGGTACATTATGGACTGATGTAGAAGAAATGATGAAAAAAGTGGGCAAAGAGCAAAGTGTTGCTATTGCCGCAGAAATGAAACGTAACAGAGCAATAGCAAAGCAAAAAGCAAGGCGAAATAAAAGAATAAGATATAGAATATTATGTTGGAGTTCTAGTAGTGTCGCTGTTCTTTATATATGTTGGTTAATTTGGGCAATCGTTCAAATAAGGATAGAACATGAACCTGAACTGGGTAGATGTTTGATCCCAAAAGGTTCTTGGGGTTATGAGCAATACAATAACTTAAAATGGGTAGATTGCGAGATTGACAGAAGCAAATAAATACTATATAATACAAGTATGTTCTATTTTATTTTTATACTTTTCACCGCTTTTATGATGCTAGCCCTAAACAGTGGTAGTCTATTTGCAATCTTACTTGTACTAATGGGATTTTTAATAATGCTACCACTTACTGAGGATCTAGACAATGAGAGCCGCTGAACTAGAATTAGACAAAATGCCCCATCTATTTTTAGATATGGATGGAGTACAAGCTGATTTCTTTACCCAATGGGCAAGTTGGTGGAGTTCCAAAATGAACGATCCTAATATACAATGGTATAAGGACATCGGGGATAAAGAGCAGCGTGAGATTTCTATTGCAGCTTTACAGGCTGAAGGACCTGAATTTGTTTATAAATTCTTTGCTACACTTCCAGTATTATCGGGGTGCAGTGAAATACTAAATTGGATAAACAAAAACAAGATACCCTGCACTGTGTTATCTGCTCCCCTCAGATCAACTAAAGAAGATAAGAAAAAGACCATCACTCAAGCAAGTATTGAGGGCAAAAAGTATTGGCTAAGCAAGCATAATTCAAATATGCCCGCTATCTTTGAAGGCAGAAAAGAAAAATACGCTACGGCTGATGGCAGACCAAACGTTCTTATTGATGACCACAAGAAATACATATCAGGATGGGAAGCGGCAGGTGGTATTGGTGTATTACACCGTTGGAATAATACGCAAGAAACAATCAAAAAACTAAACGAGATATATGGTCCATACATAGATAAATAGTATATTGCCCTTATCAGGAATATACTATGGACCGTGACTTTTTCAGAAAATATCTAGACATCTTAAGTGAGTCTAGCCCTCCTCAAGTTTTAGCAGAATCCATCGAATTACACGACAGTTTTGACATTGAACTCAATGAAAACTTTGTCATTGAAACCGGTATTATTGGATTTACTAAGGATGGAGTTATTATTGAAGCAGATGAAACATTGTTAGGATTATTAGAAGTAAACGACATTTTGTGCGAGGATGAAACTTACGACCAAGAGGAAGAAGAAGTTGCTGAAGATGAACAAAGTGGAAAACCATATCAACCTATGGATAGATATAAACATCTAGTAGATAGAGCAAAAGGAGACTGGAAATGGAAGAGGGAAGACGGTTCACCAGCTACTCCAGAAGATTTAGAAACTATAAAAAAAACAAAGCGTGATATACTAAATCAAATGCAAAGTGATGAAGTTAATCCAAACAATACCGACGAAAATGTTTTTACCAAATTTATAAATTTGTTTAAAGAAGATGAGGAAGAGGAATATTACAAACCACCAGCTGGTTATAGTGAGCTTGATAACACAATGATGTCCGTAGTAGATACATTGAAGAACACCAGTAGTACTAAAAACAATAAGACAAATTACGGAACTGATTGGTCATCTACATCAGTGGCTCGCAATCCTAAAGATCGCAGTGGGTCATATCTACAAACACAATATCAAACCAAAGACGGTAAAGACGTGGTAAATAAACAAGATTTTCAACAAAACGTCAGTTCCCCATGGTTAGATTATACTCTAAACAAAGCTAAACAAGATTCAGATACTAAGATGCAGGAGCCCGACGGACCTGTTAAGTATCAATCTATGCCCCAAGGTCCTATGACTAAATTTAGAGCAAGAACAAATGAAGCAGAATATCAAGGACGCAAAGTTCCATTAGGTAAGCCAATGGCAGGTGATGTTGCTAAATCAAAAGTATATGTCAAAAAACCAAATGGTAAAATCGTTAAAGTAAACTTCGGCGACAAGAACATGAAGATTAAAAAGAGTAATCCAAAACGTAGAAAAAGTTTCCGCGCACGCCATCGCTGCGAGAATCCAGGACCACGTTGGAAAGCAAGATATTGGTCTTGCAGAGCATGGTAAAATAAGGAAAACAAATGTCAGACACAAAATTTTTTAGACAATATTTAGATATATTAAACGAAGGGCCTCCAGCTGGAGTAGGGCCAAGCGCACCAGCTGCACCTAAAGCACCACCAGCAAATCAACCTTTAGGAGGATACGATCCTAAATCTGGAAAAGCTCCAACACAACAACAAGCTGATAACCTAATGGGTCAAATTGACAAAGCAGGTAATCAAATTACTCAAGGTGGAGAAAAAATGGGAGCAGGTAATTATGTTAGTGGTGCAATGGATGCAGCTAGGGGAGCGAATGATCTTCTTAACGCAGCAGGAGCAACAACTGCGGATAAATTAAAAATGGGTTGGACAGGATTAAAGGCAGGCGCTAATGCAGGCTTAGCATATCTACGTGGCAAAGGAGAAGAAGGTGCACTTGCCGCAGCAACAGGAACTGTTGGGCAAGAACTAACACAGCCAATGGCAAATTACGCCAAATCTAAAACTTTTGACAAAGATTTTAATCAAGCTATGGGTGCTCCAAATGCCAATGATCCAAAAATGGCACAAATGCAACAGGACGCTCAGAGAAATTTAATTACCTCAAATAGTATGAAAAACTACATGACCGGAGTTAATAAAACTATGGGAGATTTAAAATCTGGTGACACAACAGCATTCGATAGACTTGGTCAACAAACTATGTATCGTCAAGATACAATGTCACCTTATTTAGATATAAGTAAAAAACAAGCTATGACAGGACAACGTGTTCAAACCCCTGGTGAGTTGATGGGACAAGAAGAACCTTCAGAACCAGCTACACCACAACAACCACAACCTACAACTGAAGAAAGAGATGATGACATGGATAATAGACAATTAATGAGAAAGTATATGGACTTCTTAGATGAAGCTCCTGCTACTGCCATTAATCCAAATGATAAGAATGCTGCAGTTTTTGGTAAACAAATTAATGCTCCCGTATCAAATACTAATACTAACGTTGACACAAGAGCAACTGCACAAAGAGATAAATTAGCACAACAAATGGCATCAGGTAAAATTAATACCCCAGCACCACAAACAGTTGATCCTAATCAAAAATACGGCGGCGGGTATGATCCTAGCAAAGTTAAATACGCAGATGGCGGTGCAACCAGCAGTGGATATACAGCGCAATCACAAGCACAAAAAACAGCTCCAGCTGCAAGTGCAACGCAATCGGCTGCGTTAGATGCATCAAAAGCAAATGCTATTGGAGGTAATAAACAAGCTACAGCTCCAGCTGCACCAACCGCAAGTGCAACGCAATCGGCTGCGTTAGATGCATCAAAAGCAAATGCTATTGGAGGTAATAAACAAGCTACAGCTCCAACATTTACGGGAATGGCAGGCAACCCACAATCAAATCCAACATTTACGGGAATGGCAGGCAACCCACAACAAAACAAAGGAGCAAGCGCCCAACGTGCCGCTGAACCTAGTTTAGCAAGTCAATACGTAGCAGCAAATCAACCTCAATCTGCTACTACCGCTAAACCCGCTCCTGCTACTGCTCAAGCGTCTGCACCTAGTTTAGCAAGTCAATATGTTTCAGCGAATCAGCCACAAACTGCGACCGCAGCAACAAGTCAGCCAACATCAGATGTATTAGCTACACAAGCATTAAACTCACAAGACCAAGGGACTTCAGGACAATCAAAAGGCATACCAGCAGGATTTGGTCAAGTAGCAGAAGAAGAAGGTGATAATGACGATAAACTTTTAGCAAGAATGATTGATCTAATTAGGAAATAATAAATGAGGGCACGTGAATTTATACTTGAAGCAGAAAATCAACAGGAACCATCTGCAAGAGAAAGATTTTTGAATAGGGTGATAGGTCCAGAATCTGGCGGTAAATCCTATATCAAAAATCCATATAGTAGTGCAACTGGATTATTTCAATTTATTAAATCAACTTGGGACAATACAGTAAAAAAAGCTAAACCAGGAGATGCGCATTACGGTGTAAGTTTTAAAGATATGCAAACTAATCCAAAAGCTCAAAGGGCAGCTGCAGATCAAATATCACGTGAATATCAAGCTTCTATACAAAGAAACAAACTTCCAGATACTCCTGGTATGTATTATTTATTACATGGGCATGGACCAAAAGCACTGGAACTCTATAACAGTCCTGATAAGCAATTGAAAGATGTTTATTATCCTTACGCTAGAGATAAAAAAGGAGAAATTATATATGATAAAAAAACAGGAAAACCAGTTCCATCTATCGTATATCAACAAAATCCAAATTTTAAACCTGAAGAAAAAATTTCTACTTTTATAGCTAAAAGGGCTGCATCAGTTGGTGATAACATGGCTAATATGTATCCTGGCAATGCAAAATTAGCAAGTGTAACATCGGATAACAAATCTAAAACTATAAAAACAGATAGGGACGAAACTACACCTCCTCAGGTAGCTACAAAAACAACAGTTGAACCTACTATTATAGATAAAGCAAAGAAAGCAGTATCAGATATAGCTGGCACTACTGTTGCTACTAAAACTGCAACTGCAACGAATACCACATCACAGGATAAAAAAGTTAAACCTGAAGTCAAAGTAGATTCACCTGAATATGAAAAAAGGATGTGGGATAAACAAGTTGCTGCAGGAGACAAATTCAGTCGTGAAAGAGAAGCAAGGTTAGAAAAAGAGCGTATAGCTAGATCAAAAGGATTACCAATAGAACCTCCTATGACAGAACCTGACTTAGATCCAAAGGGTTGGGCAGCGTATGATGACTATATGAATAAATTACAAACTGAAAAAGGTGATAAATCTGCCCGTGAACGTGAAGCGAGATTAGAAAAAGAGCGGGCAGCAAAACCAACTGACTCCAGTCAACCATCACAGGACGATAGCTACTATACCAAATTTATGAATTTGTTCAAATAATTTATTGGTAATTTAGTCACGTACTAAGTATCTACATGTCAAAGAAAAAGAAGAACACAAATCAGTATGAGGTCATTAGCCAACAAGATAGTAATGGTGATGTCCTTATACCTATTCCACCAGTGTTATTAGATTCATTAAAATGGCAACCCGGTGATGAAATAAGCTTTGACTTAGATGACAAAGGTAGATTTATTCTGAAAAAGGTATTCAAATGAAAAATGAAACGATGGACCACGCATACGCAGCAGTTGATTTGTCTGATTTTAGTAGACAGGATATTTCTTCACTGACTAGCGATGATTTGCCTACATTGACTCTTGATGACTTAAATTATGATTCAATCAGTTTAGCAAATTTAGCACCTCCCACTTATAGTTATGGATCATATAATTATCCAAATGGGGTGACTAGTGTGAGCATTGGAGGTTCTGGTTCTAGCACAGGCATTTACTCAAGCCCTACAATTACTATAGCACCTAATACATACACAAATACATATACAAACGGAGCTTGGAATACATCCCCGTTAACTGTACATGATGGTACGAAGGGCATAACAGTGAAAGGTGATACGGAGATAGACGGTAACCTTAAAGTTAAAGGTGTTGACATAGGTGAAATGTTGTCAAAAATACAAGATCAATTAGCAATTTATCAACCTGCCCCTGAACTAGAAGAAAAGTGGGAACAATTGCGTGACTTAGCCCGTCAGTACAAGGAACTTGTTGCTGATATCAGAGAAAAAGAAAAGATTTGGGATATTCTCCAAAAATAACTTGACAATATAATCATATGGTGCTACAATTAAGTTACTATCAACTCATGTTATTATTTTGATATGACAATGCACCTCGCACACCCAGCACTCACTACACTCGGCAAACGTAAGGGTAAGAAAAAGTGGGCTAGTTCTGAACAAAAACAGAAAGCCGAACAACTAGACCGTGAGTGGCAAGAACTTCAAGCTAAGTGGAAAACTGATATTAGCGACCGTAAGCGTGAGCGAGGTCTTAAGGCGTCAGTTTACAAACCACCTGTCAATCCACGTGTTGCAGAAATCAAAAGATTTTCTAGTGTTGACACTGGTCACAAGGGTGCAGTCACAATCAAACAACCAATGCAATATACCGGTGACAAGATTATCGGTATTGGCACTATGCACAAGTCCAATGCAGTGCCCATCTTCAATGATGAAGCAGCAAAGGACATTAGTAAAATGAGGAGATAATAGCAATAGAATGGCTAAAGAAGAAACATTAAAATTAGATGGTAAAGTAGTAGATGTACTACCAAACGCAATGTTCAGAGTTGACCTAGAAACAGGACAAAATGTGATAGGTTATATATCTGGTAAAATGCGTCAACATGATATTAAAATACTGTTAGGTGATACAGTTGAAATAGAATTTAGTCTATACGATATGAGCCGCGGCAGAATTACACGCCGACGCTAAATCTCAATAAATACTCTACAATGTATAAAATTGTAGAGAATCTCTCCGAATCCCGCAAAAAGAAACTTGAGATATTACCACTCAAGTATTCTCCTACCGATTTAAGTCCTGTAATAAGTAAAGCAACAATTGACTATCACTACGAAGAATTAGCCAAAGGCTATGCGAAACGTTATAACAATAACGAAGGTGATAGTGAGTTTAATTATGCAGGGACTTTCTTACATAACATTTACTTTGCACAATTTCAAAAGCCAAAAGAATCTGGTACACCTAACGGTCCTGTACTTAATCTAATAAAAAGAAGATTTGGTTGGTGGCGTGATTTTAAAGAAAAGTTTAAAGAAGAGGCAATGAAGATCCAAGGTTCAGGTTGGATCTATCTTACATACAATGGTGAGATAAGAACAATAGTAAATCATGAGGTTCGTGAAGATATACTTATACTAGTTGACTGGTGGGAACACGCCTGGGCACTAGACTATCAAGCAGATAAAAAATCATATTTAGAAAATACATGGAAAATTATGAACTGGAGCCATATTAATACACGATGGGGTAAGAATTTATAATATGGATCAAAAGATTTGTGTAGTAACAGCTACCAGAGAAAAAACAATTGAAGATTTCAAAACAAATACATTGTTAGGAAAATCTTTAAACATAAAAACTTACTTTGATATTGAATTAATCTGTTTTACAGACAATTCAAATGGGTTAAGCAAATGTTATAATGAAGCGATAAGACAATCAGAGAACACAGAGAAAATTTTAGTTTTTGTTCATGATGATGTTGCATTACTTGATTATTATTGGCCATTGCGAGTAATTGAAGCACTCAACACCTATGACATTGTAGGGGTAGCTGGAAATACAAGACATGAAAATAATTATCCTAGTTGGGCACATAGTCGTGTGGAAAACGGTAGAATAGTTTGGGATGATGACAAATATCTTTCAGGATCTATGTTACACGATTCTAATTGGCCTCCTAAAATTGTAAGTATATATGGAGATTTAAACAAAGAAGTAGTTAATTTAGATGGTGTATTTTTAGCAATGTCAACTAATCTTATATCAAAGAAGAATTTGAGTTTTGATGAAAGATTTAAATTTCACTTTTATGATGCTGATTTTTGCAAGTCTGCGGTAAATAAAGAATGTAGTTTAGGTACTTTTCCGTTAGCACTACTTCATGCAGGAAAAGGTGACATGAATGCTCCTGAATATATAGACGCATACAGAGAATTTTATAGGAAATATAATGATGAATTTAATAATAACCGATAGTGCTAAAGACAAGCTTAGTACTGTTATCGCAGAGGAAAACGACCCTTCTTTAAAACTACGCATATTTGTTCAGGGCGGTGGCTGCAGCGGAATGCAATATGGCTTTACTTTTGATACTGAGACTAATGAAGATGACTGGAATATTGATGCAGGACCAGTGAGTGTTTTAGTAGATATGGTATCTGCCCAGTATCTTGAGGGCGCAGAAATTGATTACGCAGAAGATATCTACGGATCAAGCTTTAAAATCAAAAACCCAAACGCCCAAACCTCCTGCGGATGCGGTTCCAGCTTCAGCCCTTATTGATAAATACTAGATGAGGGGTCAAAATGCCTATACCAGGACAAGAGAATATAAACATTGGTGCGCAAAACGAAGCAGCGAATAGCGATTCGCTCTTTACCGCATTTAATAAATCACAGAACAATTTTACAACACTTTTTTCACAATCAAGTCAATACACTAATTTCGTAGGTAGTGACGGAATCAGTACGACTTTGAGTAGTAATACCAAAACCGTCACAATCAATAACACAGGTGTAACTAGACTGACTGCAGGAACAGGTATCGCTGTAAGTACAAGCAACGGGAACGTCACAATATCAGTTTCCGGTGCTGCTAATGGGTCACTTGTTGCTGGGGTAACAAACGTTGGTATAACTAGTTCTACATTACGAATTTTAAATAGTCCAATTGTAAGTTCTGGTACTATGGCAGTCGATTTGCCAATATTATCAAACTTAACTCCAGGTACCTATACAAATCCACAGCTTCAAGTTGATAGCTTTGGTAGAATTACATCTGTACAAAACACGTTTACGTCTGGAACTGTGACTAGTGTCCAACTTCAAAATGGCCCTGGTATTTCAGTAAGCGGCGGCCCGATTGTTTCAAATGGCAGCATTACTGTAACTAACACAGGTGTTCGTAGACTTAATCCAGGTCCTGGTATTCTTCTCACAGATACTACAGGTGAAATAACTATTTCTGCAAACTTATCGACCTTTACAGGAACAGTTTCACGTGTCACAGTAACAAGTAATACATTAAGTGTAAGTAATCCTACAATTACATTAGCAGGAAATATAAACATAGAACTACCAACTAACTTAAGTGTTGTTGGTAATGTCACCGGCGGTGGTAATTTTAATGTAGGACAGGACATTTCAGTAGAAGGAAATATTACTGCAAACGGTAATCTTGCACTAAATCATATTAATGCAAATTCTAATATAGTTTCTAATGGAAATATACTTGCTAGCGGAATAATTTCAGCAAGTGGTAACATACTGTCAGGTGGAAACGTCAGCGTTACAGGTGTCAATAGATTAAGAGTTCCAGGTGGTACAAATGGTCAGATATTACAAACTGATGGGGCTGGAAATTTAAGTTGGGTAACACCAGTAGCCAATATCGCTACATTAGGTGCGGTTGGTGCTAGCGGACAATTACTTTTTAATGATGCAGGTGCAGTTGGTGCTAATGCTAATTTAACCTTTAATAAAACAACCGGTTTACTAACAGCTACAAGTTTTTCAGGAACATACACTGGTGCTGGAAACAATCTAAGTAATATACAAGGTGCTAATGTAAGCGGAGCAGTAGCTAATGCTACTTTTGCTAATACTGCTAACATTGCCAATGTAGCAAATTTTGTATCTAATTCTACGCAACTAAGCATTACAACTTTAGGTAATCTTTCAAGTCTTAGTGTAATAGGTAACATCAGAGGCAATAGTTCTATTATTGCAAATGGATACATGTATGCTCTTACACCGGACGCTAATACAGCAAATACACAAGTTGCAACTACTGCATACGTAAATTCAGTAATAGGAAATATAAACTTATCTTCTAATGTTTATGCACCAATAAATAATCCTATCTTTACAGGAACACCACAAGCACCAACTGTTCCTATAAATAGCCCAGGCAGTAATGCATTGGCTACAACAGAATATGTAAAATCTGCTATAAGTGAAAGCGTAAGTAATAATGGGGAAAAAGCTGGTACGATAAAGCTTTGGACTGGTAGTGGTGTTCCAGACAGTACATGGGCATTTTGTAATGGACAAGCAGTTAATAGACAAAACTATGCTGCATTGTTTGCGAGAATAGGCACAACATATGGTGTAGGTGATGGTATCAATACATTTAATCTACCAGACTTCCGTGACAAGTTTGCAGTAGGAGCAGGCAATGTTTATAGTAGAGGAAATACGGGTGGTACTGCGAATGCGGTTGTTGTAAGTCATACACATACAATCACAGATAACGGGCATAGTCACAGTACATGGCAATCAGCTGGATCGGCACAATTCTCAAACACTACACAACCTTATACCCTTCTTGGTGCTAATGCTACCGCAGGTCAAATCACCTCCAATGTGACAGGTATCTCAATTAACTCCACCGGCGAAAGCGGAATAAATCAAAACTTGCCACCATACCTTGCTGCAAATTATATAATCAAATTAACTGATGATACTATAATTGGATACTCACTTACACAAGGTACTGGAGTAACATTATCTACAACTAATGGCGTTACAGTAATTTCAGCAGTTAAGGGTGATACTGGTGCGCAAGGACCACAAGGTCCTATTGGTTTATCCCCTACTAATCGTGGCACACGTGTATATATGGGTTCCAATCAAACCATAAATGCATCAACATATACAAAATTAAATTTAAACACAGTTGCTTTTGATATAGACACAGAGTGGAATTCTGCTCAAAATAGATTTCAACCTAGCACTGCCGGATATTACGTAGTAAATGCAGTTGTTGGTTGGTACGCTACTGCAAGTTTCGGAATGACATTGAGAGCTGAATTACGTAAAAATAATGTTGCAGTAACAATAAGCCAAAATCTAATATATTACAATAGTGATTTTAATCAATCATCCACATTAGTAGATGTTATATACATGAATGGTACCACAGATTACTTAGAAGTTTATGTATGGCAAAATCAAGCTATAGCTTTTTCTATACTCGGCACAAGCAGTCAAACATATTTTACCGCATTTATGTCGGGAGGAGATCCTAATGGACAAATTGGTCCTCAAGGACCAGCAGGACCAGCAACAGGAATAGGATATGGTCAAACTTGGCAAAATGTAGTGGCTTCAAGGGCGCTTGCTACAAATTACACTAACACAACTGGTAAACCAATAATGGTAATGGTTCTTTGTCATTCAAGTACAGCTAATGGCATTGGTGTACAAATTACCGTTGATGGCGTAATTGCTGCTGAAGGGCGAGACGATGCGTCTGGATACGGTCCTAGTTTGAACACGATTGTGCCTCCAGGATCGGTATATAGAGCCGATATAAATTTATATAGCGGCGTTTTGGTTAAATGGTCTGAATTAAGATAACGTAATAAAACAATAAAATACTAGCTTAATTTTGCTCCATTTCTGCTAAATACAGTATAAAGGAGCAAAAAGAAAATGGCTATACCTACACCAGCACAAACACTAATCGACCCTAATTCAGATCCAGCTTTAACAGTCTACGGAAGAGCTGTTCCGGAAACATTTCCAGCAGGTAACGTCACTGTTAATATAACTAATGTTGAAGAAGTTACTCAAACAACTGTTATAAATCAAACATTAAATAACGCAGCGGGCGGCACCAACTCAAGTGTCCAATTCAATATAAACAATCAGTTGGTAGGCGACTCAGGTCTAACATACGATCCCAACTCTGATAATTTGACGGTTGCGGGCACTGTAACAGCAGGCTTATTTGCAGGCAGTGGTGCTTCATTAACAAATATTCAGGGTTCTCAAGTTGTAGGTCCTGTATCCATAGCGACAAATGCATCCGTTGCTGAATTCGTAAGTAATGCAAATCAATCAAATATTACAAGCGTAGGCACATTAACATCGTTAAATGTTTCTGGAAATGCAGATATTAATGCAGTCAAAACAAATAACATGTTATATGCTAACGGCGAGCCTTGGATCTTTGACTTAGGTACAGGAAATATTCTTTTCGCTGGTAGCCTACTATACAGCGAGACAAACAATTCAATTATATTAAGCCCAAGTTATTCACAAAATGCTTCCGCAACAATCACAGTTCCTAGTGACAGTGATGCATTAGGTAATAACTTAACTATCATAAATGAACTTCGCGGAGTTACACTTACTACAGGTGACGGTAGTGTAACATTTGATTATGACTTTAATGATGACGGTTCATTAACATTACCGGGCGATATTACATCAAGCGCAAACACAATAACAATACAAAGTGCAACTAACGGAAACGCTTATTTGCAATTAAATGAAGATGGTGCTAATAGTCCAGCAACATTAGGTAATGATTTAGGAGATGTTGAAATTATTTCCGCAGGTGGTGCATGGAATTTTAACAGCACTGGTAATTTAACACTACCTGGATCTAATCCAACCATCGTAGGCGGCGGTAATGCAGGTATTGACGGTGGTGGCACACTCAATTTAATACCAGATGGTAATTTGGGTACAGACCAATACATTATTGTTGATCCTAGTGGTCCAAATCACATTCATCTACGTGCAGGTGGAACAGGTGACGCTTCTGGTGCTGATCTATATTTAGGTGCAGAAGATACTTTTGTTCAAGTGTCCGATACTACAGGAATAGTAGCAGTTTCAACTAAAGACGGAGTTGGTAATACATTCTCTTATGTCTTTGCAAATACAGGTGATTTAAATCTACCAGGTAGCGTTAGTGCAACAGGAAATATATTAGGTGCACGTTTATCAGTATCAGGTAATGTAGATGGTACTAACTTACGCACAAGTGGTGTAGTAAGTGCTACAGGTAATATTAGTGGTGGTAATTTAAGCATTACTGGAAATATTAATGCAGCAAATTTAATTGGTGACGGTAGTAATTTAACTAATTTACCATCACAGTTAGGTAACTTCCAAATCAGCGCAAGTACATTGACATTGAATGATAATTCACTTGACATGTTTGTTCAAACTGCGAGTGCTAATGCTACAGTGCCAACAGGACAAAATGTAAGCATAAGTGCAGCAAATGGATTCAATGCTGGTGCAGGTGGTGCAGTATCTATCACAGCAGGTAATTCAGGTCCAAACGGTACAGGTGCTGGTGGCACATTAACATTAATTGCAGGCGAAGGGTTTGTTGACAGTCAGGCTGGTAATATTTCAATTTCAGCAGGCACAAGTAACGGTACTGGCGATGGCGGTAGCATTGCAATAAATGCAGGTGCTAGTGAAGATGGCGATGGCGGCGGAATTAGTATTACAGCACAGAATAGTAACACTGCTGCAGGCGGTGCAATCACAATCTCTGCTGGAGTGTCCAATACAGGCAGTAATGGTACAATTACATTGACAACAGCCGGAACTGATAGTTGGATATTCACTGAAACAAACACATTAGAGTTGCCTAACTCAAGTGATCCAATAATTCAAGTTGCAAATCAATATCCAATCTTAATTGCTTATGGCTCTGGTAGCCATGGCGGTCCTGAACTTAATTGGATGGATAATGACGATCCAGCTAATAACTTTAGTAATGTGAACACAGTAAGAAATACCTTATACGTTAACGAAAATGAATTTTATGTAGGCTTTAATGAAAACGGAAATGCGACTCCAGCGTTTGCAGGAGCGTTTACCATAGATGCTGCAGATGGTTTAGTGACAGCTCCTGCTGACATGAGTGTAATAGGTAATCTAGCCGCTGGCAATATTACTACGATAGGCTCAGGTGGAAACATATCTGGCGCAAATGTAATATCAGCTAACTTATTTCAAGGTGATTTAAGTGCATTAGGTAATGTTGAAGGTAATATTTTAGTAGCAGCTTACTTATACGGTGATGGTTCAAACATCACTAATGTAACAAGCACAGGTTTTGCAAACGGTAACAGTAATATAG
>Ga0315903_10001241_pt1 | contig 38474 bp, 42 predicted proteins | sample LakEriMetagenome_7_FD_203524 | JGI IMG/M metagenome (GOLD analysis project Ga0315903, IMG submission 203524) | Freshwater fungal communities from buoy surface, Lake Erie, Ohio, United States - Buoy 2 MA119 | ecosystem: Environmental > Aquatic > Freshwater > Lake | place: USA: Lake Erie, Ohio... | reverse complement strand
TATTCGACACTGACGATATATTTTTCGTCATCATTTCCCTGAAGGAAATTTTCAATTTCTTCGTTTGATATCATAAAATTTAAAATGGTGTATTTGCTTCCGAAATTAAGGTCGGAATTTACCTTGTGTGGTAAGTTTAACCAATCAAATATTATAAGTCAAATTAAATTTAAGGTTGTTTCTGAATTTGTATTTTGTTTTCAGCAGTGAATGTTTTAGCTGAGAATGTGTAAACACTTTCACCGGCGTAGTCTATAGTTTGACTCACACCATTACAATCTACATAATTTAAAGTTAAGTCAGGTGGTAATGTTTGACAATAAGTTGTTGCTTGGAAATTATAACAATTTGTAGATGAGTAAGTTCCTAAATCAATTAAATCAAATCCATCAGGTGAGGCAGGTCCTGATATCCATCTTGGTGGGTAACTCGCATAAGACACAACTGTCATATAACCAATATCACTAAGAGAACCTAAAGTTTGACTAATATAATTACCATTTATATTTCTATACTGAATAACCATACTTGATACTGAACAGTCACCATTCTTTTCATTACCAATCACATACATATTTAAAGGTTCTGCTGGTGATGGTGATGGAGTTAAACTAGTTGTAGGTGTTACCGTTGGTGTTTTAGTTACTGTTGGTGTGTTAGTTGGTGTTTTAGTTACTGTTGGAGTTTGTGTTACTGTTGGTGTATTTGTAGGGGTTTGACTTTGAGTCATTGTTGGTGTAACACTTGGAGTCACTGTTGGCGTTATAGTATTAGTTGGCGTGATACTAGGTGTTGGGGTCGGTGTTGCAAAAATTTCATTAGATGATACCGATAAAATAATAGGTGATAAACCTGATAATGAAATTGTTGATGTTCTATCTAATAAATTAAAATTCGCCGACGATAAATTAACGTAAGTTGTTGCGGAAGTAGTACCTGAATTTATAGTAATTCCCGATGTAATACTATAAAAACCTCCACCAATTATACCTAAAGATTGTTCAAATGATATATTTGTATTAACCCCAATACTTTCATTTAACGTCGCTTCGTAATTAACAACAATAGACCCAGGATTTATATATGAATTTAATTCAACTGTAGGAATAATAAATTCACTATCTAAACAAGATGGTATTTGAGATGCTCCATATATTGGGTTTCCTGTATTATTAATAAAAGTAATATTATACGGATATGTTGTATCAACAGAATATGTGTTACCATTACCATCTGCAACGTAAATATTACCTGAATTTTCAAATATACCCCATGGACCACCGGTAACTACTGGATTAAGAGTAATAGTTAATTCTAAATTACCTGTTAAGTAATCATATTGTAATAAGTATATATTAGGACTTTCAGAAGTTGTTACTAAAAGTTTATTAGTTGTGGTTAGTAAAATATCTCCAGACACAGTATGTCCTGTAGGTAAGTCAAATTTATATGTTGGGACTGGAGTATTTGTTGTAATGTCCATTTCATAAATTGATTGAGGTGCAGATATGTTTGTAACAATAAGTGTTGTATCATCAATAACCCCTAATCCCGCACCAATAAAGAATGGGAAATTTAAATCTCTACTATAAGTCGATGTAAATGGATTTAAAGTAATATTCCATTCTCTAACTGAAGTAAAACTAGTTGTCCATAATTTATTTTGAGTATGTCCTATATCTGCGTTATAAATTGTAAATGGTATCGGCAATAGTGTACTAGTATTTGTACTAACATTATAACTATAAATGTCATTGACATCATCAACATAAATTACCGAACATAAAGGAACAACTAATGCCCCAGAACTTTGAGTTATAGTTGGTGTCGGAGTTATAGTTGGTGTTGGTGTTTTAGTTGACGTTACAGTTGGTGTTGGTGTTATTGTATTAGTTGGAGTTATAGTTGGTGTTGTAGTTGGTGTTGGGGTTGGGGTTGGTTCACTTGGTATAAAACAAGTTAAAATTAAAGTTTGGTCATCCTCAATTAAATGTAAATAAAAGTTATTATAACAACAATTAGGTATTGTAGTATTATTAACTGTAAATGGGAATGTCTGACCTGATGTAATCAAATATCTTGGATTTGATTCTGAAACTTCATAATATAGATTAAATGTTCTATCGGCAAAAGTAGTTGAGGTGACAGTAAGATTATTACCTGAAACTAACAAACAAATATCGTTAATTAATCCGTCAGAACAATCGGGACATCCGTAATCAAAAAGTAAAAACGGACTTTTTAAAATATCAAAATTGTGTATAACTTCAGGATAACTTAATGGTTCAGTATACATTCTAAATTGAGAAATTGCCCCATCAAACGTTCCACCAAAAGTTGGTTCTAATAATATATTGGTTGATAAACCTGATAATGAAGTTCCTGACAATATTTGATTTGGCATAACCTCAGGGTCTTGCATGTATGTCAGTCCTGTTAAGGTTGTTGGACATCCTGTAAAAGTTAAACTTTCTCTTAAACCTTGTGTTCCTCCACCCCAAGAAATATTAAACGGAACTCCTAATTGTTTTTCTTTTTCTGTGTTTAGAGCTCTTGGAATTACTTCTTCAAAACCATTTATAACATAAAATAATCTTCCGTTAATATAAATTTTTAAAACCCCTAACCTATCTTCTCTTTCGATTAACCATCTCTCGTTTAGGTTAACTATTTCGACTTGTTCCGCAGGTGTTGAACCTGTATGAGTAATAGGTGGCTGAATAAGTAAAATACTATTATTTGATAAGCTATCAACATATTCTGTTTCACTAATTAATCCTAATCCTCCTCGATAATATAAATCGCAAGTATCAAAATAGGTACTTCTTTCCCACACACAATCAACTAAAATCCAATGTTCTTTTGTTGTATAATCAGAATTTAAATTTTCACAATAATCAAAAATTTGATTTGATGAACAGTATTCTGTTATAGTATATCCTGTTTGATATGTAATACCAGTTGTTGGACAAGTACCTGTAGTGACACATCCACCTGTAAATGTTAATACTTTAACACAAACTTTTGGATTTTTAGGGTCACCTGATAACCTCAATGAAAATGAATTTGACATTGAGTCGTATAACGGGTCTTTGTCTCTATTTGGGACTTGTGTAGTTGAGTTACAACCACAATTACAATCAGTATTGTGTTGGGCAGTATAAACTAAAGGTTCGTAGACTTCAACACATCTTGAGTTGGTAACACCTGTGTTAGAACAAGCACAAGTTTCTAAGCATCCTTCTAAAACACCTGTGACTCTTGTATATCCACTATCTGATTCAGGTGAACCTGACGCATGGTGATAGAATTTATTCTCAGCTCTCGCTCCAAAATAGAAAAAAGTATTTTCATTTTCAGGATATGTTAAATTTAAAGTTGTTTGAGAATCTGTTGGATAAAATTCATCAACATATCTTGGTCTAATTAACATCTCAACAGTCCATCCTTCGTTTGTTCTACTTGGAAATGTTTCGTAATCATATCCAAACAATCTAAAAAATCCTTGGTAAAACCCTCCATACAATTGATTGTAATATGTGATAGTATAACCTGATTCTGAAACCATATTATACAGAGTTTGTTTTGTATTTCCTGAAAATCTTTCGTTTGGAGGATTTGTATAACCTGTTACTTGAAATAATTTTGTTCTTCTATCAAAATGATATCTATCCCACTTACTTGAGCCAGTGAATAAACCCATTGTATAATTAATTGTTTCACCAGTCATTTGTGGTACCAAAGCATTATCTATACCCGTTAATCCAATATCACATAATGTAGATGCGGTTAAACAATTTAAATCTTCATTTAGTGGATTATAATAATTTAATGAAACTAAAGTATTACCTGATAAAAAATTACCATAGTTAATTGTTAGTTCTTGTGATGATAAAGGATTATTTAAATCAAAATAAATGGGTAATCTATTACCATCATTATAACCAATAAGATTAGTTGAAAACACAACTTCTTCGTTATAATCTTTTTCATCTGATGCTAAACAAATGTCAAAAATTTTTGGGACAGGTTTAACATACCACTTTTTAAAATTGAACTGATTTATATTCTGTTGAGCCATTCTATTGATAAATAGTTAAATCCAAGTATTTATATGTAAAATACCAAATGGAATTTAATAAAGAATATTTTTCATCACCTTATTACTTCTTTATCAAAGAGGGTAAAGATACTATTTCCGTTTATTTTAGTGTTAGTAATACTTTAACTGAGGCTAGAAAGAAAGATGAAATTGTGAAATTTGATAAAAAAAATAGAAAAGAAGTTGAAAAAACAATTTCAAAAATTCAAAAAGAAAAAAAGTTAAAAAATAATTCTGACGTTAAAAAAACTTTGACAAAAAAGAAAGATGAACTTGGGGAATTAGTTGATTATGACGGAAGTTTTTTAAGTTCAAAAATTAAAATTCACAATCCTTACCTTTCTCCAAAGGGTACTATGGACCAAGAAATTGTTGCCACAAGACAAACAAACAATCCTATTACTCGTGGATATCGTGTATATTGGGGTGAAGGTGAAGAAGAAACTGATGAAGTAATTAATGAGACTGATTTTTCCGACGCTTTTGGATATGAAGAAACAAAAGATAAAAACGGACCTGAAACTTTTAAAACATTTGTTAAAGAATTAGGTTTAGATGAAGATGAAGCAGCTGAAAGAACAAGACAACAAGGTAAAGAACCTGACCCAAAAAAACACAAACAAAAATTAGAAAGAGTACCAAAAAAGATTAAAAAACAAAAAGGTTTTATTGATAGAATGACTATTTCTGAAAAAGAAAATTTGGAAGAAGAAAAAAAAGAAATGATGAGAAAGATGGTAGAAGATATTGTAATGAAAAAAAAATCTTCTGATAAAGACATATCAAAAAAAACAGGTTTAAGTAAAATTCTAATTAAAAATTTAGAAAACATAAAAAAATTGGCAGATAAAGAAGGTATTGAAATAAATGACTTGGTTAAAATATTAAAAAAATGAACAGTGAAATGTATGGAAATCAATACGAAGTTCCACACAACGTATTAACGTCTTTAGAAAATTTTAAAGACGAAAAAACTATTCATAATATTTTTACAAATGGTTATCTAACATATCAAAATATGAAAAAAATACTTCACGATATTGATAATGGTAAATTTGGTGATAAAGATTTAAGTACTTTAAAATCATTTATAACACAAAATTTAGGTTCAGGTAGAGGAAGTATTCGTAGACAAAAGAGAGATGCTAGTGATTCAGGTATGCAAAACCAATATTTATCATCACACTCAAAAAACGACCCAAGAAATATAACTGATAAACCACATTCAAAATTATATGAAAACTATAACCAAGAAGTGGTTAACAGTTTGAAACGAATAAACGAAATAATGAAAAAATTATAAAACTATGGCAACAAATGACCCAATAAGTTTAGAACAACCATCTAATAATTTATCAACAATAGCCGATAAAATTAGAAAAGATTTAATAGTTAGAAATGACTATAAGCCTGAAAAAAATGAATACGGAGTTACAAATCCTGATGCAATTGCCGATGGTGATGATAAAGGAAAAGGAACAGGTATTTTCTTAGATGTCGCAAATGGAGGTTCAAGACAAGACCAAATCGAAAGAAAAGACGATATTAAAATTAATAAATTTAACTCAAGTAAACCATATCAGTTTCCATCTGCAGAATGAAGCTTTACAACGTAATAAAACAAATTATCCTTGAAGCAAGTAGCGATGAAATAACCAATGCTATTAAAAATAGAAATTTGGTTACAATTTACTACAATGGTAATGATAATGGAGGTAAAGGACTTCGTGTCATTGAACCTTTTTGTTACGGAACATCCAAAAGAGGAAATAGAGTAATAAGAGCTTGGGAAAGAGAAGGAGCTTCTCACACTGCTCAGATTGGAGACCAACCATTACCGGGATGGAGATTATTTAGGGTCGATAGAATTGGTAACTTTTCAGTTGACCCAAGAGATAAATTTGATGTAATCAGACCAAATTATAATCCTGATGATAAAGGAATGGTAGGATTAAAAGTTTGTACAAAATTTGAATTAGAAAATGAATGATTTAATGCAAAAATTAATGGTGTCTAAACAGATAATGGATAGACATAATGATATGGATAGAGGTATCACACCTAAAAAATCAAATCAACAACAATTAGTTAGAGAATATGACGAGGCCCCAATCCCGTCAACCTATAACATACCTGAAGAATATTTGTCTTCATCTCCTCAAACACCAAAATCGTCAACACCAGTAATAACTGAAGATAGAATAAAAAATTCTAAGTTGCCTGACGCAATTAAAAAGTTAATGATGGAACACCCAATACAACAACAACAACAATATCAACCAACACTATCTAACGATATTATTGAAAAAGCATCAAGACTTATGGGTAATCATAAAGAAACTGTTGTGGAAAACAAAACACAATATCAACCTTCAAATGTTAATATTGGATTAAGTGCTGAAGACATAAAGAAAATTGTTAGAGAAACTGTTGAAGAGGTATTAAGTGAAAACGGATTAATGGTTGAGTCAACTCAAAAATCTAATGAAACAATGACAATTAAAGTAGGTAAACATATATTTGAAGGAAAAATATCTAAAGTTAAAAAAGTCCAATAAAAAAACTTAAAAAAATATAGAAGTCCCTTATGGGACTTTTTTTTTATTATTATTGAAATATCTTTTCTTTTTGTTTATCATTTAACTTATGAAAGAAAAGATAAAAGTTTTAGTAGTTCCATCTGACACTACGGGAGTTGGTAGATTTAGGTCTATAACACCTCACACACATTTACAAACTCTATATGGTGAAGATTTTCACATTGATATTGAATTCAATCCCGATTTAAACAATTTAAATTATTTTAAAGACTATCAAATTATACATTACCATCGTTCTCTTGGACAAGATATGGATAGGTCAGTACAAATAGTTCCTATTCTTAATTCTTTAGGTATTATTACAGTATGTGATTTGGATGATTATTGGTTACCTGGTAAGGAACATCCTCTTCATCAATTAATTATACAAGAAAAAATACATGAAAAAATTGTTGCGAATTTAAAAGTCGCAAAATATGTGACAACAACCACTGAATTATTTGCAGATGAAATAAAAAAACATAATAAAAATGTTGTAATTTTCCCTAACGCAATTGACCCAAAAGAGTCTCAATTCAATGAACCAACCGAAGAATCAGATTTGGTAAGAGTTGGTTGGTTGGGTGGTTCATCTCACCTACATGATTTAATGTTACTTGATGGGATGGTATCTAAACTTTCTGATATTCAGAAAAATTTACAATTTGTTGTTTGTGGTTTTGATACTCGTGGTATGATGACTGAGATTAATCAACAAACAGGTGAACAAACAAGAAGACCAATCAAACCACACGAAACTGTATGGTATGATTACGAAAAAATATTCACAAACAATTATTCAATTGTTACACCTGAATATAAAAAACATTTAGAACTTTTTATTCAAACACCTTACGAAAATGAAGAAAATCAACCGTATAGAAGAGTTTGGACCAAACCTGTTACATCTTATGCTCGTAACTATTCAAAATTTGATATATCTTTAGCACCAATTAAACAACATATGTTTAATAAAGTAAAATCACAGCTTAAAGTTATTGAAGCGGGTTTTTATAAGAAGGCGTTAATTGCAACTAATTACGGACCTTATACTATTGATTTAAAACATTCCTTGAAAAATGGTGAGTTTACAGATGGGAATGCTCTTTTAGTTGATGACGCAAGAAATCATAGTGATTGGGCAAAATACATTAAGAAATTAGTTCAAAACCCAAATATGAGAATTGATATGGGTGAAAGATTATATGAGTATGTTTCTAAACACTATAGTTTAGATGTAGTAACAAAAACAAGAGCAGAATTTTATAAATCAATTGTATGATAAAACACCCATTACACAAAATTTTATTTATTGATATTGAAACTGTTGGAGTTTCAAGTAACTATGAAAATTTTAAAAAGGATTATCCTGAACTTCATTTCCAATTTATTAATTATTTAGATTGGTTTCAAAAAAGGTTTCCTGAAGACTCTGAAAAAAGTATTGATGAAATTTTTGTTAATCGTGCAGCTTTAGTTCCTGAGTTTTCAAAGATTGTTTGTGTTTCAGTAGGATTCCTTGACCCAAAGGGTGATATTAAAAAACAAAGTTTTTTTAACTCAGATGAAAAAACATTACTTACAGATGTAAACACATTGTTAAATCGAGTTGATAAGTTAGGCTTTATCCTTTGTGGACATAATCTTAAAAACTTTGATATTCCTGTATTAGCTAAAAGAATGTTAGTTAATGGTATTCTACCATCATCTATTCTTCCATCTTATGATACTAAACCTTGGGAGATTAAAGCAATCGATACTAAAGAAATTTGGCAATACGGACAATTTGGGGCGATAAGTTCATTAGAATTAATGTGTGTGTCTCTTGGTATTGAAACTTCTAAAAACATGGAAGTAACGGGAAATAAAGTTCACAACGCATTTTGGAATGAAAACAAATACCAAGAAATCCAAGATTATTGTGAAAAAGATGTTGAAGTATTAATTAAAGTTTTAATAAAATTAACTAACTTATGAACCAAGAACAATTTAATCTAAAATTAGACGAACTTTCAAAAATGTTAAAAAAAATGGATGATGAAAGTGAACAAAATTTAAATTTAGAAATGGGTGATATTGAAGGTGATTTTGAAAAAATATTTGACGGTAAAATAACTATAAAATACAAATCAAATAATAATAAAGAATTAAAATATAATTACCCATCAGATAGTGGATTTGATTTATATTCAAATGAAGAAATTACTATACCCCCATTTGGAAGAGCGTTAATTCCTACAGGAGTATATTTTGATTTACCTCAAGATTTTGAAATACAAGTAAGGTCAAAAAGTGGGTTAGCAATTAATCAAGGTTTAATGGTTTTAAATTCACCTGGTACAGTAGATGAAGGATATACAGGAGAAATTAAAGTAATTATTTTTAATACAAATCAATCAGAATTTAAGGTTGAAAAAGGTATGAAAGTTGCTCAAGCGGTTGTTTCAAGATGTGTGACAGGTAGATGGGTTAATTTAGTTGAGGTTAATCAAATAAAAGACAAAGACCGAGGTGAAAACGGATTTGGTAGTACAGGAATATAATGTTAGAAAAATATTTTGATAAAATTTATTGTATAAATCTTGATAGAAGAATTGACAGATGGGAACATTTTACTAATCAATCAAAAAAATTTGGTTTAAAATTATTTGAGAGAGTTTCGGCAGTTGATGGTAGTAAATTAAATCCTTCAGATTTTAGTTCTCCATTAAATAAAGGAGAATTAGGTTTATTACTAACTGTAATTAAAATTTTTGAGGATTCAATAAAAAATAATTATCAAAAAATTCTAATATTAGAAGATGACTGTGTTTTTGAAAATGAATTATTAAATGTTGATTTATTTTTTCAAAGTTTACCTTCTGATTGGGATATGATTTATTTTGGAGGTAACCATAACCTACACTCCAATTATCCAGAACCAACCACAATTAATAATTACGTTAAAAAAGTTTTATATACATATTCATCACACATGATTGGATTTAATATTAAAATTTACAAAAAAATATTGTCATTGTTAAAAACTAATCAATTTCAAGTTGATGTTGTTTATGAAAGATTACAAAAAGAAAATAATTGTTATACTTTCTACCCAAGGTTATCAACACAGTTAGTTGATTTTTCAGACATACAAAATAAAGTTACAGATTATAATTGGTTGATAAAATGATTACAATTGGATATAGTACACGAAATTCTAATCCTAAATTTCAGGAATATTTAAAAAAATCTTCGGGACACCCTAAAGTTCAGATTATTGAAAAAATTAATAATGGTGAAAAAAATCTTTCCCAAGTTTATAATGAAATTATATCTGAATCTAATTTTGATATAATTGTTTTGTGTCATGATGACATTTATTTTGATACGTCAAATTGGGTTTCAAAATTACTAAAACAATTTGATAGAAACTCTGATTACGGAATTTTAGGTATGGCTGGAACAACTGAAATGCCAAAAAGTGGAATGTGGTGGGAAAATAGGTCAAAAATGTATGGAATAGTAAATCATGAATCTGAAGGTAGAAAATGGGAATCAAAATATTCCGATTCATTGGGGAATGATATTAAAGAAGTTGTTGTTGTTGATGGTGTATTTATCGCAATTAACAAACAAAAAATTAAATCAAATTTTGATGAAACAGTTAGTGGATTTCACATGTATGATGTTAATTTTTGTTTTAGAAATTTTTTGGAAAATGTTAAAATTGGTGTTTTAACTAACATTAGATTAACACATAAGTCTATTGGAATGACAAATGAAAAATGGGAAGAAAATAGAAATTTATTTGTGGAGAAATACTCTGAATTTTTACCTAAAAAAATAAAATTCACTCAAGATAGTAGATTAAATGTATTAATTTCATGTTTGTTTTTTCAAAAATTTACAGGTTCTGAAATGTATGTATTTGAACTTGCAAAAAATTTAGTTAAACAAAACTGTGACGTTACAATTGTTGCATCTGAAACAAATGGACCATTAGTCTTAATGGCAAATAAACTAGGTATTAAAGTTAAAAACATAAAAGAAACACCTGGATATAAATTAGGCGATGGCAAATGGACAATAATGACCCCCGAAGGACCCAAACCCTCAATCCCAAATAGTTACTATAAAGTTTCAGAAACACATTTTGACATTATTCATTGTCAACATAAACCTATTGTAGATATAATGAATATGTTATATCCAAGTGTTGATAAAATATCAACAATTCATTCTGAAGTGATTGAATTAGAAAATCCAGTTATTCATCAATCAATTAAAAAATACATTGCAATTAGACCTGAGATTAAAGAACATATTATTTCTAATTTTAATATACCTGAAAATGTGGTTGATGTTATCTATAATCCTATAGATGAAACTAAATTTTTTAATAAAAATTTAAATTCTGAAAATTATGTTTTATTTGTCGGGTCAATTGATTATTTACGAGAAAAAACTATTCGAGATTTAATTGAGTATACTAAAAAAAACAATAAAGAATTATGGTTAGTTGGTGAAAACAAATCGAATTTTCTTTCAGAAATAACTAAAAATTCACACGTTAAATTTCATGGACCAACTTTAGATGTTGACAAATACATTCACAAATGTTCTGAAACTGCAGGAATACTTTTAGGTAGAACAACTATTGAAGGATGGATGTGTGGTAAACCTGGATGGATTTATATCGTGGATAATTTAGGAAATATTATAGATAAAAAATTATACGAAGTACCTGAAGATACTGATAAATACAAATCAATCAATGTATCAAAAAAAATAAAAAATGAATATATCAAATTATTAAATTTATGATAATTTTAACAACAACATATAACTGTGAAAAGTATATCGAAAGATGTTTATATAGCATTATGAGTCAAACATTTAAAGATTTTAAATGTTATATAACTGATGATTTATCTACTGATTCAACTACGAATATTGTGGAAGAAATAATTAAAAATGATAATCGTTTTATTTTGATAAAAAATAAAGAAAAAATGTTTCAACCGGGTAACTATGACCAAGTAATTAGAGGTTTAAATATTGGTGATGATGAAATTTGTGTTGAGGTTGATGGTGATGATTGGTTACCCGATAGTAATGTATTTAAAAGAATACAAGAAATATACGAAGATAAAACAGTATGGATGGCAAACGGTAGTTTTAAATACCATGATGGAAGAAAAGGGTTCGCAAGTCCACCATCAGATTTTAAAACCATTAGAGATAAAGTTTTTACATTATCACACATACGAACATGGAAATCATTTTTATGGAAAAAAATTAAAATAGATGATTTAAAAGATGAAAACAATAATTATTGGTCAGTCGCTGGTGATTTATCATTTATGTATCCAATGATTGAGATGTGTGGGGAAGAACATTATCGTTTTATGAATGATATAAATTATATTTACAATGAATCAAATCCTTTAAATGACCATAAAGTCAACATTCATTTAGTTAACAAAACTGTTAATAACATTAGAAACAAAAAATCATATGATAGAATTAAATAAATTAATATCTATTGCAATTCCATGTTATGAAATGAACGGTTTTGGTGCCTCATTTTTAAATGATAGTTTAACTAAAATTTATAATCAGACATATAAAAATATTCAAGTAGTTGTTTCAGACCATAGCATTAATAATGATATAAAAGAAATTTGCGATAAATGGTCAGATAAATTATTAATAAAATACTTAAAAAATAAAAACAATATTGGTTCGTCATCATCAAACATAAATTTTGCAATTAATAATTCTGATGGTGATATTATTAAAATATTATTTCAAGACGATTTTTTACATAATGAATATAGTATAGAATTAATTGTTAATTTTTTTGATGAAAATGATAAATGGTTAATTACCTCATGTCTTCATACTAATGATGGTATTAATATGTTTAATGAACATCATCCAAAATGGAATGATAAAATACACTTAGGAATTAACACAATCAGTTCACCAAGTGTGTTGTCAATTAAAAATGACGTTAAAGAACGATTTGATGATGATTTAATATGGTTAATGGACTGTGATATGTATAAAAAATTATATGATAGTTATGGCCCTCCAAAAATATTACCATCAGTTAATGTGGTTAATCGATTGTGGGGTAATCGACTAAGTGACACTATTCCGCAATCAATAAAAGATAATGAATTAATAAAAATGAAATTAAAATATAAATGAAAACAATCGTAATTGGGGGCGCTGGCTTCATAGGACATCATTTAGTTAAAGAATTGTTAAAACTAAATAATAAAGTAGTTGTAATAGATAATTTATCAACTGGTGTAATTAGTAATATACCTGAAAATGTTTTATTTTATAATAAAGATATAAGTATAGATTCAATTGATGATATTATTGATGAAGGAGATATAGTATTTCATTTAGCGGCTAAAGCAAGAGTTCAGCCATCTATTGAAAATCCTGTTGATTTTGATTTAGTTAATGTTCATGGGTTGGTCAAAGTTTTAACATCTTGTAAAAATAAAAAAATTAAACGATTTATATTTTCATCATCCAGCAGTGTATACGGTGATTGTACCGAATTTCCAACTAAAGAAACAAACATAACCAATCCTATTAGTCCATATGCTTTACAGAAATTAATTGGTGAACAATATTGTGAACTATTCAATAAATTATACAATTTAGACATTGTTTCACTTAGATATTTTAATGTTTATGGTGAAAATATGCCGTTAGAAGGCGCATATCGTACATTAATTAGTATTTTTGGTGACCAATATCGTAAAAATGAACCATTTACTATAACTAATGATGGTGAACAAAAAAGAGATTTTACATACGTTAATGATGTTGTAAATGCAAATATTTTATCAGCATTTTATGATGGTCAATGGGGGTATGAGGTATTCAACGTAGGTAATGGATTATGTTATTCAGTTAACGAAATTGTTAGTTTTTTTGGTGTAAATAATACTAAATTCATTGGTGAAAAAATTGAACCTAAAATAACATTGTGTGATAATAAAAAAATTAAAGAGAAACTTAATTGGGTGCCTATTGGTGATATTAAATCGTGGATTATAAAATATAAAGAATCGTTAAATTTATGAAAATTGCGGTAATTACATCAATTAGTGGTATTAATAATAAATTAATCAATCCATCTAAAATTTTTGATAACGTTGATTATCATGCATTTGTTGACAACATTACTGACAATTCCATTTGGACACAACATAAAAATTTAGATTTCACAATTGACAACCTGTATAGAGGTCGAAGAAATGCTAAAATATATAAAATTTTACCAAATTTATTTTTACCTAATTATGATTACTATTTTTGGGTCGACTCAACACATGAAGTAATTATAGACCCTTACCATGTTGTAAATAACATTATAAATAATTCAGATATTGCATTATTTAAACATCCACAAAGAAATTGTGTATATGATGAAGCGAATGAATTAATAAATTTAAATTATGACCATATTAATTTAATTCAGGAGCAAAAAAAATACTATGAATTGAATAACTATCCTAAAAATAACGGTCTTTACGAATTACCATGTAGTATTAGAAAAAATACTGAAGTCATTAATAAAATGAATTTAATGTGGTGGGAAATAATATGTAGATATTCGTCAAGAGACCAAATTTCATTACCTTATGTCCTTGATAAATTAAACATTAAACCTTACATTCTTAAGGGATGTGCAAATTGTGGTTTTTATGGTAACGATATAATTCCACAAGTTAGAAATAAACATTATTAAATTTATTATGTGTAGTTTTATTTTTGCGGACAAAGAAATTGTAAATTTAAATGATGTAAATTTCTTTACAAAATTTAGAGGTCCTGACAATACAAATCATGTTGTAATATCAGGTTATTCATTTGTTCATAATTTATTAAGTATTACTGGTGAATATACTTTACAACCATTTTTTAACAATGATATTGTTTGTATCTATAATGGTGAAATATATAATTATGAAAAATATGGAAATTATAAATCAGATGGAGAATGTTTAATTCCATTATATATAAAAAATGGTAAAACATTTATTAGAGAACTTGATGGCGAGTTTGCATTAATATTAATGGATTTATCCAAAAATATTTTGATATTATCTACAGATACATTTAAAACTAAACCTATATTTTATAGTGTTGGTAAAAATAATTTAAGTTGTTCAACGTATATTACACCATTAGAAAAAATGGGTTATAGTAATATTAAAAAAATGGAACCTAATACAACGTTAATTATCGACTTGACTGATGGTAATATAATTGAATCGTTAACAGTTACTGAATTTGACTTAAATCAACATAAGGATAATTACAATGACTGGAATATATCATTTAAAGAATCCATTAAAAAACGAACCAAAAATCTTAGAGAAAAATTATTTTTAGGTTTAAGTGGGGGATATGATAGTGGAGCGATTTGTTGTGAATTGTTAAATCAAAACATACCGTTTTCAACATATACTGTGATAGGTACTGAGAATGAAAGTGTTTTAAATAAAAGATTTAGTTTAATGGAAAATAAAGCAATCTCAACAAGATTAACAAAAAATCCTGATGAGATTAAAATTGCTCATGATTATATTGAAACAAATACTGAACCATTTAAATATGTCACGTATTCAAACTCAAGTAATTATAATGAATATTGGTTATCACTTGTAGATGACAATGGGGCGAATCATTTATCACATGTATGTTCAAAAGCAATTAAAGAAGGTAAAAAAATATTTTTATCAGGACAAGGTGCGGATGAAATATTTTCAGATTATGGATTTGCGGGTATTAAAAAATACAATCACAGTAATTTTGGTGGATTATACCCAAATAATTTATCAACAATATTCCCATGGCCAAGTTTTTTTAATAGTTCTATGGAATCCTATTTAGCTAAAGAAGAATATGTCGCAGGGTCTTATGGTATTGAAGCTAGATATCCATTTTTAGATAAAAAAGTTGTACAAGAATTTTTGTGGTTAAATTCAGATTTAAAAAATTTACATTATAAATCAGTTTTATATAATTATTTAACTGAAAATAACTACCCCTTTACTAAGGATGAAAAAATAGGATTTTAAAAAAAAAACAAATAATAATGATTTCAGAAAACGAATTAAATTTTATTAAATCAGAATTAGGTGATGTTTCATCTAAAAGGCTGATGGAATTAACCGATAGTATTCAAAATGGTATATTAGTAGATATTGGAATTTATGAAGGAGCAAGCTCAAGAATAATGATTAATAACTCTATTAACAATAATAATATTATTTACGCAATAGACCCTGTAAACCCTATATTTAACAGTAATCATCCAAACTACAACTACATTAAAGACGATTCAGTTTATGTTGGCGAAACTTGGACAAATGGACAAGTTGATTTAGTTTTTTTTGATTCTGTGCACGCAAAAGAACAAGTTTTATGTGAACTTTACCATTGGTGGGGATTGATAAAAGAGAATGGTTATGCCGTATTTCATGATACTAGTTGGGACGGGTATATTCATAAACCAGGACATTCTTGTGAAGGTAAAAAAACTGGAAACTCAGGTATGGGGTATGACACATACGGAGGGATTAATTGGGATACACCTGATAAAGCTGTTGAAGATTTTTTCAATATTAAACTTAATACCAATGAAAGAGATATTGAAAACAACCAAATTTTAAAAATTTATGAAGACGATTATATTATGGTTGAAACTAACTATTCTTTGTTAGGAATGACTTTTATAACAAAAAAGAAATCATTCGACTATAAAAATAATATATCTAATTGGCCGGAAATTTTTAATAAAAGAAAAATTTTATTATCATTTTTTAAATAGTAATGAAATATATTATTAATTATTCTTCAGGAGGATTAGGTAATAGATTAATCCCATTATCATGTATAATGGAATTATGTGAAAAATTAGATAGAAAGGTAGGTGTTGTATGGCCCGAAACAATTAGATGTATGGGGCAGTTTAAAAATTTGTTTTCAAATGAAATAACAGAAATTAAAATAAATAATCTTAATCCTTCCGAAACTGTAATTTACACAAATAAAGATTTTATCACACATGACGCGTCATTAAATAATAATAATGACTTATTAAATTTATCATATTTGTGTGAAGTTAAAGATTTAAATAGATTAAATGAAATTTATAGTGAAGACAAAAAATACATTTTAATTTATCATAACACTTCATTTTTAGAGATTAACTCAATATCTAAACAATTAAAATCACTCAAGGTCACTGATTATATTAAAAATAAAATTGATGATTTTGTTGAGATGTATAAAATAGATAAAACAGTTATAGGGGTACATGCTCGAGGGACTGATTTTATACACGAAAATATATCAAATTATATACAAATAATTAAAAATATATTATTAAATAATCCAAAATCTAAAATATTATTTTGTTCAGATAGTGTTGAATGGGAATCTTACATTAAAAATCAATTTCCTGAAAATATAATTATTCGGCAAAAAAAAGATTCTGTTAAAAAACTTAATGATAATTTAGGATGGATTAATAATGTATATACATCTGAAGAAAGTACTATTGAGGGTTTAATTGACATTTATCTTTTATCTAAAACAAATTTTTTGTACTATAATCCTGAAAGTACATTCGCCAAATTATCAATATTCTTACAAAATGAACTATAAAGTTGAAATACATAATACATTTGGGTTCCATCGAGATATATTTTTACCTGAACCGGTAGAACTATGGATTGATTTATTACCAAACGCTGAAAAAACTATTAAAAGAGTATTATTATTAGTTGAGCCCGATGAAATATCAAATTTAAAAAACGCAGTTATTAACTCAAGATATAAAGATTTTGATTTAATTTTAACTCATAATTCTGAAATTTTGGAAAAATGTAAAAATTCACATTTACATTTATTCGGCACCTGTTGGATTAATGATTTTAATTTTAATCAAAAAGAATTTTCAGTAACTACTCTTATTGGTGGTAAAACCATGACTCCAAATCATCATTTACGTCATAAACTAATTGACTTATTTAATTTTGATTTTAAAATAAAATGTGATTTTTTTAGTAGTATTAATAATCCATTTAATGATGAAAGATTATTAAAGATGACTTCAAATCACAGTAAAAACGAATTGTTTTACTCTCAATTTCACATTGTAATTGAAAACTCATGTTCGGAGAATTGGTTTACTGAAAAATTAATTGATTGTTTTCAAACTAAGACTATACCCATATATATGGGATGTCCAAATATTCATAATTGGTTTGACACTGAAGGTATGTTTATAGTTAATTCAATTGACGATATAAAAAATGTTTTATCAAATATTGATGAAAATACATATCAATCTAAAATAAAGTCAATTGAAAATAACTATAATAAAAGTAAAAATTTTGTTGACTTTGGGGTTATGGTTGAAGATAAATTAAAAAAACTTTTAAATTAAAAACGTGTTTTTAGTTACAAATAAATTAATGGGGGGTCTTGGTAATTATTTATTTCAGATTTCATCATCTTATGCATATTCTATTAAACATAATAATAAATTTATTTGTGATATATCCGATACTATATCACCTCACAATTCCTATCAATTTTATATTAAAAATATTTTACGTAAAATAAAATTTTTAAAATTAGAACAAAATTATAAGGTATATCATGAACCAAGTTTTAACTATGTTGAAATACCTGATTTCAAGTCAGATATAAAATTAGTTGGGTATTTCCAAAGTGAAAAATATTTTACGGAATACCGAGAAGAAATTTTAGAACTCTTTAGTATTGACGATGAAAGTCAAAAAATTATAACTGAAAAATATTCAGACATTTTAAAATTAGATAATTGTTCATTACATGTTAGAAGAGGTGATTTTGTTAATTTACAAAATTACCATACATTACAAACTATTGATTATTATAAAAAATCAGTGGAGATAATTGGTGAAAATAAATATTATTTAATATTTTCAGATGATATTAAATGGTGTGAAGAAAATTTAAGTTTTATAAAAAACAAAATTTTTATCTCAGGAAATTACGATTATATTGATTTATATTTAATGTCATTATGTAAAAATAACATTATTGCAAACTCAACATTTAGCTGGTGGGGAGCGTGGCTAAATCGTAATAACAATAAAAAAGTAATAATACCGACCAAATGGTTTGGGGTTAATAATACACATTTAAATACAATAGATTTATATTGTGATAAATGGATTAAGGTATGAGTTGTTTAACAATTAAAAGAGGAAATGATGGTTTTGGTTCACAATTATTCAGTATTATATCAGGAATTTCTTATTGTGAAAGTAAGGGTATAAAATATTTACACTCTAAAATTGAAAATATTAAATTAGTAGATAAAGATTCTTTTCAGAACGAAGAAATCACATTATTAAATGAAGTAATAAGTCAAATTATTTCCAACATGGGTTTCGATTTTTATAATGGTGAAAATTGTGAAATTAAACCTTTTTTACATGATGTAATATTTGATGAAGGGCCTGAAAATTACTTCACTGATAATATATTAAATAAATTAAGTTCATCATACCACTATGAATATCCAAAAATATATAATAGTCAATATACTAACATCGCTATACATATCCGTAGAGGTGATGATATTAAAGAAGAAGATAAATCTTACAGATGGATTGATTCGTCAATATATGACAATTTAATTATTAAATTAAATGATGTAATTGAAAATCCACATTTTCATATATTTTCATGGGGGGACCCTAATTTATCAATAACAATCCCAAACATAACATACCATACTGTAAGTTCAGGTGAAAAATTTATAGAACATTTTAATTACATGGTTCATTCAGATATATTAGTCGTTGGTTCAAGTACTTTTAGTATATCCGCAGGATTTTTTAATAAAAATAAAGTTATTTGTAACGAATCTTTATGTAAACTAAACAAAACACCTATACCTAAACAATGGATTAATAATTATCATACACTTATATCATAAAATTCAATATATTTTATTCTATGGAAAATAATAAAAAAATTTTAGTAACAGGGTCAAATGGATTACTAGGGACATCACTTAAAGAAAAATTAGGTGAAGGTCATGTTTATCACACAAGAAAAGATGCGGATTTAACAAATTACGATGAAACATTTAACTACATAAAAAATAAGATAGAAAATGACGGTGTTAATACGATTATTCACTGTGCAGCCAAAGTAGGTGGTATTAAAGCAAATATGGATAGTAATGAAGAATTTTTTAAAATTAATTACCATATAAATAATAATATTTTAAAAGTCGCGGCCGAATTTAAAGTCGAAAACTTTGTAAACGTATTATCAACATGTATATTCCCATCTGATAATATAGAATTTCCTTTAACACCTGAGCAAATTGATAGAGGTAAACCACATAATACTAATTATGGTTATTCTTACGCTAAAAGACTTTCAGGATATGAAACTAAAATTTTTAGAAATGTTTTAAACAAAAATTGGTTTTCGGTAATACCTACGAATTTATATGGTCGACATGACAACTTTAATTTAGAAACAAGTCATTTAATTGCTGGTATGATTCACAGAGCATATTTGTCTAAAATAAATAATGAAAAATTTGTCATATGGGGTGATGGTAAACAATTACGACAATTTGTTCATTCCGATGACTTGGCAGATTTGATACTATGGTCATTAGAAAATTGGAAATCTGAAGAGCATTGTATGTTAATTAATGAAACCGAAATATCTGTTTTAGAAATCGCAAATTTAATAAAGAAAAAATTCGAATTTAATGATGGTGATATTGTTTTTGACCTATCAAAACCAAAAGGTCAACATAGAAAACCGGCGATATCACATGTAAACAACTATAAATTTAAACCTATTGAGGAAGGTATTAATGAAACTATTGATTGGTTTATAAAAAATTATAATACTATTAAAAAATGAAAAAAATTAATTTAGTAAATGACACAATAAATAAAGATGATATCCAGTCTTTAATTGAATGGTTATCTCAGGATGATATTCCAAGATTAACTAAAGGAAATTTAACAATCGATTTAGAAAAAAAATGGGCCGATAAAATCGGTACAAAATATTCTGTTTATGTAAACTCAGGTTCATCATCAATTTTATTAAGTTTAGCCGCGTTTTTATATTCAAAAAAAATTAAAAATAAAAAAATTATAGTACCATCTTTAAGTTGGGCAACAGATGTAAGTTCCCCAATTCTATTAGGTATGGAACCTATTATGTGTGATTGTAATTTACATGACTTATCTTGTGATTTAAAACATTTAGAGGAATTATTTATTGAGCATTCTCCATCCTCATTTATATTAGTTTCACCACTTGGTCTTGTTCCTGACATGGATAGAATTTTAGAACTATGTAAAAAATATGATGTTGTTTTATTTGAAGATGTTTGTGAAAGTATGGGGTCAAAATATAATGATAAATTTTTAGGGTCATTTGGATTAGCGTCTTTTTTCTCAATGTATTTTGGACATCATTTAAGTACCATTGAAGGTGGGTTTATCAATACAAATGATGAAGATTTTTATCACCTATTATTAATGATGAGAAGTCATGGATGGGATAGAGACTTACCTGAATGGAAACAAAAAGAATTAAGATTAAAATATTCAGTTGATGATTTTTCATCATTATATAATTTTTACGTTCCAGGATTTAATTTAAGAGCAACTGATTTACAAGCTTTTATTGGATTAAGAGCAATTGACAAATTAGATGATTACTCTAAAAAAAGAAATAATAATTTTAAACAATACCTAAGCAGTATTAAAAATAATAAATTAAATATTTCTAATTTCGATATGAATTTTATATCAAGTTTTTCATATCCCATTGTTAATGAAAATAAAAATGAAATTGTTAAAAAATTACAAGAAAACAATATTGAAGTTAGACCCTTAATTGCTGGTGACATGTCTAAAAAACCAATGTGGTTTGAGAAATATGGTTACCAGTCTTTACCAAATTGTGAGTTAGTAAATAACTATGGTTTTTACATACCTAACCATCAAGATTTAACTTATGATGAAATAAATTTTATATGTGAAATTATAAATCAATAATAAAAACAATTAACTTAATATGAAAAATAAAATTGCATTAATAACAGGTATAAATGGTCAAGACGGTTCATATTTATCTGAATTATTAATAGAGAAAGGTTATGAGGTACATGGAACACTTAAACGTAATTCAGTATCCGAAAATCAAACATCAAGATTGGATAATGTTTTTGGTAAAGTTATATTACATTATGCCGATATGACTGATTTATCGTCACTAATTAATATAATTCAAAAAGTAATGCCTGACGAAGTTTATAATTTGGCCGCACAATCACATGTTAGAATTTCATTTGACCAACCAATTTATACTGCAAATGTCACAGGATTAGGTACTTTAAATTTATTAGAGGCGGTAAAACTTATTAAATCTGATATTAAAATTTATCAAGCGTCGTCTTCCGAAATGTTTGGTAACTCAATTGATACTGATGGGTATCAAAGAGAAACAACTCCTCTTAATCCTGTATCACCATACGGATGTGCAAAAGTTTTTAGTTACAATATTTGTCGTAACTATAGAAACTCATATGGGATGTTTGTTTCTAATGGTATTTTATTTAATCACGAATCACCAAGAAGAGGAACAAACTTTGTAACCAATAAAGTATGTAAAGAAGCCGTTAAGATTAAATTAGGACTATCTAATGAACTAAAATTAGGTAATCTTGACGCAACTCGCGATTGGGGTCACGCTAAAGATTATGTTAAAGCTATGTGGGAAATTCTACAATTAGAAAATCCTGATGATTTTGTTTGTTCAACAGGGATATCCCATTCAGTTAGAGAACTTTGTGATTATGTATTTTCATCTTTAGGGATGGATTATAAAGAATACGTTACACAAGATGAAAAGTTCTTAAGACCTGAAGAATTACACGATTTAAAAGGTGATTCTTCCAAACTAACTAAATTAACTGGGTGGTCTCATGATTATACGTTTGAGACAATGCTAGATGAAATGATTGACTACTGGATGGATTATTATACAATTAAATAATGACAAGAAAAAAAACAATTAGCAAAGACGGTCAGTATATTCCTACTGAAGCTAAACCAAAAATGTCTAAAAAAGACCAAATTAGTGGTATGATTAAAAAGAGTAAAGATAAGTTCTTAACTCAAAGTCAAAGAGAGTATTACGATAAATTAAAGAAAAATCAAATTACTATTTGTTCAGGTCCCGCAGGAGTCGGTAAAAGTTTTATTGCGATGAAAGCGGCAGTTGACTTAATTGCTGACCATACTTCACCTTATGAAAAGATTATCATAGTTAGACCTGCTGTTGAAGCTGAAGAAAAACTTGGTTCACTACCCGGTAATGTTGAAGAAAAACTGGACCCATATATTTTTCCATCTTATTATCTATTAAATAAAATTATAGGTAAAGAAGCGAGAGAAAAATTAAAACAAATGGAAGTTATTGAAGTATTCGCGTTGGCATATATGAGAGGGATGAATATTGATAATTCAATTTTAATATTTGAGGAAGCTCAAAATGCAACACCAAAACAAATGAAGTTATTATTAACTCGTATTGGTACTGATAGTAAATTTTTCATATCAGGAGATTTAGAACAAACTGACAGATATAAAGATAAAAAACATTCAGGTTTGTGGGATGCTATTGAAAAATTTAAAAATATTTCTGAAATTGGTGTTCATGAATTTGGGGATGAAGATGTTGTTAGAAATCCATTAATTACTGAAATCTTAAAAAGATATGAAGATAGGAATTGATGTTAACGGAGTTTTAAGAGATACTATAGGTAAATTTAAAACTACTTATGAAAAATTTTTAATAGAAAATAACTCAGAAAATTCCGAGTCTGAAAACCCGTTTGAATATAAAGTTAGTGAACCAATTGATTCTTTAGATTTAATGAATCATTTCTCATTCCAATCAAAAGAAGAGTTTTTTAGTTTTCTATATGAAGAATTCCCAATGGAAATTTTTGGTCATTCACCATCAACTGAGTTGTTAAGTTTTAATTACCTCAATGATTTTTATTTAGATTTTAGAAATGACCATGAAATTGTTATAATCTCAGATGAGATTGGTAAAACAAAACCCGCGACCTTATTTTTTCTATCAAAATTTGGATGTTTATTAGAGTCAATTTTATTCTATAATGATTCTAATAAAACTAAAGTTTTAGGGGATTTTGATTTAATAGTTACTTCTAACCCTGATATTCTTATTAATTATAATAATTGTATTAAATTTAATACAATTTATAACGAAAAAATTAATTGTGATAAATCAATTAATTCTATCGAAGAACTAAAGTTAATTTTAAAAAATAAATTAGATGCTACCAATTCTTAACGAACACTATTATATTGATTTAGACTTAATTAATGACAGTGTAACCTATGACGCGAGTACTAGCGGAGATAGTGAACAACATATAAGTGTTGTAAAATATGAACTAATAAAAATTATGATAGATGTTGTTCTATCCGAAAGTGAAGAAACTGATGAAAAACTTGGTAATAAATCAAATTTATCAATACCGTTTAAATTAGCGTTTAACACTTTATTAAATAATAAAATAATAAACAAATATTAAAATATGGAAGAAAGAATTTTAAAAATTGAAGGTTCTATTGAAAATCTTAAAAATAAAAAATCAAAGATTTATTTTTTTGTTCAAGACACTAAAGGAAATGCTAATGCCTCGGTAAGATACATCTACCAAATGGCATTAACGTTAAAAGAAAACGGATACAATCCAATTATGTTACATGAAAAACCTGATTATTTTGGAGTTTCGGGGTGGTTGGGTGAAAAATATTCAAATCTTCCTCATCAGTCTGTTGAGGGTCAAAATTTGGCAATTTCACCTGAAGATTTTATTATAATCCCTGAAATTTTTGGGTATATTATGTCTCAATTAACTAATTTGCCTTGTACTAAGATTGTTTTATCACAAGCGTATGACCATATTTTCGAAACTTTACAACCAGGTCAAGTATGGAGTCAATTTGGTTTTACAAAATGTATCACGACTTCTGAAAATCAGAAAAAATATATTTCAGAGATTATGAGAAATTTCTCGATTGATATTTTAGAACCTGTTGTTTCACCTGTATTTACAAAATCTAAATTTCCAGCAAAACCAATAATTGCGGTTTCATCAAGAGAACAACGTGAGGCTATTAATCTAATTAAAACTTTTTATCAAAAATACCCTCAATTTAGATGGGTAACATTTAGAGATATGAGAGGAATTTCTGAAGAGGAATTTGCAAATACTTTAAAAGATTGTATGTTATCAGTTTGGATTGATAAAACAAGTTCTTTTGGAACGTTCCCATTAGAATCAATGAAATCTAATGTCCCTGTTTTAGGAGTTGTACCTAAAATGATTCCATCATGGTTAAATGAAGAGAATGGTATTTGGATTCAAGAAGAAATTAAATTAGTTGATTTTATTGCTGAATTTATACAAAATTGGTTAGAAGATAATATCTCTGAAAAATTATACGATAATGGTCAAGAAACATCATCTAAGTTTTCGGATTTTGAAAAATTTGAAAAGAATGTTATTGAATTATTCTCAAATTATTTTACTAAAAGAACTCAGGGATTTCAAGAAGAAATAAATAAACTACAATTAATTGAACAATAATATGAAAAAAGAATTTGAATTAAGTGTCATACTACCATTAAAAAGCTCAGTAGTTAGAGATTTCGACGAGTTTTTCAAAAAGAGTATTGAATCATTAACAATACAAGATATACTACCAACCGAACTTATAATTGTTCACTCTAAAGAAGAAAGTTTAATTAGTTATTTAAATGATTTTGATTTTGGTAATTTAAAAGTTAATAAAATTGAATTTAATGGGGAACCTAATTTCTGTGAACAAGTTAACACAGGTATTAAAAACTCAAAAACTGAATGGAATAGTATTTTAGAATTTGATGATGAGTTTTCTAAAATTTGGTTTAAAAATGTTAAAAAATATTCAGAAATCTATACCGATATAGACGTATTTATGCCAATCGTTGTTGATGTTGATAATAAATCTGTATTTGCAGGATTCACAAATGAAGCAACATTTGCGGCTAATTTCTCTCAAGAAATGGGAACATTAACAAATGAAACATTATTAAATTACCAAAATTTCCAAACTTCAGGAATGGTATTTAAAAAACAAATTGTTGAGGATTTTGGAGGATTTAAATCAGGGTTTAAATTAACATTTGTTTACGAGTTCTTATTAAGAATGACTTATAATTCAGTTAAATTCATGACAATTCCAAGAATTGGGTATAAACACATGAATTTAAGAGAAGGTTCAATTTTTTGGGATTATAAAAATGGTGAAAATGTCTTAACAGAAAATGAAGTGAAGTTTTGGGTCAATACTGCAAAAAAAGAATATTTTTTCAGTCAAGACAGAAACATAAAATATACACCTGAAAACGCTTGATGATTTTAAGTGCATCGTCTGTCCAAGATTCTTTAACTAAGAAGAAAAAACAGACCACAGAAAATTATTTCGATATAAGAGAGGAAAATGCGGTTAGGTTATTTCTAACCGCATCTACTTTTGAGGAAAAAAATAAAATTTATAATGAATTTTTAAGATTTCCTCTCGATAAGATGATATCTTCCATAATAAGAAGGTATAAATTGTATAGAAAAGATATGAATTTTACTGAAATTCATACTGACACACATTCATTTTTGATGACAAAAATTGACAAATTTAGTCCTTCAAAAGAAAAGAAAGCTTATTCATATTTTGGAACTATTTGCAAGAATTATCTTATGGGTCAAATATTAAAAGACCAAAAAGAAACAAATAGAAAAATTTCATATGAAGACATTTCAAGCGATTTAGAAAACCGACCTGAAATGATTTATTATTTAGAACTTGAACCTGTTCAAGAATATAATGTAATTCCTATATTAAAAGATTATATTAAAACAACAATAGAGGAAGATGAATTAAATGATAATGAATTAAAATTAGGTTTAGCACTTATCGATATTTTAGACAATTACGAAACAATATTTCCAGCAACTGATAATAATAAATTTAATAAAAATGTGATTTTATTGTCAATTCGTGAAATGACAAATATGTCAACTAAAGAAATTAGAGCTTCAATCAAAAAATTCAAGAAAATTTACTCTTCTTTAATAGATGTTAAGGAAGAGTAAATTTCCACTAAATATCTATTTATTAGTATGACGAAACCTAAAAAAAAACAAATTAATTTTAGTAAAGATTCTATTCTTGCTTTGATGCAAGAAATATATAACGAATTAGTAGAACAAAGGACTACTGCCATCAGAATTCAAAATAAAATGATTGGAATGATGAAAGAACCTGAAGATATGACTCTAATAGGTCCTGTAATCGAAAAACAACAAAAAATTATAAATGACTGTGTTGAAAAGAAGTTAACTCTTTCAAAATTACAATCGGGTATATGGGAAAAACAACAAAGTCACGAATCAAGTTTTGATATCTCATCTATGGATGATGATATTTTACAGGGATTACTTCAAAAGGATATTAATTCTGATAATGAAAATTTTTCAATATAAAAAATGGCAATAGATATTAGTAAATCATATGACGATGCCAAAAGAAAAATTAATTCTTTTAAAAAACTCAATGAAGTAAAAACTGAGTATGATAATCGAATTGATAAGTTCACTAATAATTTTCAAAAAAGAGCAGATAATATCCAAATCAATTTGGATAGTGCGGAAAAGGCTAGAGAGCTTAAAGAAAAATTCACAACTTCGTTTGATGAGCTAATTGAGATGATTAAAACATCTAATGATGGTTCAACACAAGATGAATTAATTAAAATTCTTAAAGAATCCTTACAAAAATTACCCTCAATTGTTGAACAAATTATTGAAGAAGAAATTTTAAAGTCTTCAGGGTGTGCTCAAGACGAAACATATCCCACAAATCAAGAAATATATATTCCAATATCTAAGATTGATATATGGAAACAACTACAACTTGACCCTGATGGCCAACTTGGGGCAACAATATATGAAAAGAAACCATATACAAGTCAAACCGATTCACCACCTAAAAGCACAAATAGATTTTTTTATCAAGTAATACAAGGTAATGGTTTAGTTTTCCAATACAATGGAGCCTCAGGACAACCATTATTTAACATAAGTTATGAAACATTTAATGGTGTTGAGCAAGGTAATTATTTTAAAGTTATTTTATTAGATAGATTAAATTCACCTAATTTAATTTCATCATTTTTAGTGGATTACTATAAAAGTTTAAAGATTTTTGATTTTCAAAACGCAATTACTAAAATTGTTGATTTAGTTTTAAATAGTTTTACAGTTAACGCAGGTACTGGTCCTGTTACTTTAAACGACCAAAAAAAATTCTATATTATTCTACAAAGAATATTAGGTATGTGTTTTGACTACGATAAAGAAATTGATGTAGGTGGGACATCCAAGTATCCCGAATATGATGATACTACAAATAGTTTATTTGAATTTACACCTTCAGAATTATCTCAAATAGATAATGAAATTGATTTAATAAGAAGAGGTGTTGTTGAATTTATTGATTGTAATAATATTATATTACCAATGACTGATACTGAATATATATCAGACATTATTACCGAAACAAATGATGATGGTTCAAACGTTGACACAATTATACAGGAAGTTTTTTTTAATCTATCAAATGATAGAAGATGGAATTTACAATTACCACAAATTTTTAACGCTTCTTTTAATGAAGATATTATTAAAAATTTTATTTCAGGTGTTGTCGCTTCAATATTGTCACCAAAAGTATTATTCCCTCAATTTGTAGTTTCACAATCATTATTACTATCAGCATCTCAGTTTGGTTCAACAGTTGAGAATTCTCTTACTGACGAATTTCCAGGTGCAATGGCGTTCGCTAGAAATAATAAATCTTTCATGATTAACGTAATTTCTCGTGTAGGTGCAGTTTTTATTGAAGAATTAATGAATAGACTAAGAAAAGATTTAATTAAATTAGCCGAAAACATTGTTTTAGATATTATAAAAAATAAAAATAAATATCTTTACGTATTAGTTGAAAATATTATTCAGCAAACAAAATTAATAGTTCAAGGAGGGTTGAATGCTATAAATGATTATAGACAATGTAAATCTTTACTGGATTACATTTTTAATCTACTTTCTATAGGTGGAATTGCGGCTCTACAAAGATTAAAGAAAAAAGAACTCATACCTACTCCTATTCTTTTTTTATCTCAAACATTATCAGGTTCTAATCCTGATAGAGAACTAATTGAATATATAACACAAATGCAAAATTTAGGTTTACCTGTTGGTACGGGTATAAATGGAGAACCTGATATTGCATCTATTGCAACTTATGCAACTTTTCAAGCATTATTTAATGAAAGGGCTAAAAATGGTAAAGTTGAGGGTGTTGCCTATACTGAAACTATTGCACCAACAGGTCAACCAACAGGAATTGTTAGAATAGTCGGAAAATCTATATAAAATGGAAAATAAAATAAAAGAAATTATATCTGATTTTAAAAATAAATCTAATAAAGAGTTAATAATTGCCTTAGATTTTTTGTCGAAAGATTTTGATGAAACAAAAGAAATTGTAATTAAATTGACAAAAAAATTAGATAAAGCAGAATCTTTATATAACCAAATATTGAAAGAATATGAGTCAAGAAGTAATGTTTAATCCAAATCTTAATCGAACACTATATTTTGGTACTGTAAAAGATAATAATGACCCGTATTTACTTGAGAGAGTAAGGGTTATACCTGAACACGAAAAGTTTTTAGAAATCATAGGGTCATATAAAGACAGAACTGACTCAAAAGGTTCTTTATTAAATGACAATCAAGACGATATCCGAGCAGATTTGTATTTCACAAATGACGACCCTTTTGTTTTTTTCCCATTTTTACCGATGAACGTAAATGTTGTGCCAGCAATTAATGATGGGGTACTATTAATTTACTTTAATTCAATTCAAAATACAGGTAGAAAAAGACAATTTTTTATTAAAGCTCCAATTTCAACAGTAACTGCTCTGAAAGAAGAAGATAGTAATCAAACAAAAGGAATATTGGGTAGTTTGGCTAATGTTAGGGCCGGTAAACCATTAAAAAATAATAATGGATATTTTAATACCTCAACAAAGGGTGTTATGGCTGAAGTTGAAGATATAGGAATTTATTCAAAAGGAAGGTCTGACATCATTCTTAAAGATACTGAAGTTATTTTAAGAGCCAGAAAAACTAAAGAATTTAAAAATAATGAAAGTCCTGTAGTTAATAAAAATCGTTCTTTTTTACAACTTTCTGATTTTGAATTTAAAACAACAAAAAACCCAACAAAAAAAATTATTAAAGAAGAACTAGTTGACCAACCAATAGTTAAATTGGTTGAATATGAAATTGATTATGGATTTAATGAAAATACAAATGGACCATATTCAGGTAATATTAATATATATAATTTACCTGGCAGAAATTCTAAAACAACAACTACAAATTTTAGAAGTGATACACTTTTAGATGACTACACTTCTTTTTTCCCTTATTTCACACATGAATTTGTTAATGTCTATACCATAGAAACAGTATCATATATTGTAAATTCAATCCTTAAAGGATTAAATTCAGGTGAAATTGATTTTGAATACCCATCAATTATTGATGGGGTAGAACAAACAGTAAGAGTTTATCAAAAAATTTTAGATAATAGATTTCCGTTTTTTTACCGACCAAGTATCGCCAACCAAAATTTATTAAATAAAGGGGACGCTAATCAAAGAAAAACTATAAACGCATTATCTTCAAGAGTAGTATTTCCACAATCAAGAACTGAAAATCCTGGGGCGGGTTTAATATCTAAAAAGAATTATTTTGGTCAATTATATAGAACATCACTACAAAATATAAACAGTTTAAATAAAGAAATTACCGAACAATCTTATGCGGTATTAGGGTCTGATAAAGTATTCTTAATTTCAAGAACTTCACAGATACCTGATAAACCAAGTATTATTGTTGATGATGAAGATGTCTACGGTATTGGTGAGACAAAACTATCAACAAACTATATGGAAGCAACTGAGGGTATGGTTAGAGGTGAGTCTCTAAAAAAATTATTATCATTAATGGTTAGATTTTTACTCAATCACCAACACTTGTATAACCGTTATCCACCTTATGAAACAACTACTGAAACCGCACCAATAACTAGTCAACAAGTTTTAGAAGAATTCAATTTATTTGACCAAAAGGTAATTAATCAAAATATTCGAATAAATTGATATTTATCTAAAAAAGATAATGTCAATTCATCGTTCATATTTTAGTCGTAATAATACGTTATTATCCAACAGCTTTACCAATACTGGTAAATCTCCATGGACACAACTTTATTTTGGTTCATCGTCAGATGTAATTGCGTCACCAGGATTTAGTAGATTTATATTTGATTTAGATTTAAGTTTATTAACTCAAAAATTTTCAGATAATACAATATCTACAGGATGTACTGGGTTTTCAGGAATAACCCATACATTGAGAATGACAAATACATCTTCGTTTGATAAAGAAGGTTTGTCAAACGAATACACATCTCAAGGTAGATTAAGAGCAACATCATTTGATTTAATATTATTTAGAATACCATTAACTTCAGGTAATACTGGTTCAGCTCAAACGTGGGACGAGGGAGTTGGTTATGATTATTATGATGTTCAAAACACACTTAATTCATCAAATGGGTTATTAACACCTATTACTTTACCTCAGGATAAATCATACTCTCAAAGACCTTCAAATTGGTATCAAAGAACAACATTAAGTGGTTGGAGTACTAACGGAATATATAATAACACAACTGGAGGTAATGTTAATTATTCAGATTTAATTATTGTTGATACTCAACATTTTGAGTTCGGTAATGAAGATATTGAATTTGATATGACAAATGAAATAAATCAATATCTTACAGGTTCAACATCAGGGTTTACAGGATGGGGAATTGCATATTTACCTCAATTAGAAAATTTAACAGGATTAACTGAAAACTATTCTGTTGGGTTTTTTACAAGACATACCCAAACATTTTATGAACCATTTTTAGAAACTTCATATAACGATTTAATATTAGACAATAGAAATTCATTTTATTCACATAACAATAATAACCTTTATTTGTATTCTTACATTGGAGGTGTTCCAACAAGTTTAGATGATTTACCAGTGGTTACTATTGAGAACAATCAAGGGAATGTTGTTGGGACATACACAGGTTGTCAAATAACACAAGGTGTTTATCAAATTACAACAAGTGCAATAACCGCCTCAACACCATGTATGTATACCGATACTTGGTCTGATTTAGTTTACAATGGTGTTTCATTACCTGATATAGTTAATGATTTAACGGTATTACCGTATCAAAATTATTTTACATTAGGAATACAAAGTAAAGACCCTGAATTATTTGGATTTGATTTTTACGGTATTAAACAAGATGAAAAAATATTAAATACCGATTTACGAAAAGTTGGTGTTATAATTAAAAAAGCTTATACATCAAATCAAGTATTAACACCCGTTACCGCATATTATAGAATTTATGTAAATGAGGGGACAACTGAAGTTCAAGTTCAAGACTGGACTCAAATTAATAGAGCATCTAATGAATATTATTTCATATTTGATACAAGAGATAAAATACCAAATGAATACAATGTGGATATTAAAGTGCTTACTTCAGGTGAAGTAGATACTTATAAAAAAACACTAACATTCCAAATAGTTGATAAGAAATGAAAAAAGTAGTATTAAAAGAAAACGAATACATTAAGTTATTGAAATTTGTTTTATCTGAAGCTTCAACACCAGGTGAAGATAAAATTGACGCGATTTTAGATAAAATTAGTCAATCAGGTATGGAATCAATCACACCTAAAGAAAGAGAGACTCTTGAAAAATTTACTAAAGGTATTTCAATAGAAGACGAACCATCATCTAAAGAAGATTCAATAACAAAGGCGGGTGGTTTTTGGTCTTTTGAATTTCCAGGAATGCCATCGTTTAAATTTAGATATGAGTCAACTGAAGATACTGAAGATGAAAAAATACATACAGGATATCTAACAGTTGATGATAGTGACTATTATGGTGAAATTTATTGTGACCCTGAAGGTAATTTTCAAACTTGTATGTTTGAAAATACAACTGAGGGAACAAATGTATTTGAAGATTATGAAGGTTTAGAACACGATATTGAAGTGTTTTTAGATGTTGTCTGTAATGACCTAAAAGAAGATGATATGATAGCTTAATATGAAAAACTTAGACAATTTAATTAAAAAAGTATTAAAAGAACAAAATGAAAGATATATGTTCTTTAGCAATTTAGAACAAATGCATCGTCAATGTGAAATACTTTTATCTATCCCTAAAGATGATGTTGAAAATATTTTAGACAATGGTCACGATTGGGCTCAAGACCATATAGCTGAGGCTAAAAATAATTTAGACCAAGTATTTGATTTTATGATGAATGAAATTAAAGGTGATAAATTTAGTTCTGACGATGCGGTTGAACCACAACAAGATTTTATGATGGAGGGTCGTAAAAAGGCAGGTACTAAATTATGTGCTCGTGGTAAAGCCGCAGCTAAAGCAAAATTTGATGTTTATCCTTCAGCATATGCTAATGGTTATGCGGTACAGGTATGTAAAGGTACAAAACCTGGTTTAGACGGGAAAAAACGTTGTTCAGGAGCTTATTGTTAATCAAAAAATTTGAATTATTGAAAAATCATAGTATATTTGTAGTCAAATCATAAATGACATGACTATTATTAAAAAACTGTGGATTAAATACCGTCTATATCTACGTAGATTAGACCGAGGGAGTACCGATTTTGACATTTATATGTCTAACGTGAGGAAATGTTCCACCATATGTAGAAAACTCATTCATTCAGAAGATTCTGAACTCATAATTGCCCCAATATCTGATAAAAAATATATCCGTAATGATAAATTAGGTATTTTTGTTACTATGGATGGTGGACAAGTTACAGTAACTAATCATACATACAGTTATTTCATTAAATTGAGTAAAACTCAATGGGATAAATTGGTTGGTACATTCCGTAAAGAAATGGAATTTAGAGCAATGGAGATTGAAAAAGAATTAGAAACTCAAATTAATCACTCACTTGATAATATTTATAATAAAATAAATTGTTAATATTAAAATAATGTCAAAGTTAGATACACAAATTAAAAAAGCATTAAGAGAAATGTCAGAAGAACCAGAATACGGAAGACTTGATAGAAGTTTAATTCAAGATGTTATTGATAGATTATTATCAGATGAAACAGGTGGATATAGAGGGGCTTTAGAAGCATTAAATTCTGAATTTAGTACAGGACAATACTCAAGACCTAAAAGAACTTATGAACCTCTTAAACCAGGTATTAGAGTTAGTAAAAGTATTTATTAATCTAAAGCTTTTCTAATTAAAGATATTAAGACCGATTCGTTGGTCTTTTTCTTTTTAGGTTTGTATGAAGTCATAACAGGTTTTTGACCTTTACCTGTTTGAGTATCTTTTTTCTCGGCCTTTCTTTTTTGTTGACAAGCAGCTTGTTTTTGAGAATCAGACATTTTAGCTGCAACACCTACCGCCCTACATTTAGGATATCCTTTTTCATCACCCTCAGGTCTACCACAAGGTGGATGTTTACCATCTTTTTTACGACAAATATTAACCCATGGACCTTTAGGTTGTTTACTACCTTTTGGTTTTTTCTTTGTACCAAACCAAACACCTAAATCTTCATTAACAAATGGTTTAGATATGTTATTCTTAATTTTACTTTTTGTGTAAGTATCATCATTTAAATTACTACCATCATCATCATTTTGAATGGGATGTTTTTTATCATACTTTGATATTTTTTTAGCCATTTCTTCTTTTCTTTTAACACCTTTTGTATCAATGTTACCATCTAAAGAATCAACATATAATTCAGCATTATCATAACCACTTAAAGGCTTAATGAAAGGTTCTAAAGTATTTTTATCCCATAGTTTTAAACCAGGTCTTAAAGGGGCTCTAAAACTACCAACACCTCCAGTACTTGTGGCCTCGTTTACACTATCAACTTTGTAATTAGGTTTTAAAAGTTTAAATGGGGCATACGCATATTCGTCATCACCTTCATCAGGTGCGTCTTGTTTATAATCTTTATCTCGAATATTTTTTGCTGATTTTTCTCTTTTAGAAATTTCTTTTTTAGATTTTTTAATATCACCATCTAATGAATCGTAATTTATTTCAGCATCAACATAATCAGATACAGGTTCAATAAATGGTGCTAAATTTTCTTTAAACCATTTTCTAATTCCAGGTCTGATTGGTGGCTTGTATGTACCATGAACGGTTGAAGTTGACGCAGCCTCATTTAAATGTTCCTCATATTCAGTTAGTTTTTTAAGAATTTCTAAAATTATATTACTTTTCATACCCAAAAAAATTGTTTATATTTACATAAATATCTAACACTATGGAACATTTAGAAGAAGACAAATTAAAATCAGAAATTATAAACGAATTAAATAATTTAAATGATGGAGGCATTTTATTTAATTCCATTGAATATAGGTCATTAGATGGTTTAAATGATTTCATATCTAACTTAACTGACGAACAAGCAAAATTATGTTTAATTGAGGCGGTTAAATATTCATTCTTAAGAGGTGTTTATTCGTTGGAAGAATCTGAAGTATTGTCCAAATCACTTAGAATTTTGTCTAAATAAAAAAAGGTCAGATTTCTCTGACCTTTTTTATTATCTATTAAGATAAGATTATCTTAATTCATTCAAATCGAATGTACGAACACCATCAACGATGATACGTCCATAGAAACGGTTATTAACCATCTTCTTAGCGTAACGTGTCATAATACCCTTGATTGGAGTAAAGTTGAATGGGTTATACATTGTTGGAGTTAATTGTAATGGTACGTATGGAGCGTAGATGTAACCAGTATCCAATAAAGAAGTACCTTTATGACCAATCAACACAGTGTTAGCTGGGAAGTATGGGTCACGGTATACTTGGTAACGACCACTTAATGTACCAACTCTCTCAATACCCATGTTGAATTGGTCCTGCTCAGGAGCCGCGTTTGATACGTGGAAGTATTCCAAGTCATCAAAGATAGCACTGATTTCAGAAGATACAACAATCCAGTTTGCTCCACCTCTTAAAGTAGACTTGTGGATTTGAGCTGAAATTTGGTTGATTGCAGTAATCAATGTTTGATTCCAGTCCTTTTGAGTGTAAGGAGTTGATTGGTTGTTCAGACGCTTCCATCCGTTGTAATCCCAACGTAATGTCCATGCCGCACCTTTACGTAAGTCACGTAAAATTTCACGGTCAATTTCAGCTGCCACTTGCTCAGATAATAAAGCTGTTAATTCAGCTTCAGCATCGATGTTGTGGAACGCTGCAACGTCTTGTGCCATTTCAGGAGACCATTGTGCTCTTAATTTTCTTTCTGTAACAGAAACAGTTACTGACTCAAGGTCAAAAGAAACTTCACCAATTTTATCTTCAAATTCTAACTCTTCGTAACGTCTCCAAGCAGCTTTGATGTTTGTATTAGCAGAAGCTCCACTCCAAGCAGTTGTAGATGGAGTTAAAGTAGCTCCAGAATAACCATCAGGAGTTGATTGTCCACATGCAATACATGCTGGAACTTGAGCGTCAATTTCTAAATATATGAAACCTGTTTGGTTACAAACATTATCATAATACCCTCCATTACCACCTGTACTTGAAGTACCAAAAGCAGCTTGTGTTGAAGTGTACTGAGGACCATATATTGCTTGACCATACTTCTGAGTTACAACACGATATAATAGTGGTGTAAATGTGTTAGTATTTAAGTTACTTGCAACTGTTGCGTTGTCAGTATAAAGAACTAAATTAGATAAGAAAGATTCAGTATCTTGCTCTTGTCCATCAGGTCCAATTAACTTACCAATACCTGCAGTTGAAAATCCTGATAATGCAACAATAATCTTTCTGTATTCAGCACTACTGTTAGTAGTATATGCAGAAGCGATTAAAGCTCCATTAGACCAAGCAACTGTTGGAGTTGCAGACGTTAAAGTAACAAATCTACCTTTAGAGTAATCGAATAAACCTGCTGGGTCTAAACCTGGCTCAGTTCCTTCATAGAATAAATCATAAAGGTTTTTAGCGTAAGTTGGGTTGTTAGCACTTCCAGTACCAGATGCATAACCTGCGTTAGGGTCACCAGGATAGTTTCCAGGAGAACCTACAGGTGCATAGTGGTCACCAGAAGTTACGTTTAATCCGTTAATAGCTGAACCACCAGAATAACCTTGAATTTGTGGTACGAAGTAGAACAATTTACCGATTGGTAAATTCATAGCTTGTACTGAAACGATTTCGTTAGACAATAACTTAGAGAACACACGTCTGATGATAGGGAATACCACAGTCTCGAATGAACCTGAATCTGCCGTAGAAGATGCTTCGTTAATCAAATGTGATGCTTGGTTTTCATACAACTGAGCTACATTTTCTTTTAGGTGGCCTTTAAGACCTTCAAGGAACCCTAATCTGTCCCATTTGTTTACTGTGTCTTCTTTGATAACTTTCAAGTGCTTAAGACCGATGTTACCAACTAATCCACTTTCTAATAATGCTCCCATTTTTTTATAGGTTTTTTATTTTTTAAGTTTATTTTATTATTTTTGACATAATGTCTTTCATTCTCAAGAATTGAGGATTCTCATAAGTCTTAGATTCAATCAAATTAACGGCTGAACCTGACTGTGGGGTTTTCTCAATAACTCTCTCGATTGACTCATTAACGAATTTTTTATTATTATCAATATTTAATTCGTCTTTGATATTTTTATAAAGGGCTTTAGACTCTTTAAGAGATTCTGCAGAATCAAATCTTCTCAAAATGTTAATTTTTTCTTGTTTCGATGTAGAATGTTCTGTAAACAATCTTGTAGCGTAAGCAAGGTTAGAATTAAATATAGCAACTTCATTAAGTTTATCTCTAAACATATTTAATGCTTTTCTATATTCTTCATTCTTAGCTCTTAACATTTCAAGTTCTTCCATGATTTCACGGCTTTCGAAAGTTAAATTTCTGTTAGGTGTAATTGCTTTTCTTAAACCACGTCCTTTTTTAGAACCGAATCCATAAGTACGAGCAGCTTCTTTAGCTTCTTCCTTAGTGAATTTTTCAACACCTTTTGGACTTGGCATTTCAAACACTTCTCCTTCTTTAAATTCAAATTTAGGTTTTCCTGTGTGAGCTGTTGGGTTAGCTGCTTTTTTCTTTTCATTAAAACCACCTTGTGTCTTTTTGAAAGTAGAAGCTTTTTTAGCGTCACCTGTTTTAGCCGCACCTTTACCTAATTTTGCTTTAAACGATTCCATAACAGGATTCATTTCTTCTTCCATGTAATCAATATCTAATTCATTTTCTTCCTCCTCTTCTTCTTCATCATCAGATGAGAAAAAGTCTTCAGAATCCATTTCGATTTCGTAAACGATTTCTTCTTCAGTTTCTTCTTCAGTTTC